>Ga0209992_10000664_pt1 | contig 43486 bp, 39 predicted proteins | sample 2SBtaG_2_FD_182564 | JGI IMG/M metagenome (GOLD analysis project Ga0209992, IMG submission 182564) | Deep subsurface microbial communities from Kolumbo volcano to uncover new lineages of life (NeLLi) - 2SBTROV12_ACTIVE470 metaG (SPAdes)... | ecosystem: Environmental > Aquatic > Marine >...
ATCCCAATTAGCAAATCTGCATGGTGGGCTGGTGTCAAAACTGGAGACATACCTAGACCTGTAAAATTGTTAGGAACGAATATTTCTGCCTGGTCAGTGGACACAATTCGCGAGCTTGTGGAACAAAATAATGAAAAAAATAGAGTTAGCTAAAATTACTTCGCATTATTGATAACTGCTTCGCTGCCTTTCGAATATTTGAGTTGTTGTATCAAAGGAATTGCCTTACTGCAGTTTCCCCAATGCAAATGTAACCCTCGTTACTTTGTATTAATCTGTGATCAGATATCCTGAGCTAATTTACTCTCTTTTTAAATCCCACCTAAGATTGTAAGAAATGCATTTTATAGTGTACCCATGAGTGTACCCATGGAACCGAAAAGAAAAATGGGTTAGATCATTTCTGATCTAACCCATTGATTTTTTGGTGCGCCCGGAGCGATTCGAACGCCCGACCCCTTGGTTCGTAGCCAAGTACTCTATCCAGCTGAGCTACGGGCGCGCACTTTTGTTGCCTTTGTTACCTTGGCGGAGAAGGAGGGATTCGAACCCTCGATACAAGTTTGAGCTCGTATGCGCCCTTAGCAGGGGCGTGCCTTCGACCTCTCGGCCACTTCTCCGAAGGCCGCGCATAGTAATGTAATAGGCGATAAAGGTCAATGTTTATGCTTCTTCTTGGTCGAGATCAAATGCCTTATGCAGCACTCTAACCGCCAGTTCAAGGTACTTTTCGTCAATGATGACTGATATTTTTATTTCTGAGGTCGAGATCATCTGGATGTTGATGCCTTCTTCGGCCAGTGTGCGGAACATTTTGCTGGCTATTCCAACATGAGACCGCATCCCCACGCCTACTACTGATACTTTCGCAGCTTTATTGTCGCCAACAACATCACGTGCGCCGACATGAGGTTGGACTGTGTTCTTTAAAACCTCCATCGCTTTGTTAAATTCATTGCGATGCACGGTAAATGAGAAGTCTGTTGTTCCGTCTGTGCCAACATTTTGAATGATGATATCGACATCTACATTGGCTTCACTGACCGGGCCCAGTATCTGATAAGCGATACCCGGTTTGTCAGGTACACCGACCACAGTGATTTTGGCTTCATCGCGATTGAATGCAATGCCTGAAATGATGGCTTGTTCCATTTTGTCATTATCCTCAACAGTAATCAGCGTACCCTCGCCGCCTTCTTCAAAGCTTGATAGCACGCGTAGCTTGACCTTGTATTTCCCTGCAAATTCTACTGCTCGCAACTGCAATACTTTTGAGCCCATACTGGACATCTCAAGCATTTCTTCGAAGGTGATGGTTTTTAGGCGGCGCGCTTCCGGCACCAGCCTCGGGTCTGTGGTGTATACACCGTCCACATCGGTATAGATCTGGCATTCATCCGCCCCCAGTGCCGCGGCAATGGCAACGCCCGTCGTGTCCGAGCCACCGCGTCCCAATGTAGTGAAATTGCCTTTTGCATCCACGCCCTGGAAGCCGGCCACGACCACGACGTTATCGTTTTCTAGGTCGGAAAGTATGTTCTGCTCGTCTATGCTGACGATACGGGCTTTGGTGTGTGAGCTATCGGTCAATATCTTGACCTGTGCACCGGTATAGCTTTTAGCTTGCACACCCTGCTCTTTGAGGGCCATCGCCAGCAAGCCTATCGTGACTTGTTCACCGGTTGAAATAAGTACGTCCATTTCCCTGACATCCGGTTTTGGCTGGATTTGATGGGCAAGATCGATCAGGCGGTTGGTTTCTCCACTCATCGCGGAAACCACCACTACGACTTGATGCCCTTGTGCTGTGTGGCTTGCGACGCGGCGCGCTACGTTTTTGATCCGGTCGGGACTTCCGACCGAAGTGCCACCGTACTTCTGTACTATCAATGCCACGATTATTCATACCAGACAATAAATTACCCTTAATTTTAGCGTAACGGCCCTGAAAATACGAGTTTATGTAACATCTTGTTCAATTTTTCAATATGACTCTCAACTTCGTTTAGAGTGATAGACTGGTCAAAATGGACAAATAGCACTCAAAAATGCTCATATTTACTCACTTTATTGTCGCAAACCAGCATGACTGAAATCATTTCCAGAGAGGTATCGGCCTCGGTTTTACAAAACCTGCTCGACAATGGCTGTTCGCCCACCTTAGCCAGAATTCTCGCGGCGCGGGATATTTCTGATAGCACTCAGCTGGATCATTCATTGTCTGGATTGCTGCCATTCGATCATTTGCAGAATGCTTCTGCAATGGCGGCTTTACTTGCCGACGCGATTGCTGCCGAAAAGAAGATCATGGTCATCGCAGACTATGACGCAGATGGTGCAACCGCATGTACAGTAGCTGTACGCGGCTTGTCTGCCTTTGGTGCAAGCGTCGACTTCATCGTCCCGAATCGTTTCGAATATGGCTATGGCCTCACGCCTGAAATCGTGCAACTTGCCGCATCAGCCAAGCCCGATATTTTGCTGACGGTCGATAACGGTATCGCCAGCATAGAGGGCGTCGCCGCAGCCAATGATTTGGGGATGCAGGTTTTCATCACCGATCATCACCTGCCCGGCGATATGCTGCCCGATGCGACCTGCATCGTGAATCCCAATCAACCGGACTGTCGTTTTCCCAGTAAGAATCTAGCGGGTGTCGGCGTGATGTTTTATGTGTTGATCGCCTTACGTGCCGAGCTGAGATCACGCGGTTTGATATCTGCGGAAGTGGAACGCAAGCTGCCTGAATTGCTTGATTTGGTCGCGCTCGGGACGGTGGCGGACGTGGTGAAGCTCGATCATAACAATCGCATCCTCGTACAACAGGGCCTATTGCGTATTCGCGCCGGTCGCGCTTGTGCAGGTATCAACGCACTGTTACAGGCCGCACGAAAGAATAGCCGCAAGGTTTCCAGTCAAGATCTGGGCTTTGCGATCGGACCGCGCCTGAACGCGGCAGGACGGCTGGATGATATGAGCATGGGGATCAACTGCCTGCTGACTGATGATGCGGGCACAGCCTCGAAAATTGCCTCGCAACTGGATGCCTTCAATCGTGAACGCAGAAACATTGAAACCGATATGCAAGAAGATGCATTCGCTCAGCTGAAGCATATCGACCCCAAAGACAATTTCAGCCTCACCTTGTTCGATGTACGCTGGCATCAGGGGGTGATCGGCATTCTCGCCTCGCGCCTGAAAGATAAATATCACCGGCCTACCATCGCTTTTGCCAAAGCAAACGATGGAGAGATAAAAGGTTCAGGGCGTTCTATCCGAGGTCTGCATATACGCGATGCACTGGATTTGGTTAGCAAACGCCACCCTTCGCTGATCCTCAAGTTTGGCGGTCATGCGGCGGCAGCCGGATTGAGCATTGCCGAAACCGACTTCGACGATTTTGTCGCAGCCTTTGAAAAGGTGTGCAGCGAATTACTCGACACCAATGATTTGGCTCACCGCATTGAGACTGATGGCGGGCTGGATCAACACGAACTGGATCTGGAAGTGGCACGCTTGATTGATGCTCAAGTCTGGGGACAAGGGTTCTCTGCCCCCCTATTCCATGATGACTTTACGGTACAAAACCAACGAGTCGTAGGCGAAAAGCATCTCAAATTACGCCTAAGCAAAGAAGGTAAACCTATCGAAGCCATTCTGTTCGGATATAACGGTGAGCTGCCCGAACGGATACATGCCGTGTACAGCTTGAGTGTCAATGACTACAATGACAGGGAGAGTTTGCAACTTATCGTTAGTCATTGGAGCGAGATAGCATAACTGGAGTGACATGGAAGGATAGGCCATGGAATTCGACTTTCTGCATGGCACTGGCATTGATGCACTGCCCCAATTCCTGACCAGCTTGGCAATCGGCCTGCTGATAGGCTTAGAACGTGAGCGCAATCCTTCTGCCAAAGCAGGGCTACGCACCTTCGCGCTGGTCGCGCTGTTCGGCACGGTCACAGCCTTACTCTCCGCACAACTGGAATCCCCCTGGCTGCTGATCGCTGGTCTGCTTGCGGTCGCCGGCATGATTATCGGGGCGTATATCAATAAGCCGGTCGAAGGTGGCGACCCCGGCACCACCACCGTTATCGCATTGCTGATGTGTTACAGCTTAGGTGGAATGATCTGGTACGGAATGGCAAAGCTTGCCGTGATGCTTGCCATCGCCGTCACCGCCTTACTGTATTTCAAGCCTGAATTAAGCGGAATTTCACAGCGATTGTCGCGCCGTGATCTGGTCGCCGTGCTGCAATTCTCGGTGCTCACTTTCATCATCCTCCCTATTCTGCCCGATCAGAATTACGGACCGTATGATGCCGTCAACCCTCATCAGGCCTGGTTAATGGTGGTATTGATTTCCGGCATCAGTCTGACGGGTTATGCCGCACTGCAAATCGTCGGCACTCGCTATGGCACACCCCTGCTGGGCTTTCTGGGCGGACTCGTATCGAGCACGGCGACCACGTTAAGCTATGCCAAGCGCAGCAAAAACAATCCTGACATACAAGAACTCGCTGCTTTCGTGATCGTGATCGCCAGCATGGTGGTGTTGCTACGGCTGATGGTCGTGACTACCGTGGTTGCCTATGAATCGTTACATGGTCTGCTGCCAGTATTCTTGGGCGGCATCCTGACAGGGCTCATTGTTGCGCTGTATAGCTGGCGCAAAATAGGCAGCTCACCTGAGCCGCATTTCCCTGAGACCGCCAACCCTGCGGAACTACACACTGCAATCGGGTTCGGGTTGTTATATGTCGTGGTCTTACTCGGTGCGGCCTGGATGACCGACCTCGCTGGTAATCAAGGTCTTTATATCGTGGCATTGATTTCAGGACTCACCGATGTAGATGCCATTGCCTTATCCAGTTTACGCTTATTCAATCTGGGGCAGCTCAGCGAGCAGCAAACTGCCATGACGGTCACGATTGCCTTTCTTGCCAATCTGGCCTTCAAATTCGGCATGGTGATTTTCATTGGTGGCTGGAAGCTGGCCAAGCAAGTGGCATTCGGGTTTGGCGCGATTGCCTGCGGGGCATTGATCGGGCTGTTTGCGTTATAATCCCGCCCTTTCTATCTCGCGACAAAATCATGGAAGCCGAACAACTCAACACCCTCTCTAATCAACTGCAAGACTTAGCGTCACGCAGTGTCGAACTGCGGAGGTTTCTTTGACTATGACACCAAGCAGGAACGACTGACAGAAGTCAGCGCACTTTCTGAAGACCCTGCCATCTGGCAGGATGCCAAACGCGCTCAGGAACTGGGACGCGAAAGGAAAATGCTGGAAGACGTGGTGTTAGGGCTGAGTCAAATCCAGCAAGACCTCTCTGACGCCTCTGAATTGTTCGAGATGGCTCAAGAAGAAAACGATGAAGAAAGTATTCTTGGCACGGCCTCCGATATCGAGAACATTGAGCAACGTGTCGCCGCACTGGAATTTCGTCGCATGTTCGCCCACCCGATGGACCCGAATAATTGCTTCGTTGATCTTCAGGCAGGATCAGGTGGCACCGAGGCTCAGGATTGGGCAGCGATGCTGCTGCGCATGTATCTGCGCTACTGTGAGCGCAAAGGTTTCAAGGTTGAAGTGCTGGAACAATCCGATGGGGATGTCGCAGGAGTTAAAGGGGCTTCCCTGAAAGTGAGCGGTGAATATGCTTATGGTCATCTGCGCACCGAGACAGGTGTACACCGACTGGTTCGAAAGTCGCCGTTCGATTCTGGCAACCGCCGCCACACTTCATTTTCCAGTGTATTCGTGTACCCGGAAGTGGATGACTCCATTGAAATCGAGATCAATCCGGCAGATCTGCGCATCGACACCTACCGCGCATCGGGTGCTGGGGGACAGCACATCAACAAGACCGACTCGGCTGTGCGCCTGACACATATACCGACCAATATCGTCGTACAGTGCCAGAATGACCGTTCACAGCATCGCAATAAAGCTGAGGCGATGGCGATGATGAAATCCCGCTTGTATGAAGAAGAGCTACGCAAACGTAACTCGGAAAAACAGGCGATGGAAGACGGCAAGACCGATATCGGCTGGGGACACCAGATTCGTTCCTACGTGCTGGATCAGTCCCGCATCAAAGACCTGCGTACCAATCACGAAACCGGTAATACCCAAGCCATACTCGACGGTGATCTGGACGATTTCATTTCAGCCAGTTTGAAGCAAGGCGTTTAATTTACATCAGAGAATCAATATGACCACAGAGCAAGCTGTACCACTAGACGAAAACCAGATCATTGCGGAACGACGCAGCAAACTTGATGCGATTCGTAAGGCTGGCATCCCGTTCCCAAATGATTTCGAGCGCAAGCATCTTGCTGCTGACCTGCATGAAGCATTCGCTGAGAAATCGAAAGAAGAACTGGAGGCTACGCCAACTCAAGTCGCGGTAGCCGGACGCATGATGCTCAAACGGGTGATGGGCAAGGCAAGCTTTGCCACCATTCAAGATATGAGCGGCAAAATCCAGCTCTATATCAGCAATGGCGACACCGGTGAAGAAGCACATAGCGTCTTCAAGCATTATGATCTGGGCGACATCCTCGGTGCAGAGGGTGTTTTATTCAAGACCAAGACGGGCGAGCTGTCCGTACGCGTCAGTAAGATTCGCCTGCTGACCAAAGCGTTGCGTCCGCTCCCGGAAAAGTTTCATGGTTTGACTGACCAAGAGCAGAGATATCGCCAACGCTATCTGGATCTGATTACCAATGACGGTGCACGCGAGGTTTTCAAAAAACGCACCCGTATCATTCAAGCAATACGTGAGTTCTTCCTTGCGCAAGACTATATGGAAGTCGAAACACCAATGATGCATTCCATTCCGGGCGGCGCGACGGCGAAGCCTTTTGAGACGCATCATAATGCACTCGACATGCAGATGTTTCTGCGTATTGCACCCGAGCTTTACTTGAAGCGACTGGTGGTAGGCGGGTTTGAAAAGGTGTTCGAGATCAACCGTAACTTCCGCAATGAGGGGCTTTCGACGCGTCACAATCCTGAATTCACGATGCTGGAGTTCTACGAAGCGTATCGGGATTACCACTATATGATGGACTTCACCGAGAATCTGTTCCGTGAAGTCGCACAGAAGGTATTGGGAAGTACGGTGATCTCCTATCAGGGCAAAGCGCTTGATCTGGGCAAGCCGTTCCATCGACTGACTATGGTGCAAGCCATCCAGAAATATCATCCTGAGTTGAGCGAAGCGCAGCTAAACGACCGCGACTTCGTACTCGGCGAACTACAGCGCCATAAGGCCAAATACAATCCCAAAGACGGAGTAGGCGGCTTGCAGTTATCCCTATTCGAAGAACTGGCAGAGGCACAACTGTTCGAGCCGACCTTCATCGTAGATTACCCGATTGAAGTGTCCCCGCTGGCACGTAGTAGCGATAGCCAGCCGGAAATCACAGAGCGTTTTGAGTTATTCATCACCGGACGTGAAATCGCGAACGGGTTCTCCGAGTTGAACGATGCAGAAGATCAAGCCAGAAGATTCGATGCTCAGGTTGCCGCCAAAGATGCCGGCGATGAAGAGGCGATGTTCAAGGACAATGACTTTGTGCGTGCGCTGGAATACGGCCTGCCACCCACTGCCGGTCAAGGCATCGGGATTGATCGTTTGGTGATGCTGCTAACGGATAGTGCCAGCATCCGGGATGTCATACTGTTCCCCCATATGCGACCTGAATAACGGTTTTCAAATGCTGAATCAGGAAGCCACCTCTCGCTTACTACAGCAATACTCGATGTTGCGAGAGCTGCCTGCTGCAAAACTGGAAGCGTTACTTGCACAAGCAAGTTTGGTTCACCTCCCCGCCGGCACAGTGGTGTTTGATGAGAATCAGCCATGTCAGGGATTTCCATTGCTATTATCCGGTAGTATCCATGTCATCAAGTCGGCAATAAGCGGACGTGAATTACAGCTATATAGCGTCAACCCCGGTGAGAGCTGCATACTGACCAGTAGCTGCCTGCTCGGACACGCAAATTATCAGGCTCGCGGGGTTGCAAAGCACGATACGGAGTTGGTTGTCATACCACCGTCTAGCTTTAAAGAATTACTTTCCGAGCATGCAGAATTTAGAGACTATATTTTCAGTCTGTTCTCGGAACGCCTGACGGATCTGATGTCACTGGTTTCTGCGGTCGCTTTTCAGAAGTTGGATCAAAGGCTGGCATCACTGCTGACGCAAAGACCCAGCCCCATTCACACCACCCATCAAGCGTTGGCTGACGAACTCGGCAGCGCACGCGAAATCGTTAGCCGCCTATTAAAGGGATTTTCCGACCAAGGCTGGGTCAAACTGAGTCGTGAGCAGATCGAAATCACCGATCTGGACGCGCTTGAAAAGTTTGTTGCACTCTAACCCTTCGATAAGCTCAAGACTAATCCCCTCCCCCTGCAAGGGGGAGGGAATAAAATCATTGAAGTCCACCATTGATTCGATAACAACCGCCCATCCCCTGAGCGCCGCCGAGTAGCACAGGCTGGTCAGGGAATTCTGACGAATTTGTTTGAGCACGTGGACGCGTAGCGGATCGTGCGAGTTTATGAGGAAGCCTGACCAGTCGAGCAACGCAGGGAACCCGAAGGGCGGTAAACCGGGGTCGCCTTTTCTTTGGCTACTTTCTTTTGGCGAAGCAAAAGAAAGTAGCTTGCTGCCGGGCAACCCCCGGCGGTTTTCGATGAGTAGCTTTGCATAGCCATCTGACTAAACTGGCAAATCGCTGCTATAACGGCAAATGGCTCCAGCCTTTATTTGAATGTGACTTTCATCACTGACAGGTAGCATCGCCTGCACTATTCTTTACACTTCTTTAATCTTTTCGGGAGTCTAAAATGAAATCGAATTCAGGTACGATTGATCGTTCTTTACGTGTAATCGCAGGGATAGTGCTGGTCACTCTGGCTGCCACTGGCACAGTGGGCGTTTGGGGCTGGATAGGCGTTGTACCGCTGGTAACTGGCTTGGTCGGCTATTGTCCGATTTACGGAATTTTTGGTATGAGCACTTGCTCAATGAAAAAAGAATAATCTGCATCCCCTCTTCTCTCCATAAAAAAACGGCCTGTCAAACAGGCCGTTTTTTCATCAACATCCATTAGATGCCTGTTATGGCACAACCGTATCGATTACGATATCTAAGCCTTTAGTACCCGGCTCAATAATCTCAGTCTTTCCTTCCAGATCACCGGACTGCGCCATAGGCGTACCGGACTTTGACACACGAGCGACAACAACGACCTGATTAAACCCGGATATTTTCATCTGTGGTTGCATCGCCATACTGTCATCAAGTGTAAATTCCATCGGCAAGTCCTTAACCTGCTTACGGAAAGCTGCCAGTGGCATTTTCGGACCTTCAGCCGCACGAGCAAGTATAAATATGGTATCAGACGGCTTTACCTTGCCCTCTAACGAAGGGCTCAGACTGACCTTGCCGCTAACTGCAGCAGCCGGATTAGACGCTGCCAGTCTTGCGGCTTGCAAGTCCGCCTCCGCTTGCATTTGGCGTCTTTCCAGCTCTGCCAACTTCTCTGCACCATCAGGTTGCGCTGCTAGAAGGTCCAATGCCGACTGAATACTGCCACTAAACCTGATTGCATTCGGCGAACCCGGGGGGATCTGAAGCATCATTTTCTGCCAAAAGGTAATAGCCTGAATGTAATCTTTTCGCTCCATCGCAGCAGAACCTGCCAAGGCAAGTGTGCTCATATTAGTAGGATCAAGTGCTAACGCTTTGTCCAGGAATCCGGCAACGACATCACTTTTCAATGTTCTGCCATTTGCCATGCCATAGACATCGGCGTAACTGGCCCATATCTGAGCTTCATCAGGAACTAGCTTGACCAGCTGCTCATACGCTTTCAGCGCTTCGGGATATTTCTGAATGCTCACATAGGAATTTGCCAGCATGTACCAGCTGTTTGGATTGTCGCCATGCCTGCTCAGTTGCTTTTCTAGCGCCATAATGCCTACTTCTGAACCGATGAGGCCTGAACTATCTAGCTCAATCTTTTCTCCGACAGGCAGCGCTGCATAGTGATTCCCAAGATATAAATATAGCGGAATACTAAACAGGGGCAGTAATACAGTCAGTACAATCGCCAAATTCTTACTATTTTTAGCAGGCGCTGTTTTTTGTTGAGATGTGCCCACCTCTTCAACTAAACGCGCTTGTATTTCTTCTTTACCCTGTTCATATAGTTCTTGGGTTAAGAGACCATTGCGTAGATCAGCGTCCATTTCAGATACTTGATCCCGTAAAATCTCAAGATTGACATCATCTCGTTGTACTTCATCTTTACGAACGGCAGTGCGCCATAGCGGCAAAACAATAAACAAAAGTGCGATGGCAACCAGCACCGCACACATAATCCAGAACATATAATTCATGCTTGTGTATCTTTCTGCTCGTTCAGCAAATCGGCAGCGCGTTGCGCCGCTTCAGGAGTTAATTCGGTTTTAGTTTCCATTAACGTACGCTTGCGTTTGCGTAGTTGTAAGAACAGCATCAATCCACCACCTCCGAGTAGTAGAAATGGTCCGAACCATAAGAGTAATGTCGTGCTTTTGACTCGCGGATCATATAAAACAAAGTCGCCATACCGCTCAACTAGGTAATCGATGATCTCGTCGTCACTCATGCCTTTGTTCATTTGTTCGCGCACTTCTCTGCGCAAATCTTCAGCCAAATCTGAGTGAGAGCTAGCCAACGATTCATTCTGGCACACCAGACAACGTAGTTTCTCTGCAAGACCGATCATGCGTTTTTCAAGTACAGGGTCTTCAGCCATGTCTTTTGCCACGCCCGCAATGCCCATCATTGGTATCAGGCACATAAAAACCATCAATATTGTTTTCATTTTCTTTGCAGCTCCGCAACCAATGGAAGAATTTGCTCTTGTAAACTGGCAACCGTCACCGGACCAATTTGTTTGTATCGAATCACACCCTGCTTGTCGATCACGTATGTTTCAGGCACACCGTATACACCGTAGTCGATCCCGACTCGGCCTTCCTTATCGACGATGCTCAGCCAATATGGATTACCGTGCTCTCTTAACCATGCCATGCCATCGGCAGATTTATCTTTATAGTCCAAACCCAAAATAGGGACGATGTTTTGCTTAGACAAGTCCATCAGAATCGGATGTTCCTGCCTGCAGGATACACACCATGAAGCCCATACGTTCAGCAACCATACTTGACCTTTCATATCCTCTGAGGAGAATTGTTTGGTAGGCGCATGAAGCTGCGGTAGCGTGAACGCCGGAGCAACTTTATCTATCAATGGCGAAGGCACTTCACGCGGTTTAAGGCTCAAACCGACAAACAGGAATCCTACCAGCACTAAAAATATAATTAGCGGCCAGAGAAAACGCATCATGATACTTTTACTCCTTGTGCAGGTGCTGCGCCGGTTGTATGACTGCTGTCAGTCGTTGCCACTTTTGCCTTTTTACGTTTCAGCCTATAGCGTCGATCGCTGATCGCCAACGCGCCACCTAGGCCCATAAGTGTGCATCCGGCCCATATCCAGTCAACAAATGGCTTGTGATAAACACGTATCGCCCATGCTTCGACATCTCCAGGAATTTGCTCACCCATGGAAACATACAGGTCACGTGCAAATCCGGTATCAATAGCGGCTTCAGTCATCGGCATGCCTGAAGCATTGTATTGACGCTTTTCAGGCGACAGTTTTGCGACTTGCTCTCCATCCTGTGTGACGGTGAAATGTCCACGCGCTGCCACATAGTTCGGTCCGGTGATAGCATTTACGCCTTCGAAGCGGAATACATAGCCGCCTGCATCTACCGTATCGCCGTACTCCATGCGCACATCACGTTCGACTTCATATCCCATCACCATGGTCACACCGATGATGAAGATTGCCACACCGAAGTGTGCCAACTGCATACCGTAGTAACTGGAAGATTGTGAACGTACTCGCTGCATGAAGTTGCCATGCCCCATCAATCTCTGGCGCAAGCCGACCAACAGTGACGCGATAATCCAGAATGCTAACAGCAGACCCAGTGAAATCATCGGTGTCCATTTGCCCATCACAAAAGGCAGCAGCAAGGCAATCACGACCGCGCTGGCAAATGCCCAACGTACTCGCTTAGCCATATCACCCGCATCAAATTTCTTCCAACGTGCTAAGGGGCCTAATCCCATCAATAAGACCATAGGTGCCATCAGGGGTACAAATACCGCATTGAAATAGGGAGGGCCAACCGACAGCTTGCCGAATCCCAACGCATCCATAAACAGTGGATATAGCGTACCGATGAATACGGATGCGGACGCCACTGAAAATAAAACGTTATTCGATAGCAGTAACGCTTCGCGGGACAATATATCAAATTTCCCGCCCAATCCGATCTTGGGAGCACGCCATGCGAACAGCAACAATGACGCACCAATCACGGTGACCAAGAAGGCCAGGATGAAGACGCCTCGCTCGGGATCCGTCGCGAACGCATGTACCGAGGTCAACACACCGGAACGAACCAGGAATGTACCCAACAGGCTCAACGAGAATGCCGCGATTGCCAACAAGATGGTCCAACTGGTAAAAGCAGCCCGCTTTTCGGTCACCGCCAGCGAATGTATCAACGCTGTTCCTACCAGCCATGGCATAAAGGACGCATTTTCAACTGGATCCCAGAACCACCATCCGCCCCAGCCTAATTCGTAGTATGCCCACCAGCTACCCAACGCGATCCCCAGGGTCAGGAACACCCAAGCAACCGTTGTCCATGGGCGTGACCAACGCGCCCATGTCGCATCCAATTGCCCGCCCAGCAAAGCAGCAATAGCAAAGGCAAAAGCAACAGAGAACCCAACGTATCCCGTATACAGCATAGGTGGATGTATCGCCAAGCCCGGATCTTGCAGTAGCGGATTCAAATCCAAGCCATCAAGTGCGGCGGGTATGAGGCGATCAAACGGATTTGAGGTAAATAGCATGAATAATAAAAAACCTACTGCAATCAAACCCATCACACCCAATACGCGGGCGATCATCTCCTGTGGGAGATGCTTACTATTCAGCGCCACTAACAACGACCAAATGGACAGGTTGAAAACCCACAGCAACAGGGAGCCTTCATGGCCTCCCCATATCGCTGAGACCTGATACAACACCGGCAGCTGTGAATTGGAATGTTGCTGAACGTAAAGGACTGAAAAGTCGTTACTCAGAAAGGAAATCAACAAACATACAAAAGCGGTGCCGACAAACACAAACATCCCAATAGCCAAAGGACGCGCTGTGCCCATCAATGCAACGCTGTTTTTTGCAGCGCCATAAATCGGCACCACGCCCAGCGTAAGTGCTATAAAAAGCGCAATGATTAAGGTGAATTGACCGAGTTCAGGAATCATAATCGTATCCTTATAAAGTTATTGCGCTGTTTTGTCAGCAGCGGGTTTGAGGATAGCTTCAGCGGCTTTAGCCTTAGCTTCTTCAGCTTTTTCCAGCGCATCTGCTGCTTCTGGTGGCATGTAATTCTCATCATGCTTTGCCAATACTTCATCGGCGATCATCACACCATCTGCGCCGATTTTACCGTGGGCAACGACACCCTCACCCTCGCTGAACAAATCCGGGAGGATGCCTTTGTATTTGACCGTAAGACTGCGGTGTGAATCTGTGATCTCAAATTTAGCTGTCAAGCCTCCATCAGTGGCACGAACAACGCTTCCCTCCTTGACCAAGCCGCCGATCCTGAAGGACCTACCTTCAGGTGCTTCCTTATTAAACACCTGTGTAGGCGTGAAATATAGACTCACATTATCTTCCAGGGCACTCAACACCAAACCGACTGCCAAACCAACGGCAACGATTCCTGCTGCAATAAACATTAATCTTTTTTGGCGCGGTTTCATTCAACCTCCTCTGCTTCTCGCATCATACTGATTTGTGCCAGTGTGATTTTTCGTTTGTGTCTGACCATCGCGATCTCAATCGCAAAAATGATAAATGCAAACGCATATGATCCAAGCACGACATAAGTGATCGGATACTCACGCATCCAGATGTCTAAAGCGTTCATTGCTTAACCTCCGGCAATTCATTGATCCATGTAGTATGGCGTTCACGTTCCAGAATGATGCTACGTACTCGAGCAAGAACAACCGCAATCGCATAGAGCCAGCAAGCTAGCAACGTGATGAACATGGCTTGCTGCATGGCAACGTGCATACTTGTTCCACTGAGCTTGATGGTCGAACCCTGGTGAAGCGTATTCCACCACTTAACCGAGAAGTAGATGATGGGCACATTCACTGAACCTACGATGGCCAGCAGTGCACTCGCTCGATCAGCACGGCGCGGATCATCAATTGAAGCATGTAGCGCGATGAAACCGAGATAGAGGAATAGTAATATCAGCTCTGATGTCAGACGCGCATCCCAAACCCACCAAGCACCCCACATCGGTTTGCCCCACAATGCACCTGTCCATAGAGAAATGACAGCAAACAACGCTCCTGTAGGCGCAATGGCAGTTGCCATCATCGAGGATAAGCGCGTGTTGAATATCAATCCTAATGCAGCATAACCGGCCATGACCAGATACAAGAACATCGACAGGATGGATGCCGCTACGTGGATAAAGATGATTCGGTAGAACTCCCCTTGCTTATAATCCGTAGGAGCGACGAAAAATCCGATGTACAAGCCGATAACGAACAGTACGACCGCTGAAACCGCAAAGTACGGTATCAATTTTCCGGCTAATCCGTAGAACGTAGTTGGTGCAGAATATTTAAACCAATTGATTGCCAACTTAAATTACTCCATAGAAATTCGCAACGCCTGAGCTGTCACCCATGGGGTGAATGCCAGAGCCAAAACCAACAACGCACCTAATAATGATAAGTGCGGTGAAACCGCCAAACCTGTCGTAACTGCATCTACTGCACCCGAACCAAAAATCAGTACCGGAATACATAATGGCAGCACCAGTAACGACAGTAACACACCTCCACCTCGTAAACCTAAAGTTAATGCCGCTCCAATCGCACCAACCATACTTAATATCGGTGTACCCAACAACAAACCAATAATCAACACACCCAGCGCTTCCACCGCCATATCAAATTGCAATCCCAACACCGGTGCCACCAAAACGAGCGGCAATCCCGACACCATCCAGTGCGCAACCATTTTACCTAGCACCAGCATCGATAAAGACTGTGGTGACAACATCATTTGCTCCAATGTTCCATCGATGTAGTCGGCCGAAAACAAGCGAACCAACGACAACATAGATGACAACAACGCTGCAACCCACAATACACCCGGTGCCATCTTACGTAACATGTCCATTTCCGGCCCGACACCCAACGGAAAAAGACTAACGACCATCACGAAAAAAATCAATGTAGTCAGTACATCAGCACGGCGTCGCATCGCTAATATCAGATCACGACGGACAACGAGCACTAGCAAATCAAACATGGATGATTTTTTCATGACGATTCTGCTCTCATGACAGGGTCAAATTGCATATATCCATCCCTGCGACTTCAAGTGGTTGGTGAGTGGTAAACATCACCAATCCCTGTTGCGCCAAATGTTCAGCAATCAATTCCTGTATCAACGCAACGGCTACGACATCCAATGCCGCCAAAGGTTCATCCAATATCCAAAGTTTAGCGTCATTGACCAACATGCGTGATAAAGCAACACGTCTGCGCTGCCCTTGAGAAAGCACTTTCGTCGGCAGCCTCTCTTTGCCCTTCAAACCCATACGGCGTAAAGCGGCTATCGCTTCCCTATCACTAAGGTCGAGACCTGACAGCCCGGCTGAAATGCGTAAATTCTCAACCGCACTCAACTCGTCCTTGATGGCATTCAAATGCCCCAAGTACATCATCTCGGCACAATAATCTTCATCCAAAGAGCGGATATTCTCGCCACGCCATGCAATGTCACCCTCGTCCGGCATCAGGAAGCCACACAAGGTACGAAGCAGACTAGTCTTACCACTGCCATTTGCACCTTGGACTTGCATTATCTGCCCAGGACTCAGCGTAAAGCTCAATCCAGAAAACAAACGATGATCGCCTCGACTACAAGCAAGATTGCTGACTTCCAGCATAGGGGGAAAGAACCTGAAATTATTCGACCGCGAATTATATACGATTATGCAAATTCACAACAACGACTTACCCAAAGGGGTGATTAACATAAATTAGGGCTGAGCTGTTTCCTCAAGTGAAATTTTTAGACTGATATCTGCCTGCTCATTGGCTAATAACAAATATGCCTTCGCCATTTCGTCGCCTGTCATTTTGCGCAATTGCTGAACATAGCTATCACGCTTTTCCTCGCTGATAGCATCACCCTCCTTGACTTCATCTATGCGCACCACCAAATAATCACCGCTCAAAGTCTTCGAACCGACATATTGAGGTAATTCGGCAACGTTGGCCTGGAATATTTTTCTCGTCACGCTTAGATCAAATGATCCGTATTCCGATCTGGTAATACTACGTAACGCATCCCAATCTAATTTAGGATTTTCGCCGTTTTGCAATTGCTGCACTACTTCTTTTCCGCGCTTTACTGCCAACTCCGCAGCCTGCCGACTCTCCAACTTGGCACGTATTGCCTTGCTGGCATCCTCAAATGGTTTTAATGACGCAGGTTGATACTCTAGCACTCGTGCAGCTAACAGATCATTTGCTGAAATTTCGATCGCTGGCGTATTGCGCTTGTCTTTAATCACATCATCGCTGAAGATTTCTTGCAGCATCAGCGGTGTCCATAGCTCACCCCCCATCATACCTTTTGACAGCCACTCGCTCTGCAATACCTCTCCACCCACCAGCTCTGCGGCAGAAATTAATGTATCACTTTGCTCATAGACAATATTACTGAATTGTTCGGCCAACTCTGCAAACTCAGCAGAAGCTTTTTGCTGACGCAAACTACCCGCTATTTCTTCTCTAACTTCATCAAAGGGAATAGGATTTGAAGGCTTGACGCCCAATAATTTGATTATGTGATAACCAAAATCAGATCTGACGATTTCACTGATGTCACCTTCTTTGAGGGAAAACACAGAATCATCAAATTCCTTCACCATCATACCGCGCTCGAAATACCCCAAATCACCGCCATTACTAGCAGAGCCTGAATCTTGAGAATGCGTCTTTGCCAATTCAGCAAATTTTTCAGGATTCAACTTAACCTGACTCAAAACCGCTTCAGCTTTTGAAAGCGCAGCATCCTTTTCGTCTTGCGTAGCGTCTGCGTTTACAGTAATGAGGATATGCGCCGCTCTCCGCTCCTCTGGCGTACCGTAATCACTTAAACGGTTTTCATAATACTGGCGTACCTCATCTTTACTGATGTCCATTGCAGGCAGAATGCCCTCAACCGAAAACCTTACGTATTCAACTTTTACACGCTCTGGCACTTCAAACTCTTGGGGGTTCTGTTCATAATATGCCTGTATAGCAGCAGCATCGACATCGACCTGCCCTTTATATTTACTGATGGGAAATAGCACTGTTCTCACCAAACGTTGCTGCTCGTTCAAATGAATAACATTGTCAACAACGCGATCGGACACATATCCGTTTTGTTCGTAGGTCGCCTGCACTTGCTGACCCAACAAATCTGAACGCACACTAGCTTCAAACATTAATGGAGTAAGGTTCTGCCTGGATAGCACATCACGATAGAGATTCTTATCAAAATTTCCGCCATTCTTAAACGCTTCAATCTCTCCAATCACACTTGCGACTTGCTGGTCAGTCACTGCCAACCCAGCCTCTAAACCCCCCTTGACCAACAATCGCTGCCCGATAATGTTATCAATAACCGCACGCTTCATTTCAGCCGTATCAAATATGCTCACATCTAATTGATCGCCTAGCTGTTGACGCAATCTATCCTGTTGCTGTCGCATTGCATTATCAAACTGATACTTAGTGATTTTTTCGCCATCTACCGTTCCGACGGTATCTGCTTCGTCACCGGCATTGTTGTACGAGTCCACACCCCAAAGTGCAAATGGCAAGATAATCAGTACCATGAATACCTGAACAAATCTTTTATTGCTATGAACGAAATTAAACATAGTGATATACCTGACAGTTAATCAATGTGCAAAGAGGTAAAAATGAAAAAAGGCGAACTTTCGTTCGCCTTAATTTGGCGGAGTGGACGGGACTCGAACCCGCGACCCCCGGCGTGACAGGCCGGTATTCTAACCAACTGAACTACCACTCCAGAAACTATTTGGTGGGTGCTGACGGGGTCGAACCGCCGACATTCGCCTTGTAAGGGCGACGCTCTACCAACTGAGCTAAGCACCCGACAAAGTCTGCTAGTTTACAGCATCTTTCAGGCCTTTACCAGCACTAAATTTAGGTACCTTCGCTGCCTTGATTTTGATTGTCTCGCCAGTGCGAGGATTGCGGCCATTACGTGCGGCACGCTTACTTACCTTGAATGTTCCGAAACCTACCAAACTAACCGTATCGCCTTTTTTCAATGCCTTCGAGATGGCTTCAATTGTTGAATCCAATGAACGGGCAGCAGATGCTTTGGATAGATCAGCAGATTTTGCGATTGCATCGACCAAATCAGATTTATTCACTTATATCCCCTTTGCGGATGGTTAAAGAAACAGGAAAACCCTGAATCCCCTTTATATCAAGGCCTCTCGGCTTTGGTCAAGCTATTACTCAAAAATATACTTCTTGCGTATAGCAAACCAAACTGATACTAAATTTTTGTTAATGCTTGGTCACAATTAGCGGGTCAGTTTTCACAACGTCTCCGGAAATTGCGATGTTAGAGACAGCCTCATCGTTATCTACAGACGGGTCAGGTTTCCGTTCCAACGCCATATCAAACACCTGATCAATCCACTTAACAGGATGAATATCAAGCTTGTTTTTGATGTTGTCAGGAATCTCAGTTAAGTCCTTGGTGTTTTCTTCAGGAATCAAAACCACCTTGATACCGCCTCGCTGAGCAGCAAGAAGCTTCTCCTTCAAGCCACCTATCGGCAATACCTCACCGCGCAACGTGATTTCACCCGTCATTGCCACATCAGACCGTACCGGAATCCCTGTTAATACGGAAACCAATGCCGTACACATCCCGACACCCGCACTGGGTCCATCTTTAGGGGTCGCCCCCTCAGGCAAGTGTATATGCAAATCGCTTTTCTGATAGAAATCTTCATCTATCCCCAGTCTATTGGCACGACTTCGGACAACACTCAGCGCAGCTTGAATGGACTCTTGCATTACATCACCCAGCTTACCCGTGGTGGTGGTCTTGCCTTTGCCCGGCAGCACCGCAGCCTCAATGGTTAATAATTCCCCGCCGACTTCCGTCCATGCCAAACCGGTTACTTGGCCTACTTGGTTATCGCTCTCAGCAACGCCGTATGAATAACGACGCACGCCCAGATACTTATCAAGATTTCGGGAGTTGACAGTCAATCTACTGCTGCGATTCTTGAGCAACAATGCCTTTACAACCTTGCGGCAAATTTTGGAAATCTCCCGCTCAAGCCCACGGACTCCGGCTTCACGCACGTAATAGCGAACGATATCTCTAAGCGCGCTTTCAGTGATATGGATCTCTTCAAGCTTCAGACCATTGTTCTTAACCGCTTTAGGCACCAGATAACGTGTTGCAATATTAATCTTCTCATCTTCCATATAGCTGGAAACATGAATGATTTCCATACGATCCATCAATGCATCCGGGATGTTTAATGTATTAGCCGTAGCGACAAACATCACATCGGACAGGTCGTATTCAACTTCAACATAATGATCTACAAATGTGCTGTTTTGCTCCGGATCAAGCACTTCTAGCAATGCGGACGACGGATCACCGCGCATGTCCATTCCCATCTTGTCGACTTCATCCAGGAGGAACAATGGGTTTCTGACTGCCACTTTGCTCATGTTCTGCAATATCTTGCCCGGCATCGAGCCAATGTAGGTACGGCGATGACCGCGAATCTCGGACTCATCACGCACGCCGCCCAAGGACATGCGAACAAACTTTCTATTGGTCGCACGCGCAATAGATTGGCCTAGTGAGGTTTTACCGACACCAGGAGGGCCAACCAGACACAGAATGGGGGATTTCATTTTGCTGGTGCGCTGTTGAACGGCCAAGTATTCAAGAATCCGCTCTTTGACTTTCTCCAAGCCATAGTGATCTTCTTCCAACACCACTTCAGCCTTCTTCAAATCAGCACTGATCTTTGTTTTTTTCTTCCATGGCAGGCCGGCCAACACATCAATATAGTTTCTAACGACGGTAGCTTCCGCAGACATCGGTGACATCAAACGCAACTTTTTCAATTCAGACTCAGCTTTTACCAATGCCTCTTTCGGCATTTTGGCAGACTTTATCTTCTTTTCGATCTCCTCAAAGTCAGCGCCTTCTTCTCCGTCGCCCAATTCCTTCTGAATCGCTTTGACCTGCTCATTCAGATAATACTCGCGCTGGCTTTTCTCCATCTGACGTCTCACACGACCTCTGATGCGCTTCTCGACTTGCAGAATATCAATCTCACCTTCAATCAGACCAAGCAGGTGATCTAATCGTTGGCGCACGCCGAATATTTCCAGCACTTCTTGTTTTTGCTCAAGCTTGAGGGGTAGGTGTGCAGCAATCGTGTCAGCCAATCGACCGGCGTCATCAATCCCGGCCAGAGAAGTCAGCACCTCGGGAGGAATTTTCTTGTTCAGCTTCACGTATTGGTCGAATTGCGCGATCAAAACACGGCGCATCGCCTCTGACTCGCTACTCAGGCCATCTTCTGCCGTGACAATTTGGATTTCCGCATCAAAATGCGATTTTGCATCATAGACTTTCAGCACATTGGTACGTTGAGTGCCTTCTACTAGCACTTTAACTGTGCCATCAGGCAGTTTCAGCATTTGCAATATATTTGCTATGCTGCCAATGGCATATAGATCCTCCATGCCCGGGTCATCCTTAGCAGCCGATTTCTGTGCCACCAGAACGATATCTTTCCCGGCTTCCATCGCATTTTCCAATGCCTTGATGGATTTCGAACGTCCCACAAACAAAGGGATCACCATATGCGGGAAAACCACGACATCCCGCAGGGGAAGCAATGGGTGCAAATCACTTACAACTGTATTGTTTGTATCTTGTTCCGACATAGCAGCAACCTTTTCATTGATTGATAAGCTAGATGGGGATTAACTAAAAAATTTCAAGCAAACCCATCGAGACAAGATGAAAGATTCCGCAAGAATCGCGGATCAAGCGACCTTATGCGTATCTGAATAAATGATGATGGGCTTGATGCCACCATCCATACCCGTATCGTCCAGCACCACCTTACTTGCATTATCCATAGAAGGTAAGTCAAACATGACATCCAGCAAAGATTGCTCCAATATTGAGCGTAACCCCCTTGCTCCGGCCTTGCGTTCCAATGCTTTGCGAGCAATGGCCAGCAATACGTCGTCACGGAACTCCAGTTCGACATTCTCCATCGAAAAAAGTTTTTGATATTGCTTGGTCAACGCATTTTTAGGTTCTGTTAAAATCTTAATCAGTGCCTGCTCATCCAACTCTTCCAACGTTGCGACAACTGGCAGACGTCCTACGAATTCTGGAATGAGACCGAATTTAATCAAATCTTCTGGCTCGACCTCTCTCAGCGTTTCACCCGTCTCTCGCTCATCCTCGCTACGAACAGTTGCACCAAACCCGATGCCAGCCTTGGCGGAACGGTTACGTATCACCTTTTCCAATCCGTCAAATGCGCCACCACAGATAAACAGGATGTTGGTCGTATCGACCTGCAAGAATTCAGTGTTGGGGTGTTTGCGCCCACCTTGCGGGGGAATCGAGGCTGTTGTGCCCTCAATTAACTTGAGTAAAGCCTGTTGCACACCTTCGCCGGAAACATCTCTGGTGATTGATGGGTTGTCAGCTTTACGGGATATTTTGTCGATTTCGTCAACATAGACAATGCCACGCTGTGCTTTTTCTACGTCGTAATCACAACTCATTAACAGCTTCTGTATTATGTTTTCGACGTCCTCGCCAACATAACCGGCCTCGGTTAAGGTCGTTGCATCAGCCATGACAAATGGAACATCCAGCAAGCGTGCCAATGTTTGCGCAAGTAAAGTTTTGCCTGATCCTGTTGGACCAATTAACAAAACGTTACTCTTTGACAGCTCAACACCGTCTTTTTCTTTATAATTTAGTCGCTTATAGTGGTTGTAAACCGCGACAGATAAGATTCTTTTAGCTTGTTCCTGACCAATCACATATTCATTCAACGTTTCGCAAATATCCTTGGGAACAGGCAAATCCGTTTTCTCTGTCTCGCTACCCTCACCACCCTCAATCTCTTCACGCATGATGTCATTGCATAGCGTGATGCATTCGTCACAAACAAATACAGAAGGACCTGCGATCAGCTTCCTGACCTCATGCTGACTTTTCCCGCAAAACGAACAATACAACAACTTATCAGTTGGGGTTTTTTCATCTGTCATCGTCATTTACTCCGTAGCTTTATTCAATCCTATTGCCGAAATCGAATCGTGCTCAAATGCGTTTATCCAGAACTTCATCCACCAAACCATAATCCTTTGCCTCTTGCGCGGTAAGGAAGTTATCACGCTCGCTATCAAGTGCAACCTCTTCCACAGTACGTCCAGTATGATGCGCCATTAATGTATATAGCCGCTCACGTAAACTCAAGATGTACTTCGCATGTATTTCGATATCAGATGCTTGCCCGCGGAATCCGCCCAAAGGCTGATGAATCATGACCGTAGAGTTTGGCAGCGCAAATCGCTTGCCTTTCTCACCAGCCTGCAAAAGGAAAGCGCCCATTGATGCAGCCATACCTACGCACAGTGTAGATACCTGAGGCTTGATGAACTGCATGGTGTCGTATATTGACATGCCCGCTGAAATAGAGCCGCCGGGTGAGTTGATATAGAGGTGAATATCCTTATCTGGATTTTCAGACTCCAAAAACAACATCTGCGCAACAATCAGATTTGCGCTGTGATCGTTGACTTCGCCGACCAAAAATATCACCCGCTCTTTCAGCAAGCGAGAATAGATGTCGTATGCTCTCTCACCACGACCGCTAGTCTCCACGACCATCGGAATCATGCCGATGTTTTGCGGGTCTATATTTTGTGACCCGGCACCTTGTGACTCAGGACGATACGTCATTACTGATTAACTCCCCATCAATTCGTCAAACGTAACGGTCTTCTCTGATTTTTTTGCCTGCGTCAGCACCCAGTCAGCAACATTTCCCTCCAACACCAGACTTTCAACTTCTTTGAGTCGGGACTGATCTGCGTGATACCAGCTGATGACCTCAGCTGGATCGTCAAAGCTCTGCGCATAATCTTCTACCATTGCACTAATTTGCTCTGGCGTCGCCTTCAGATCCTGCTTCAACACCAAATCTGCCAACATCAACCCCAGCTTCACTCTTTTGACAGCACGTTCTGCAAACATCTCCGGTTGCATAGGCATATCTTGCATCTTCATGCCACGCGACTCCATCTCTTCAGCTGTTTGCTGCATCAATACTTGCGATTCACTATCTACTAATGACTTAGGAACTTCAAACTCGGCAACATTTAACAAAGCATCCATAGATGCTTCTTTGTTCTTTGACTTCAAACGACGTGCGACTTCGCGCTCAAGATTGCTACGAATTTCCGCTGTCAGCTTATCCACATCCCCATCTTCCACGCCCATGGATATTGCAAATTCCGCATCAAGTGCCGGCAACTTCATGGCTTCTACTGCCTGCAAAGTCACGGTAAAACTTACCGTCTTACCCGCCACTTCTTTACCGTGATAATCATCCGGGAAAGTCATATCGAATGTCTTTTCTTCGCCTGCCTTCATATCAACAATGGCTGCCTCGAAATCCGGAAGCATACGCCCTACCCCCAGCACGACAGACAAATCTTTAGCCTCACCGCCTTCGAATGCCTCGCCTTTATGCTTACCTGAGAAATCAATGATGACCTGATCATCATTCTGAGCAGCGCGATCAACTTTCTCATAGGTTCCTCGCTGCTTACGCAACGTCTCAATCGTTCTATCGACATCTGCCTGACTCAACTCGAACGATACTTGCTCGACAGTTTGCTCTGCAAGCGTACCCATCACAACCTCAGGATATACCTCAAACGTTGCGCTGAACTCAACAGGGTCGGCACTCAAATCTTTGGATACAATTTCAAACTGAGGTGAACCTGCTACCTTTAGATTATTAGCGTGAATCGCATCCGCAAAGGAACGTTGCATTGCATCACCCAGAATTTCTTGGCGCGCTTGAGCACCGTAGTACTGTTCAAGCACCTTGACAGGCACCTTACCCGGACGGAACCCTGCAACCTTTGCGCTACGCCCCATTCTCTTAAGACGTTCAGTAACATCACCATGAATGGACTGTTGTGGAATTGATGCGTTAATGCGTCGTTCTAACGCGCTCACAGTTTCTACGCTGGACATGCTTGATTTCCTTGATTTTAAAGTTAAATAGTAGGCTGGTGCGAAAGGAGAGACTCGAACTCTCACGCCGTGAGGCGCTGGAACCTAAATCCAGTGCGTCTACCAATTCCGCCACTTTCGCGCTGAGTACTTCCAGCTTTGCCGGCGGATTATATCACTATCCTGCTGACTTTAATCCCCGCTACACACATTTACAAATCAAGCAATACTCGTCCGGGAAACTCTAATGCCTCTTTTATGCTTGACAGGAATTGCACAGCTTCACGTCCATCAATAATGCGGTGATCATAAGAGACTGCCAAATAATTCATCGGACGAATGACAACTTGCCCGTTTTCAGCAACCGGCCTCTCTTTCGTTGCATGTATGCCAAGTATCGCGCTCTGAGGAGGATTGATTATAGGTGTAGAAAGCATAGAGCCGAATACACCTCCATTAGATACGGTGAATGTGCCGCCACTCAGCTCCTCAATTGTGAGCTTGCCTACCTTAGCTCGAGCACCGAAATCCCCTATCTGCTTTTCAATATCGGCAAAAGACAACTTATCCGCATCACGAATAACAGGCACGACTAAGCCACGCTCACTACCAATTGCCACGCCAATATCAAAATAGCCATGATAGATAACATCTGTCCCGTCTACCGAAGCATTAACGATCGGGAATTGCTGTAAGGCGAGGACCGCTGCCTTTACGAAAAATGAGGAGAACCCAAGCTTCACGCCGTGTTTCTTTTCGAAAGCATCTTTGTATTTATTGCGCAGATCAATCACCGGCTGCATATTCACTTCGTTAAAAGTGGTAAGAATCGCTGCATTCTGTTGGGACTGTAACAACCTCTCAGCAATGCGCTGCCGGATACGCGTCATCGGCACGCGCTGTTCAGGCCGATTACCGGTTGGCGCAATAACAGGTGGTGTATGCGAATCTTTCTTCACTTTCTCCATCGCGTGCAACACATCTTCCCGAGTAACACGCCCACCACGCCCGCTGCCATGTAATTCACTGGTATCAACGTCATTTTCATGTGCGAGTTTTCGTGCAGAAGGCGGCAAGGTTTGCGTGGCGTCTGAAGCCGCCTCACCTGATTTGTCTGATGCTTTTTCAGGTGCTGCTTTCGGTACAGAAGCAGTATCAATTTGCGCGATGACTTCACCACTGGTCACTTTTTCATTATCGCCCTTGATGATTTTCGTCAACACGCCGGATTTAATCGCCGGTAGCTCAAGCACCACTTTATCTGTTTCCACGTCAATCAGATTCTCACCTTCGGACACTCCATCCCCAGCCTTTTTATACCAGGACAGTAACGTGGCTTCAGAAACAGATTCAGATAGTTGCGGCACTTTCACTTCAATGATGCTCATGATGTTTTGCTCCCGGATTGTTCTTAACATCTAAATTGCGACGAAAGGCAGCGTCGATCACTGCTTTTTGTTGTTCGTTATGCACCGCAAGATAGCCCGCTGCGGGTGCTGCAGATGAAGCACGCAAAGCATATCCTAGCTTCATTTCAGGACGCATATGTCGCAACAGATAATGCTGAATACGATGCCACGCGCCCTGGTTTCCCGGTTCCTCCTGACACCACAGCACTTCTTTGGCATTCGGGTAGGCTGCGATCTGCGACTTGAAAGCTGCATGCGGGAAAGGATAAAGTTGTTCGATACGTATGATTACCATATCAGATAGGCCTTTTTCTCTTCGTGCGGCCAGCAATTCATAATAAATCTTGCCACTACACGCGATGATACGCTTGACGTTAGCTGGATTTAAGTCATCGACCTCACTGATCACTGGCTGGAATTGTCCTTGAGTAAAATCACTCAGCGGAGAAGCCGCGTCTTTGCTACGCAACAGACTCTTAGGTGTAAATACGATTAGCGGTCTGCGTTGCGTTCGCAGCATCTGACGACGTAGCAAATGGAACATCTGCGCTGATGATGATGGAATACATACCTGAATATTGTAATCAGCACACAATTGCAAATAACGTTCTATTCGGCCGGAAGAATGCTCCGCACCCTGACCTTCATAACCATGTGGCAGTAACATCACCAGCCCGCACAGCCTCCCCCATTTCACTTCTCCCGAAGCAATAAACTGGTCTATCACGACTTGAGCACCATTCGCAAAATCACCAAACTGTGCTTCCCACAGCACCAGCGAATTAGGTTCGGCGGTTGCATACCCATATTCAAACCCCAGCACGGCTTCTTCGGATAACAACGAGTCGATCGCCACAAAATCTGCTTGATCTGGAGCAAGGTGTTGCAATGGCGTATAAAAACCTTCATGCCAGATTTTTCGGTTCTGATCGTGCCATGTTGCATGTCGATGGAAGAAAGTGCCGCGTCGGCTATCTTGCCCCGAAAGCCTCACCGGAAAGCCGTCCGTGAGCAGTGTTGCATAGGCCAGGTTCTCGGCCATCCCCCAATCCAGCGAGATATCTCCTCTCGCCATCGCAATTCGATTATCAACTATTTTCTGCAATCTCGAGTGAAGGATGAAGTTTTCAGGTGGCGTTGTCAGAGATTTACTTAATACCTTCAAGCGCTTCATTGATACCGCAGTATCCACCTCCACATCCCAGGCCTCTTGCTGCCGGAAAGGCATCCAGTTGGCAATCTTTTTCTCACGTTTCTTCTTGCGCCTATCCACCAACACAGGATGGATAGAGTTTTTCCCTTCGTCCATCGCCGACCGATAATCTGAAATCATCTTAGCGGCTGCAGCCTTATCTATTACGCCCAAATCAGCCAGACGATCCGCATACACTGCGCGAGTGCCTTTGTGTTCGCGAATATACCGGTACATAAATGGTTGTGTCACCAACGGTTCATCCTGCTCGTTATGACCCAACTTGCGGAAGCAAAACATGTTGATCACAACATCCTTATTGAACTCCATTCTGAAATCAAGCGCGATTTCAGTCACCAGCAGTACAGACTCGGGGTCGTCCGCATTCACATGAAATATCGGCGCATCTATCATTTTCGCCACATCGCTACAGTAATTACTTGAGCGCATATCACGCGCATCTGACGCAGTAAAACCGATCTGATTATTGACGATGATATGAACAGTACCGCCTGTTTTGTATCCCCGCGTCTGTGACATTGCCAGTGTCTCCATGACCACGCCTTGGCCTGCAAAAGCGGCATCACCATGCAGCAATATCGGCACAACCTTGCTGCCGTCCAAATCCTTGCGCCGATGCTGGCGGGCGCGAACAGAACCTTGAACGACAGGATTGACTATCTCAAGGTGAGAAGGATTGAAAGCCAACGCAACATGCAGCTTGCCACCAGCCGTCTCAATGTCTGCCGAAAAACCCTGGTGATACTTCACGTCACCGGATGTCAATTCATTCGCATGTACACCTTCGAATTCAGCGAACAACATCTTCGGCTGTTTCCCGAGAATATTCACTAGCACGTTCAGCCGCCCACGGTGAGCCATACCAATCACGACCTCCTGCACACCGGCACTCCCGGCACGTTGCAACATGTGATCAAGTAATGGAATCAACGTCTCTGCACCTTCCAGAGAAAAGCGTTTCTGACCGACATATTTGGTATGCAGATAACGTTCAAGTGTTTCAGCGGCAGTCAGTCTTTCCAGGATTCTGCCACGCATCGCGTCATCATAAGTAGAGCGCCCGCGTACACTCTCCAGTCGATCCTGTATCCAGCGCTTCTGTGCTATATCGCCGATATACATATATTCGGCACCAATATTGCGGCAATAAGTCTGCTGCAAAAGCTTGAGTATCTCGCGCAAAGTCATGCGCGCACCACCGACCAGAGATCCGGTTTCAAAAGTGGTATCCATATCTGCCTCAACCAGACGGTAGAATGCAGGGTCAAGCTCTGGCAGTTCCGGTTTAGCGTGTCGCCCTAATGGATCAAGGTTTGCCACTCGCACACCGAGGAAGCGGTAAGCATTGATAAGTTGCAATACGTAAACCTGCTTACGCTCAAGCTCAACGTCGGAAGCAATGCTATTCACCCCGACTTTTGGCAGATTCAGAAAAGATTGTTGAATTGGACTATGGGCAACATCCTGAGCAGAACCAGATGTTTGTTGCGCATCGAAATATTTTCGCCATGCTGCTGGCACGGCACCGGGGTCAGCTAAGTATTGTTCGTACAATTCCTCTATAAACGGCGCATTCGCACCGAACAGCAAAGAGCTGCTCTTCATCAATTGCATAAAATTGACTGGTTCGTTCAACGCTTGTCCATCGCAACAAAGTCGCGCCTAGTCGCACCACGATAAACTTGACGAGGTCGTCCAATCTTCTGTTCGTCATCACCCAACATTTCATTCCACTGAGAAACCCAACCTATGGTTCGTGCCAATGCAAACAGTACAGTAAACATATTCGACGGAATCCCAATCGCACTCAAGACAACACCCGAGTAGAAATCAACATTGGGATATAGTTTACGCTCGATAAAATATGGGTCGCTTAACGCAACGCGTTCAAGTTCCATTGCCAACTCAAAAAGTTTTCCACTCTCCAGATTCAATTCCTTTAAAACTTCGTAGCAGGTTTGACGCATTACTGCTGCACGCGGGTCCATATTCTTGTAAACACGATGACCGAAGCCCATTAGGCGATATTTTTTATCTTTAACGCCCTGCACATACTCCGCGACGCGTGAGACATCGCCGATCTCTTCAAGCATCTTAAGTGCCGCTTCATTCGCACCGCCATGTGCTGGCCCCCACAAAGCTGCTATGCCTGAGGAGATGCACGCAAAAGGATTTGCACCACTTGAGCCTGCCAGACGCACTGTTGATGTGGAAGCATTTTGCTCATGGTCTGCATGCAGGATAAAAATACGCTCCAGCGCTCTAACCGAAACCGGATTGGGTACATATTCCTCGGCAGGCGTACCAAACATCATGTACAGGAAATTCTCAACGTAACTATACGAGCTCTTCGGGTACATAAACGGATGACCGATATGATACTTGTGCGCCATCGCCGCGATAGTCGGCACTTTAGAAAGCAAACGAAGCGCGGATTTATCACGGTGTTCAGGATTATTAATGTCCAGCGAATCATGATAGAACGCTGACAAAGCACCCACTACGCCAACCATCACGGCCATAGGATGTGCATCACGACGGAATCCTGTAAAAAAGCGTGCCATCTGATCATGCACCATAGTGTGCTCTCTCACCTTTTTGACGAAATCAGCTTGCTGCTCAGCATTTGGCAACTCACCGTGCAATAACAAATAGCTCACTTCAAGAAAGTCAGATTTTTCAGCCAGTTGCTCAATCGGATAACCACGGTAATAGAGCAACCCTGCATCACCATCGATATAAGTGATCTCCGAAGTGCAACTTGCTGTAGAGAAAAATGCCGGATCATAGGTGAACAGACCGAGTTTACTCAGTCCGCGCAAATCCAGAACGTCAGGCCCCAGCGTGCCTGCCAAAATCGGCATTTCGATAGTACGCCCGTCGTCCAGCGTTAGTGTTGCAGTCCTTTTCTTACTATCCATCTACAATTCCTCCAGCGTTATGCGTACCGTCAGGCCGCCCTGATCTTTTCCAGCAACACCTGCATCTCGCCGTGCACTGCTTCCTGTCTACCCGCAATCATATCCCATAGTGTGTTGTCGGGCATATCTAGCAATGTTTCAAAAATCTGCTGCTCACTATCATCCAGCATTTCGTAACTCGAATTCACAAAGCGTGTAAGGATGATATCCAGCTCCAGCAAACCGCGCCTTGTCCTCCACCTGACACGTTCAATACTCTTCATACCAGCCGTGTGGTCATCAGATCCTTGATGCTGCCTATCGCTTCAGTCGGGTTTAATTCTTTCGGGCACACATCGACACAATTCATAATGGTGTGGCAGCGAAACAAGCGGTAAGGGTCTTCAAGATTATCCAGTCGCTCCCCTGTCGCCTGATCGCGGGTATCTGCAATAAAGCGGTAAGCCTGTAACAATCCTGCCGGGCCGACGAATTTTTCCGGATTCCACCAGAAAGATGGGCAGGCTGTCGAGCAACAACCGCACAGGATGCACTCATATAAACCATTCAGGTGTGCGCGCTGTTCTGGCGATTGAAGCCGCTCAGTCTCGGGTGGCGGATCATTGTTAATTAGATACGGCTTGATCGAATGGTATTGTTTAAAAAACTGCGTCATATCAACGATCAGATCGCGTATCACCGGAAGTCCCGGCAACGGGCGCAGCTCGACCGGCTCTTTCAGTGACGACAAGGGTGTGGTACATGCTAGACCGTTACGTCCATTGATGTTCATTGCATCAGACCCGCACACCCCTTCACGACAGGATTTGCGTAACGACAAGCTGTCATCCTGCTCTTTCAGCAGCAGAATGGCATCCAGCAGCATCGTATCTCCCGCAACAATATCCAGTTCGTATTCCTGCATATAGGGTGCTGCATCAGTGTCAGGGTTGTAGCGATAAATAAGAAACTTCATAACCTACTCCTAGTAAACACGCGCCTTGAGCGGGAATGATTCAACGCTAAGCGGCTTCAATCGTACCGGCTTGTAATCAAGGCGGTGCCCTTCGCTAAAATATAAGCTGTGCTTGAGCCAGTTTTGATCATCCCGATCAGGGAAGTCTTCTCGTGAATGCGCACCCCGACTCTCTTTACGGGCTTCGGCCGCAATCATTGTGGCCTGTGCGACTTCAATCAAATTATCCAACTCCAGTGCTTCAATACGAGCTGTATTAAATACACGACTCTTGTCTTGGATCATGGTGTGATTCGCAAGCTCCACAATCTCCTTGATCTGCATCACGCCTTCGGCAAGCAATTCAGGAAAACGGAATACCCCGCAGTGTTTTTGCATCGTCTTACGCATCGCGGCACCTACATCCGCAACGCTTTCGCCATCCGTCTGATTGTCAAGTCTAGCTAAGCGCGCCAGCGGACGCTCTGCGGCATCTGCAGGCAACAGCTTGGGATGAGGATGACTCTTTAAATCTTCAATGATCTGCCTGCCCGCCTCACGCCCAAATACGATCAGGTCGAGCAAAGAGTTACAGCCCAACCTGTTAGCACCATGCACCGACACACAAGCACATTCACCTACCGCATACAGACCGTGCACCACTTCATTCGGGCCGGTTTTGTAGGGTGCAACGACTTGCCCGTGAAAATTTGTCGGTATGCCACCCATCATGTAATGCGCAGTGGGCACGACTGGTATCGGTGCCTTAGCCGGATCGACATGGGCAAATTTCAAAGCGATTTCCCGTATCCCCGGAAGGCGCTGTTTAATCACATCGTCACCGAGATGATCGAGCTTTAGCATGACATGGTCACCCTGCGGCCCACAGCCTCGACCCTCGTTGATCTCTATAGTCATCGCCCGTGACACCACATCGCGGCTGGCCAAATCTTTAGCATTCGGAGCATATTTGGGCATGAATCGCTCGCCGTCTTTATTCACCAGATAGCCGCCCTCGCCCCGCACGCCTTCAGTAATCAATACACCTGCGCCATAGACTCCGGTCGGGTGAAACTGAAAGAACTCCATGTCTTCCAGCGGTATGCCAGCACGGGCCACCATGCCCAGTCCGTCACCCGTGTTGATAAAAGCATTGGTACTGGATTGAAAGATGCGTCCCGCTCCACCGGTTGCGAACAACGTGGCGCGTGCCTGAAATATCATCACCTCGCCTGTCTCGATCTCCATCGCAGTTACACCGAGCACATCGCCATCTTCATCACGAATCAAATCCAACGCCATCCATTCGATAAAGAAATGTGTGTTTGCCTTAACGTTCTGCTGATACAGCGTATGCAGCAATGCGTGTCCGGTACGATCTGCCGCCGCACAAGCACGATCGACCGGAATCTTGCCGTAGTCCTGCATGTGCCCGCCAAATGGACGCTGATATATCTTGCCGCTGCCCAAACGATCGAATGGCATCCCGTAGTGTTCCAGTTCGTACACCACTTCCGGTGCTGCACGACACATGAATTCAATCGCATCCTGATCACCAAGGTAATCGGAGCCCTTCACCGTGTCGTACATATGCCAGTGCCAGTTATCTTCTTTGACATTCCCCAGTGAGGCTGCGATTCCACCCTGAGCAGCAACGGTATGCGATCGGGTGGGAAAGACCTTGGACAACACAGCCACTTTCAGCCCGGCTTCAGCAAGCTGCAATGCAGCACGCATCCCGGAACCACCGGCACCGACCACCACCACATCAAAGGTCCTTTTAGCAACAGCCATCACATTCCCCAAAGTATCTGAACCGACCAGATCGTATAAACGACCATTGCCAGAATCACCAGCACATGAATGACCAGTCGCACACCGGCTGGCTTGACGTAATCCATCACAATGTCACGCACCCCTATCCAGGCGTGATAAAACACACTCATCAGGAACAAAAGCGTAAACGTACGCACTGCCAGATTGGAAAAAAGTGCTGTCCAGACATCGTAGCCAAGATGTGGCCTACTCAGCAAATAAGCCATCAATGCCAGGCAATACACAACCATCACGACTGCCGTGATGCGCTGGATTAACCAGTCACGCAGACCGAAGTGTGCACCGGTAACAACCCGATTTACCATAATTGCACTCCAATCAAGAGTGTCAACACCACACTCGCCCCCATCACCGCCCAGCTACTGTTGCGCGCTGATTGAAGATCGCCAATCCAATGCAAGTCAATTGCCAGAAAACGCAACCCTGCGCAGAAGTGATGCACAAATGACCATGACAAGCCCAACACCACTACTTTAGTAATCGGGTGTGCCAACACATCCATCAACGCTGTATAAGTTTCGATAGATCGTAAGCTGCTTTGCAGCATCCACAACAGTATTGGTAATGCTAGGAAAAGTGCCGCACCACTGGCTCGGTGCAGAATGGAAACAATACCGGGAAGCGGTAACTTTATCTGATGGAGAGCGAGGTGCTTGGGGCGTTTCTTAATCATTTCTGTCCTCTGCCATGTAAAGTTAAACAGGTAGTCGTAGATAAAGCGTGAATGCTTACAACTAATCGTAATGCTACACCTATTTACATGGCGAGAGAAAACCAAAAGATTTATCATGTGGCAACACATGCCCTTAGGAGCGACTCATGAAAGCCCCAATCAGAATCACAGTCACCGGAGCAGCCGGACAGATCGGCTACGCCACCCTGTTCCGTATCGCTAACGGAGACATGCTGGGACGTGAGCAGCCGATTATCCTACAGTTGCTTGATTTACCCCAAGCTCAGCAAGTGCTTCAGGGCGTCGCTATGGAGTTGGAGGATTGTGCATTTCCGTTGTTACAACAAGTCATCACCACCGACGATCCAAAAGTCGCATTCAGAGATACCGAGATTGCCATGTTGATTGGCTCGCGACCACGCAGCAAAGGCATGGAGCGTAAAGACCTGATCGAGGCCAACGGTGCAATATTCTCCGCGCAGGGCAAGTTACTCAACGAATATGCAGCACGCCATGTCAAAGTACTGGTAGTGGGCAACCCTGCCAACACCAATGCGCTGATCGCGATGAAGAATGCACCCGATCTGGATCCAAGGAACTTCACCGCAATGATGCGTCTCGACCATAATCGCGCTATTGCTCAGGTCGCACTCAAGTTATTCCAACCCATTAGGGATATTAAGAAAATGGTAGTCTGGGGTAACCATTCAGGCACGCAGTATCCTGATCTCAATCACGTTGAAATACGCGGTCGACTTGTAAAAGATGTCTTGAGCCAAAACAACTGGGTGGAATGGGTGGAAGGTGAATTTATTCCAAAGGTACAGAAGCGTGGCGCATCCGTAATAGAAGCACGCGGCCTATCCAGCGCAGCAAGTGCTGCGAACGCAGCCGTTTCTCACGTCCACGATTGGATGCTAAGCTCTCACCATAACGACTGGGTGACCATGAGTGTACCGTCCGATGGCAGTTATGATATCCCCGAAGGGGTAATATACGGCTTCCCGGTAACCTGTAGACATGGTCATTTCAAAATCGTACAAGGGCTGCCTATAAGTGAACTGGGGCACAAACATATGACAGAAAGTTATCAGGAACTACTCGAAGAACGTGAACACGTTAAACAATTGCTAAGCTGACAAAAGAAGAATATCCATGAACGAAAAGTTAGTATCCCTACTGGGCGATTTTAATGACTCATATCCAACCGAACTGACAAAAAGCTTTCCACGCATCGTAGACCGCATTGTCGAGTTATGGGATTCAAAAGCCGTCGAAGACTATTTTACTGAGCTGATGATTGATGACCGCGGCGGCACTCGACAAGGATTCCCACCCAATATTGCACATGAAATATTCAAGTTGAGTGTGGCTCATGAAAAAATTCGCGACCAAGGCCAAAACACAGCCGTCGAATTATCACCTTGGGAAATGGTGAAAGAAGAAAAAAGATTCGCAATCGAACGACAAGGCTATGATTTTTCACCACAAGGATTTGTGCGCTCCGCCGAGAAGGGGGACAGATCAGCTGTCGTGGCATTCCTGGAGAGTGGTGTCGATATTGACACACCTGACGAACGAGGCTGGACACCCCTGATGGTATCCAGCTTTAATGGCAACGAAGAAGTAGCAGTTCTACTCATCCAAAAAGGTGCCAATGTCCAGGCCACAGATACCGCTGGATATGGACCGCTACACTGGTCGGCGCTTAACGGTTTTAGCACTGTCATTAAATTGCTTCTCGAAAAGCGAGCTGATGTAAACGCTCAAAGCAAACATGGCCTGACGCCACTACTTCAGGCTGCTTCACGTGGACACTTATTGGCCGTAGGGCAATTGGTTGCAGGTGGAGCCAATGTAGATACACCCAGCAACGATGGCTGGACTCCACTTCACAAGGCTGCTGCGAACGGACATGTAGAAACGGTTAAATTTCTGATCGCGAAGGGAGCTAATCGCAGTCCAGAATATCAGGATGGCACTACTCCCCTTCAACTTGCGATAAAGCATAAACATAGAGAAATCGAACTGCTGCTCATTGCAAAATAATTAACCTCAGCACTCAGATATGCTTGGCTAGAAATTTATCTAGCTGATTTGCAAATATTTGCCTATCCTTTTGACTCAATGACGGTGGACCACCAGTATCGACCCCGCTGGCACGCAGATTATCCATAAAGTCGCGCATTGATAATCGCTCTTGAATACTGTCTTTGGTATATAGCTCACCACGTGGATTCAATGCATGGCCACCACGTTGAATCACTTCAGCAGCTAACGGAATATCCGCAGTAATCACCAAGTCTCCCTGCTGAATCAGCGCTACGATCTTATTATCCGCCACATCAAACCCGGCCGGAACTTGCATAGCATTAATGTAGGGAGATGGTGGGCAGTTCAATAGCCTGTTAGCTACCAGCGTAAGTTGAATGTGTAACCTGACCGCTACCCGGAAAAGGATTTCCTTAATCACTTTGGGACACGCGTCAGCATCCACCCATATTTGCATTCAGAACTCCTGATGTACTTTGAACAAAATGCCTGCAGATTTTTATTGTTTGGACTTCTTATCTATGTACATTTCACTATCAGCATTAAGGAGTATTTCATCAATACTTTTTCTTCGACCCAATTCCGTCACTTGACCTACTGACAATGATATAGGCCAGCCATGAGCCTCAAAATCACTGTCCGCCGATAACTTGATTCTGTTGACTAGCACATTACAGAATTGCGCCTCTGTGTCAGGCAGCAAAATCACAAATTCGTCACCACCGAATCGCGTTACCGTATCCACGCGCCGAGTGCTTTCAGTCAAAATCTCTGCGAGTGCGACAAGAGCCTGATCACCTACATGGTGCCCTTGACTATCATTCAGCTTCTTGAAATTATCGATATCAATGAATAAAAGCGAATATGGACTGCCAGACCGCTCGCTTCGCACCATCTCAATCTCCATCCTATCGAAAAACTCGTAGCGATTTCCCAACTTGGTTAGCTCATCCTTATGGGCATACTCTCTGTCTTTCCACAATCTTGTCACAACGCGACCGATCACCGTAAATATCACGGCTCGTGAAAAAATATTAAACACGTATGCAATCAAGGGAAAGTTCGGCCAGACGATAGCCATCTCGACGGTACTCCATATTGTCGCGATCAAAAGTGCTGCGGCGATTGTGAAATATGAGTCAGTACGTCGTTTAGAGCGGATTGCACCTAAATGTGCTGCCTGGATGATCGGCAAGCAATACAGCGCATCAATAGAGTAATAAGAACCGGCCGCCTGATATTCCAGGTAGGTAATGAACGCTGTCTCCCCAACGACCAGAATAAAGCTCAACCGGGAGTTATTCATTAAAGGCATCAACGATGCCCTGATATTGTTAAAGTGTGCAGCATAATCATTGAATATTATATTGATTGATCATTAAACTAGAGTTAACTCACATACTCACATGTAGCATTTCATAATAAGCAGAAATTACACCAACTTCCCACACCCTCGCGTAAAATCCTTGCTTACTATATAGCTTCATGTAGCGAAAAACTACCCCCCTTAATTAACAAGTGTATTCCTTTCAATATCGTGTCTGTAGAAATCGAACGCTTTTTTTCCGAACTAAGTCCTCTTACCACTGAAGTCACAGCTTTCCGTCCGCGTGAACAACAGCGTGAAATGGCACTCAAAGTCGCTGAAGCAATAAATGAAAACGCAATACTAGTTGCCGAAGCAGGAACTGGCACAGGCAAAACCTTTGCTTATCTGGTACCTGCATTGTTGGCAGGTGGCAAGGTGATCATTTCAACCGGCACTAAAAATTTACAAGACCAGTTGTTCCAGAAAGACTTGCCAACAGTACGTGATGCACTGAAGGCACCTGTCACTGTTGCACTGTTAAAAGGGCGTTCAAACTATGTCTGCCACTATCATCTGGAACGCGCCAGCTCGGACGGGCTTTTTAAAACTCGTGAAGATGTACGCCATCTGAGCAAGATCAAGCAATATGCAAAAATAACGCAAAGCGGTGACCGAAGTGGGCTTGCTGACGTGCCGGAAAACGCACCAATTTGGATGCATGTCACTTCGACGCGGGACAATTGCCTCGGGCAGGAATGCCCCAATCACAAGGAATGTTTCGTACTCAAGGCACGTAGCGAAGCAATGCAGGCAGATATCGTGGTGGTGAACCACCACCTGTTTTTCGCCGATGTCATGCTACGCGATGAAGGTGTTGCAGAATTGCTACCCGCCTGCAACACAGTGATCTTCGACGAAGCACATCAATTGCCCGAGACGGCTAGTCTGTTTTTTGGAAAAACGCTCTCTACAACGCTTTTACTAGATCTTGCACGCGACACGCGCATTGAGGCCGCCGCAAGTGCAAAAGATTTTTTACCGCTACCCAAAGCCTGTGATGAACTTGACAAAGCGGCACGTGATCTGCGGTTGGTATTCAAAAAAGAAGGGCGGATGCCAGCCGCTGCAACGGAAAAATTCAAAGAATTCTTACCTGCTCTAACCATACTGAGCGATAAAATTTTGAACCTCGAAGGTCTACTTGAAAAGCAAGCGGAACGTAGCGAAGGGCTGGAAAATTGTTGGCAGCGTATTCAATCTCTGGCCGTAGATCTTAAACAATGGCAATCCGAAGCGGAAATCGATCATGTGAAGTGGCTTGAAGTCTTCCATCATTCATTGCAACTTAACTCTACTCCCCTATCCATAGCCGAAACCTTCGAGAAACAAATTGAAGGAAACTCACGTGCTTGGATATTCACCTCTGCAACACTGGCGGTAAAGCAAAACTTCTCTCACTATCAGGGCGAGATGGGGCTTATGGCTGCACAAACCGCTTGCTGGGACAGTCCATTCGATTATGGTGAGCAGGCATTACTGTATGTTCCGAACAATCTGCCTGAACCAAATAGCGAAGGTTATACCGAGGCAGTCGTACATGCTGCACTGCCATTGGTTGAGGCCAGTAGAGGCCGCGCCTTTTTACTATTCACCAGCTTACGTGCAATGCAGCGTGCTTACGACATCCTCGTAGCTGAGTTCGACATGCGTGGCTGGGATTATCCGCTAATGTTGCAGGGTGAAGGTTCACGCAACGAACTGTTATCTCGCTTCCGAGATCATGGCAATGCGGTCCTACTAGGCAGCCAATCATTTTGGGAAGGGGTGGATGTTCGCGGTGAAGCTTTATCACTGGTAGTCATCGACAAACTTCCTTTTGCACCGCCTGATGATCCGGTACTGGCGGCACGCATCTCGCAAATTTCAAAACAAGGGCGCAATGCGTTTATGGAATATCAGTTACCCCGCACGATCATTAACCTCAAACAAGGGGCGGGTCGCCTGATACGCGATGAAACGGATCGAGGTGTGTTGATGATCTGCGACCCGCGCCTCATCACCAAACAGTATGGCAAACGTATCTGGCAGAGCCTGCCGCCTTTCAAGCGCACCCGAGTAGAAACTGATGCGGTTGCGTTTTTCAATCCACAGGAATAATCGGAAAAACGTTACCTATTGTCCTTTTCCTGTTCTGACCGCTTTCTTGTTTCCACTTCTCGTAGCATTCCAGACCGCAGAAATATCAGCCTAGCGCGATTCTACTATCGCCAGGGCAACACTATCGAAGCGCTAAACTGGAACGCCCCATAGGTCGTGAGCATCTGTATCTGTGATACGCACTTCGAGCAGATCACCTACCTCAAGCTCCTGACCATCCGCAATATAGACTAAACCATCAATTTCTGGCGCATCAGCAGAGCTTCGGGCGATTGCGCCTTCCTCGACCACTTCATCCACCAGCACAGTCATCGTCTGGCCGACCTTACGTTTCAGGCGTTCTTCGCTGATCTCCTCCTGAAGCAACATCAGTCTTGCGAGTCGTTCTTGCTGTACCTCAGGGGGGATATGATCAGGCAGATCATTGGCAACCGCACCTTCCACAGGTGAGTAAGCGAATGCGCCAACACGATCCAGTTTTGCCTGTTCGATAAAATCAAGCAACTCCTCGAATTCCTCTTCGGTCTCACCCGGAAAGCCGACGATAAAGGTGCTACGTATTGTCAGGTCGGGGCATATTTCCCGCCATTGTCTGATGCGTTGCAATACGTTGTCACTACTGGCCGGGCGCTTCATCAATTTGAGGATACGCTGATTGGCATGCTGGAACGGAATGTCCAAATACGGCAGAATCTTGCCTTCAGCCATCAACGGGATCACTTCATCAACATGCGGATAGGGGTAAACATAGTGCAAGCGCACCCACACACCTAACTCGCCTAGTGCAGTCACCAGCTCGGTCATACGCGTTTTGAGCGGTCTACCATCCCAAAAGCCGGTACGGTATTTAACGTCCACACCATAAGCGGAAGTATCCTGAGATATCACCAGCAATTCCTTCACACCGGAATCCGCTAACCGACGTGCTTCCTCCATTACATCGCCGATTGGGCGGCTAACCAGATCACCGCGCATACTGGGAATGATGCAGAAAGTGCAACGGTGGTTACAGCCTTCGGAAATCTTCAGATATGCAAAATGCTTCGGGGTCAGGCGTATGCCTTGCGGGGGCACCAGATCAGTATATGGGTCATGTGGTTGCGGAAGATGCTCATGCACAGCCGCCATCACTTCATCCGTGGCATGTGGCCCGGTGACAGCCAGTACCTTGGGATGCACCTGCTTGACCACATCCCCTTTTGCCCCCAAACAACCGGTGACGATCACTTTGCCATTTTCAGCCAGTGCCTCGCCGATCGCATCAAGTGATTCCTCAACAGCGCTGTCGATAAATCCGCAGGTATTGACGACTACCAAGTCAGCATCCTGATAACTGCCGGAGATTAAGTACCCCTCGGCGCGCAAGCGCGTCAGGATAAGTTCGGAATCCACGGTCGCCTTCGGGCAACCCAGTGAGACGAAACCGACTTTTGAAGGGAGCTTGGGATTATTCATGTCCACCGACCAGTAGTTTGACTAACAAAATGGAAGACACGCCTAAACCGATCAGCACTACCTGCCCTATCGTGTCACGTAATTGCGTTCGCTTATGCAAGCCGGGAATCAGGTCTGCGACTGCGACATAGATCATGCTGGCAGAAGCCAGTGCCAACAGGGTGGGTACCAGACTTTGCAATGATTGCAATGCAAAGTAGGCGAGCACGCCGCCCACCAGCGTCGCCAGGCTGGACAGCACATTCAGCATCAGTGCCCTGCCCTTGCTGTACCCGGAATGCAGCAAAATCATAAAGTCGCCCACCTCCTGCGGAATCTCATGCGCAATGATCGCCAACGCGGTAACGATGCCCAGATTGATATCCACCAGAAATGCCGCCGCGATGATGATGCCATCAACAAAATTATGAAAGGTATCACCTATCATAATCAGCGTTCCGCTACGGCCACCATTATCCTGATCTTGAATCTCGTGTGCCTCGCAATGATCGTGGTGACAGTGCCGCCACAACAGCAATTTTTCCATGGTGAAGAAAAGCATGATGCCGACCAAAACAGTGCCGCTCACAGCTGCCACACTCCCCCCCATCTCGATCGCTTCTGGCAGGATGTCGAGGAATACCGCACCTAATAAAGCGCCTATCGCATAGCTGACCAATGAGTTCACCCAGTGAGCACGGGCGTTCAACGCAAACAATGCAGCGCACACCACGCTCAATATACCGCCGGCTAGGCTGGTAAGGATGATCCACATCAGAACGGTCATAGGAAGGTATCAATAAATAAACGGGGCGCGGATTATACCAAAGACACGCTATCCATCATGCGCTATTCCAACCATATAAAAGTACCCATGCGCCCGGTCACACCATCCCGGCGGTAGGAGTAATATTTATCTTCCTCACTGAAAGTGCACTCCCCGCCGCCATGTATTGCGGTCACACCAAGTGCATTCAGGCGCAAGCGCGCAAGCGCGTAGATATCGGCCAGCCATTTACCTTGTTGTCCTGATACAAAAGCCGATGCGGCTTGAGGCTGGGCGGAAACAAAAGCATCCCGCACATCATCGCCCACTTCAAAAGCCGGCTGGCTAATCGCAGGCCCGAGCCAAGCCATCAAATCTTGCGGCGCAACATCCATTGCTTCTACGGTGGCCTCAATCACCCCTGCTGCCAAGCCTTTCCATCCCGCATGTGCCGCCCCGACCACACTGCCTTGCGTATCGCACAGCAACACTGGCAGACAATCAGCCGTCATCACCGCACATACCGAACCGCGTTGCCGTGCGATACAAGCATCAGCCTGCACCAGACAATCCGCCATGTCGGCATTGGCTACGATAGTGCCGTGTACCTGCTCCAACCACACCGGTTCGCTCGGCATCATACTGCCCAACATCATGCGATTGCGATTCACACGTACAGGATCGTCACCGACATGCAGGCCAAGATTAAACGTATCGTAAGGGCTGGCACTGATGCCGCCCTGACGAGTGGTTTGCAATGCCAGTACATGTTTTGAAACAGGCCAGTCGGGAATAATGCAATGCTTAATCGAATTCATTTTTCCTGAACCTTCAGTTTCTCCAACCATTAACTGACCAATTCATTAATATTGTTTCCTAACATGAAAAGGCGTACTATTCTTTGTAGAGGAGTGATTAGACGCCCTCTTAAAATAGTGCAGCATACAAACACCCTAGCACTAAAAAAATATCAATAAATCCCAAGAAATATCAAATATATTTAATAAGGGAGAATATCATGTCCAAGTACATTCATCGTTTGGGATACATCATGATATGCGCGAGTGTATTCGCGCCATGGTCAATCGCCAATGCGGCAACTGAAGGGCAATTATTACTCGTAGCCGGTCCTCATAGTAGCGTGCTCTACGCTGCTGGCGCTGAGTTCGAAGGTAGTGACAAGACCAGCTTCTCTGCTCGAGTCGGCGGATTTTCATATTCCTATACTGACGGGAGCTACTGGGAAGATGGCAATGGCACCATTCTGGGCGTTACCGGAAAGTTCTATGCCCAGCAATCCATGGAAGGGATGTTCTTCGGTGCAGGTATAGATTACATCGATGGCGAGGCCACTTTTGCAGGTGGATACACCTCATATTCCGGCGTTGCGCCGCATGCGATGATCGGTTACAAAATCCGCAACGGCGATTTGTCCTTTGAGCCGAATCTGTATGTCGAGATGATACAAGGCGAAGACGTGAGTACTCTCGTCGGTCTTGGTGTAACTGTTGGTGTGCCGTTCTAAGTACTCCAGTTGCTCAATTCGCTGAATGAGCGCAACCAATTCGTATCTGTTTCAACAGTTCGCTCATATCCTCCGGTAGCGGCGCATGCCATTCCATCGCCTCGCCGCTGGCCGGATGCACTAACGCAAGACGGGTCGCATGCAATGCCTGACGCGAAAATCCATTCAGTAATTCGCGCAACTCCGGCACACATTTCTGCGGCCCTTTCAGATATACGCTATCTCCTACCAGCGGGTGCTTCAGGTACGCCAGATGCACGCGTATTTGATGTGTGCGCCCGGTTTCCAGTCTGCAACGCAACAGGGTGCAACTCGGGAATTTTTCTTCGACTTTGAAGTGAGTCACCGCCGGCTTACCACTCTCTGTCACCGCCATCTTGACGCGATTGGCAGGGTGCCGCCCTATCGGCTCATCCACTTTTCCGGCGTGGCGAAGTTCGCCATACACCAATGCCAGATACTCTCGCTTCACGGTACGTGCCTGCAACTGCCGCACCAGATCGGTTTGCGCGATGATTGTTTTCGCCACCACTAACAGGCCGCTGGTGTCCTTGTCGAGGCGATGAACAATACCAGCGCGTGGCACTTCGGCAAGTTGCGGAGCATAGTGCAACAGTGCATTCAGCAAAGTACCCTCCCAATTACCACTCCCCGGATGAACCACCAAACCGACTGGCTTGTTGATCACCAGCAAGG
>Ga0209992_10000665_pt1 | contig 43418 bp, 39 predicted proteins | sample 2SBtaG_2_FD_182564 | JGI IMG/M metagenome (GOLD analysis project Ga0209992, IMG submission 182564) | Deep subsurface microbial communities from Kolumbo volcano to uncover new lineages of life (NeLLi) - 2SBTROV12_ACTIVE470 metaG (SPAdes)... | ecosystem: Environmental > Aquatic > Marine >...
GATCTAATGGTTTTGCTTTTAGGAGAAAAAAGACAACAGATAATAAAACATATTTGAATGTAAATACACATCAACCCTTAGAAGGTCCTTTTGCTTGGTACGAAGCACATTTGGTAAGTAAGGAAGGGTGGAATTTTTTAGGTGGTTTATTTCCAGGAGCACCTTTTCCTTTTATTGGAACCAATGAGCATCTAGGCTGGACACACACCTATAATTTTCCCGATTTGATAGACGTTTATCAATTGGAGATGCATCCAAAGAAAAAACATACCTACAAGTTCGATAATGAGTGGATTGAGCTTGAAAAAACCAAGGTAAAATTAAGGGCAAAATTGAAATTAGGGATTACTATCCCTGTAAAAAAGAAGGTTTTATGGAGTCTGTATGGTCCTGTTGTAGAAAATGATAGTGGCACCTTTTCATTCCATGTAAATGCACTTGAAAACATTTCCTCCATAGACCAATGGTATCATATGGGCAAGGCTACTAATTTTGATGAATTCAAGCAGGCGCTTTCAATAATGGGCATTCCTAGATTCAATGTAGTTTATGCAGACAGGATGGACAATATTTACTACTTAAGCAATGCCCAGCTTCCTGTGAGGGATACGGCTTACAATTGGGAAGAATTATTACCTGGCAATACTTCAAAAACCTTAACCAATTCATATCATTCGCTAGAGGAATTACCACAGGTCTATAATCCAAAAAGTGGGTATATATTCAATACGAATAACAGCCCATATAATTGCACCCATTCTAGCGACAACCCTAATGAAAATGATTACCCAGCCACTTATTCATTTATGGAGGACATCAACAATAGAAGTATCCGTTTTGAGCAAATGATAGCAGAATACTATCAAATATCTTATGACGACTTTATAAGAATTAAATACGACCAACAATACCCAACACCCATTTTTTGTCCTTTTGAAGTAAATGGGGTGTTTCATCTAAAAGCAAGTGAATATCCTCATTTAAAAGAGCTTATTGCAATCATTCAAAATTGGAATAAAAAAGCAGATATTAAAAACCTAGGTTCTGCACAATGGTACATTTATTACCAAAAGTTAAAGAGAACTGTTGATGGTTTAAAGTTAGATTATGAACTCCCAATACCAGACTCTGTTATTGTTAGCTCTCTAGAATACACGCAAAATTATTTCATGGAAAATTTCGGGAAATTAGAGGTTGTTCATGGAGATTTTCAAAAGCATGTAAGGGGTGATAAAGAGCTTGCAGTTCCTGGACTTTTAGATATGATTGCTGCCACTTCATGTAATAAATACAAAGACGCAATGGTGAAAGCAGTTTCTGGAGAATCTTACATAATGCTAATCAGGTATTCCGATGCAGATGTAGAAATTGAAACAGTTCTCCCATATGGAATTAGTAATCGACCTGAATCGCCACATTATACAGACCAAATGGAGTTGTATGTGAACCAACAAAGAAAAAAAATGACATTAGATAAAAAACAGATCTATGAGACTGCAGAAAAGATCTATCATCCCGAATGACATTTTAAACTGAAAATTTTTATCTAATTGTTTCTCTGCTAATATTTTTTCTTGGAAATTTTATTGAATGTTATCGATTTTTGAGATTTACTTTTAAAACGATATGAAGTGTTGTTGCTGAGCATTTTGTGCTTCGTCTTTCTATTTTGCACACGTTTTCTCCACCTTTTAAAGCTTTTGGGTTTCAATTCGTAGCGCATGAGCTTTATTACATCAGATTCATTTGTTTTGAATTGATTTAGAATGGCTTCGAAAGGAGTTCTGTCTTCCCAAGCCATTGATATTATTCTATCGATTTCATCTTGAGAAAGGAATTTATTAGCATACCTTTTCATTTTGAACTTCTAGATATTGTGGTTTAATTCAGCTCTTGTTTTACAATTAAATCAATTTCTTTTAAAACTTCTTGAGCTTCGTATTCTAATCGATCACTTTCTCTTCTGTTGATTCTTGATGTTTCGTATGCTCTTTTCTTTAGCTCATTGTATTTTTTTAAGAGCAATTCTTTTTTTGTCTTTTTTTTGAATAATCCAAACATTTGTTTAACATTTACTAATTAACATTAAACAAAATAAATAAAATCTTTGAAAACACTGGTTTTTGTTTAATCAAAATTGATAATCACGCCTCAAGAGTTAATAAATTATTTAGTTGTTCTATTTCTGGATAACCGTCAATATGAAAGCAGTTTGAATAGCATTTGATTTAAATTATTATAAATATGCTAATTTAAATTTGTTCTTTCAATCATAGAATTTGCTTAATTTCGTTCAAGAGCTGATATTGAGATTCATTAAGATCATTGAACATTACACCTTGTAACATGATATTTCTATTATTTTCGTTAATTGTCCAGGATTTTGGTTTCAAAATCTTTTTATTTTCATAATCAACCACTTCTAGTAAATATCTTAGAGCATTAAGCCTAGCAGTCAATTTGTTATTTGCATTAATTACAATCCAAGGTGCGGCTTTATAAGATGTTTTTTCAAATGTCTTTTCTTTAAAATATGTATATCTATCCCAGCTCGGTACTGAAAGCAAATCATTGGGTGATAATTTCCAATATTTTAAAGAATGATTTTTTCTAATTTGAAATCTTTTTTGTTGAGTTGGCTTGTTAATTGACAAGTATATTTTAATTAACAAAAGTCCATTTTTTATCTGCTTTTTCTCCCAATCACATACATTTCTCATGAAATAATTGTATTGATTGTATGAACAATAATTCATAGTAGGTTGGATCATAGATCTTGAATACCAAGATCTATCATAAAAAACAATTTCACCCTTTTTAGGTAATGTTTTTTCATAAGTATGTAACCAAGAATTATTTTGTTTTTTTGTTGGAGTTCCAATTGCAACAACTCTGAAATGAGCTGTCATTAAATGTTCCACTATCCTCTTAATAGCTGATCCTTTTCCAGCTGCATCTCTTCCTTCAAATACTACTGCAACTTTAAGATTTTTTTTGAGAATCCATTCTTGGAGTTTGAGTAGCTCTACTTGTAAACGATACTTTTCCTTGAGATACTCTTTGTTATCAATAACCTTAAAAGCATTAAAATATTTAACGTACACTCAACAAACAAACTAAAAAAATATTAAACTAACTTTAGCTGACTGTTAAGTATTTGTAAATTACAATAAACACTGTATAGAATAGTTCTAAACATAAAGGTGTAAAAAAATTAAACTCTTAACCCTTGCCTTAAATTATGGTAACATAACAAAAAGAAATATAGCTTGTTAAATTTTTAATCTTGAATTTTCTAATCAACAAAAAAAACATTCTTGCGTATAATTGAGTGGGGAAATGCCTTATTAAAATTTATTATTAAATCTTATTTGTTTATGATTACTTGTCTAATAATAGATTCATTTTGAGTTGAGATATTTACAAAGTAAACCCCCTTCTCAATCATGGTTTCATTTATAGTGAATTGTTTTGAATTGACTCTGCTGAACGACTTCACAATTTGTCCTAGATTATTATAAAGTTTAATAGATTCTATTTTTTCTTGACATTTAACCATGAAATTCCCATTGTTTGGGTTTGGATATAATCTAAAATTATTATTTAAACCTACAATACCAGTATTTGAGATAAAGGTTACATTGAATGAAATAGTTTCAGTACAGCCGTTAATATCTGTTACTGTAACGGAATATAATCCGTTTGTGTCAGGTGTGATAATTGATGTAGTGTCTCCTGTGTTCCATAAATAATTTACACCCCCACTTGCAACTATATTTCCAGAAATGGTATCTATTGCAGCTGAAATATTAAAGATTGTTAGGTCTAAAGTTATTATACTGTCACATCCATACGAGTTAATCAATGTATCGCTGTAAACACCAGAATTACTATACACTACATTATTCCATGAGTAGCTATTACACGATGAGTCAGTAACAACTGTAGATGAAATGCAGTCTTGCAATTCATAAATTGCAACTGTTCCAGAAACTTCTGAACTTACTATTAGTAGATTTTCTCCATTATGACTTTCATCAGCAGGAACAAATACTAATCCCTCTGGAGCTATATCTGTCATAGTTCCACTCGTTGTGTCATAAGTCTCTATAAAGTTTACAAAAGATGGGGTAGTTGGATCTGTAACATCATAAACCATTACTCCGCCTTGTCTTTCTAAGCCAATAAATGCGTAATAAGAATTACCAATTTGGCCTACAGTCACCGCTTCAGGTTCTGGACCTTTATCATCACTTCTATCGTCCATTTCACTAGCTAGTCCATCATTACAATTAAAAAAAGTTGGATGGTTTGCTGCAATATATTGCTCAAAATCATCTCCAGAATCCCATACAAGATTTCCATCTTGATCCCAAATACTAAAAGATCTAGCACCATATGCATATAATTCATCTACATCACCATCACCATCAGTATCCCCAATAACATCTTCAGTAAATGTTTTTAACCTTCCTAGGTTATCATTAGTTTGTAATGTTACTGCATTAGGAAAAGCAGTAGGATCAAACGTCAAGTCATCCATTCTAACTTCCGCACTATAACCATCATAATCTCTAGCGTCTCCCTCATTAGCTGTTACTAAATAAGATGTGTTATTAACAGAATAATAGTCTATCGCATCTGGTTGATAAGCTCCTTTAACAGGCCAGTTTTGAATATTTATTCCATTATCTTGATTAGAAGCATCAAAACCATTACCAGGCAAATTAAAATCTTTAAACCCAAGACCTACAATCGTATCTAAAGTAAGTGTAGTAAGGTCAATAATTGCAATTGCATTGTTCTCTTGACAAACTACATAGGCAGTGGCTGAATTTTCATCTGTTGTAACATACTCTGGCTCTAAATCCTCAGCAACTGAAGATGGAATAAAATCTTGAGCACCTATTTCATAAATTGCAACTGTTCCAGAAACTTCTGAACTTACTATTAGTAGATTTTCTCCATTATGACTTTCATCAGCAGGAACAAATACTAATCCCTCTGGAGCTATATCTGTCATAGTTCCACTCGTTGTGTCATAAGTCTCTATAAAGTTTACAAAAGATGGGGTAGTTGGATCTGTAACATCATAAACCATTACTCCGCCTTGTCTTTCTAAGCCAATAAATGCGTAATAAGAATTACCAATTTGGCCTACAGTCACCGCTTCAGGTTCTGGACCTTTATCATCACTTCTATCGTCCATTTCACTAGCTAGTCCATCATTACAATTAAAAAAAGTTGGATGGTTTGCTGCAATATATTGCTCAAAATCATCTCCAGAATCCCATACAAGATTTCCATCTTGATCCCAAATACTAAAAGATCTAGCACCATATGCATATAATTCATCTACATCACCATCACCATCAGTATCCCCAATAACATCTTCAGTAAATGTTTTTAACCTTCCTAGGTTATCATTAGTTTGTAATGTTACTGCATTAGGAAAAGCAGTAGGATCAAACGTCAAGTCATCCATTCTAACTTCCGCACTATAACCATCATAATCTCTAGCGTCTCCCTCATTAGCTGTTACTAAATAAGATGTGTTATTAACAGAATAATAGTCTATCGCATCTGGTTGATAAGCTCCTTTAACAGGCCAGTTTTGAATATTTATTCCATTATCTTGATTAGAAGCATCAAAACCATTACCAGGCAAATTAAAATCTTTAAACCCAAGACCTACAATCGTATCTAAAGTAAGTGTAGTAAGGTCAATAATTGCAATTGCATTGTTCTCTTGACAAACTACATAGGCAGTGGCTGAATTTTCATCTGTTGTAACATACTCTGGCTCTAAATCCTCAGCAACTGAAGAATGCTTCGTAGACACCAAAGAATGGCTTCCAAGAGATACAATACTGTCTTGTGGATAAACTATCCATTCAGAGTCAAAAACATTAGAACCAGCAGATAGAGACCAATTGTCATTTCCTTTATTTACCCAATTCTTTCTAACTAATGTATGATTTTGAGTTCCATTTGTTACTCCTGCTACGTTCCATCCAGACCCTGGATCATTTGGGAAATCGCCAATAAAATCACAGATAGTAGTATCAGTTCCAATTACCTTAATTAAAGCTCTTGCATCATCACCATTAAAAAAACATATTCCAGAACCAGTTAAATCAGCTTCAGCCAAAATAGATGGGCTTGCGGATGAATTAGCAATAACGTATACATCTCCGTCTGCTAAAGTTCCACTGAGTACGTCAGTATACTCATCCCAAGGGCCTCCATTAGAATTTTGCATTATAACATAATTACTAAGATCAACTGATGATCCTGTACCATTATATATTTCTATATATTTATTACTAGAGCTTCCTTCAGAATATTCTGAGAAAAATAAATCTGTTGGCGTTGCAATTGGCTGTTTTCCAAAAATCAACGCACCTTGAGCTCTTAATCCTGATTCTTGTCCATTGTAAGAAGTAAAGTCTAATGTAGTAACATCTGCTTGTGTAACATTAGTTATACCACCTGAAATATCAATCACACTTACACTTCCTAAAGGATCTACATCATAATCATCATTAGGTTCACCTTCATTAGCTGTAATTACTTTACTTTTATCTTCAGTAACTGTAATCATGTCTGGTAAAACTCCGACAGTGACTTCATTTATATACAATCCATTAATATCAAAAAATACAACTTTACCTGGAGCTTGAGCATTTGTATCTTCAATAGCAGCAGCTATATATCCATTGCCTATATTAACTAATGAATTTACTCCACCTCCGTAGAGAGTCACATCTACACCTCCTATCAATGCTGGAGCCTGTGGGTTTTGTATGGAAACTATATCTATAGAGTCTGATTCTGAATTGGTAATGAACAACTGTGCAGTTGTTGAATCATATGCTGAAATTTCACATGCACCATCTCTTCCATCGGTATACCTACCTAAAAGGGTAGAGTTGAATGTCTTTTGTTGTTTTTTTCCAAAAATCAACGCACCTTGAGCTCTTAATCCTGATTCTTGTCCATTGTAAGAAGTAAAGTCTAATGTAGTAACATCTGCTTGTGTAACATTAGTTATACCACCTGAAATATCAATCACACTTACACTTCCTAAAGGATCTACATCATAATCATCATTAGGTTCACCTTCATTAGCTGTAATTACTTTACTTTTATCTTCAGTAACTGTAATCATGTCTGGTAAAACTCCGACAGTGACTTCATTTATATACAATCCATTAATATCAAAAAATACAACTTTACCTGGAGCTTGAGCATTTGTATCTTCAATAGCAGCAGCTATATATCCATTGCCTATATTAACTAATGAATTTACTCCACCTCCGTAGAGAGTCACATCTACACCTCCTATCAATGCTGGAGCCTGTGGGTTTTGTATGGAAACTATATCTATAGAGTCTGATTCTGAATTGGTAATGAACAACTGTGCAGTTGTTGAATCATATGCTGAAATTTCACATGCACCATCTCTTCCATCGGTATACCTACCTAAAAGGGTAGAGCTATATTGTGAGTAAGATAAATTGGTTATTATAAAAAGTAATAATACTAAAAAGTTTTTTAGATTCATTTTATAGATTTTTAATTTTTCACAAACCTATATGATGAATATTATTTGATTATTTATTTAGAATTATTGATTATTTATTTAAATATTATTTTAAACTTAATTGAATTGATAACATTTTAATTGAACATTAATTAAATAATAATTTATTTACTCAATACTCTTATTGTAATATTGAATTACTATTAGTTCTTTCATGTCACGATGGTCCTGGTTTTTTTGAGAAAAACAATAAAAAAATGACTTTGCGGGGAAATAAAAAGGTTAAAATAATGATATACAAAAAATAACCTTTAATTTAGTGACCTCGAACGTTGAAAGTTCAAACTTTATTGAAAAGGATTTGGAGCTTTTGTTGTCCTGGAAATAATACTCTTATTGCCGCTACTGTTCATCCATATAGTCCTGCCATTCAACCAAAACATATTTTAATCTTTTATTCTCAGTCCGCTGAATAAAACCAAATTCATAACAAAACAAATACACATCCCCTTTTGGGTTTTTCCAATAGTGAGTGAAATACTTCGGATTAAACCCAGCTTCCAATAGTTTTTCCTTCCTAATTGTTGCTTTACCCGCTTTATTGAAATTTTTTAATAATCTTCTGTTTAATTTTAATTGCAAATCTATCCGATTGTATAAACTAGCATCTTTCTCTAAGTTTTTTTGGTAATGAAATGCAGACTTGCAACTAGGGTCACAAAACATTTTATCCAACCTACCTATAACCTCTTCTTTGCAGTAAAGACACTTTTTATTTTCACTCATAAACGTACAATATACGTTAGTTATTCGTTTAATCCTACGACTAAGTTTGTCAAACTCTTATATAGCCGGTAGTTTTGTAGATAAAAAAATGAAAGCCCCATCAAAATACATGACTCTCAAACACCTCTTAATTGGAGATGTAAAGCAAATTGGAATACTATTCAATTCAGACAACTACGTAGAAAGAATAGTAAAAACACTTCCGGATATAACTTGGAGCGAGGCATACAACATGTACTATATACCAAATAGAAAAGAAAACTTAAATTTAATATTTAAGACTTTTAAAGGAATTGCATGGGTCAATTGCAACAATTTTTTCGCGAACAAACCAATTAGCTCTACGAATGAAAAACCTGACATTAGTTCATATAGAGAAAGACCTATAATACAAGGACGTAGAACATGCCCTGAAGATTACCTGTTGAAACTTGAATTAAAAAGATACTCTTCAAGCACGGTTAAGACTTATGTTTATTTCTTTGAAACTTTCCTTAATCAATACCCCGATACAGATTTAAAGAGTTTTGATGAAAATGATATTAGAGGGTTTTTGCAAAAATTGGTTCAACAAGGGAAATCTAATTCATATATCAACCAAGCCGTTAATGCAATAAAATTCTACTTTGAGGTTGTTCTTGGTATGCCAAATAGGTTCTATAGTATTGAGCGACCAAGAAAAGAAAAAAGATTACCTACTGTAATAAGCAAAAAAGATGTTTCTAATATGATAAATAGTATTAGCAACCTTAAACACAAATGTATTGTTTCACTTCTATATGCTTCTGGGCTGAGGCTTAATGAATTACTTAACTTAAAAATTAAAGACATTGACAGCAGCCGAATGATAATATTTGTACGCGCTGGAAAAGGAGATAGGGATCGATATACTATTCTTGGGGAGTCTATTTTAACTGACCTTAGAGAATATTATAAAATATATGAACCTAAAGACTATCTTTTTGAAGGAGCTTCAGGAGGTAAATACACGCATACAAGTGTTCAAATGACCGTTAAACGTGCTGCAAAAAATGCTGGAATACTCAAAAAGGTGACACCACATACATTAAGGCATAGTTTTGCCACTCATCTATTAGAAAATGGTACAGACCTTAGATATATTCAATCCTTGCTTGGTCATAGTAGTTCAACTACAACTGAAATTTACACCCACGTTGCTGTAAACACTTTTGAATCAATTAAAAGTCCTTTAGATTCGTTACATTTAAAGTAGGGACTATAGTAGATATAAACCACATTGGTTTATTTTTATATGGTTTAGCCCTACGTTAGTGCCAATTAAAAAATAGAACCATGAAGAAAACAACAATTTATTTTTCAGTGATTATTTCTGCCTTTTTATTCTCATGCAGTAATGACAAGAAAACTGAAACGGAATCAGTTTCAAATGAATCTGAAACATCAAAGCTCGAAGAAGAACCAATTAAACCATATTGTTCTGATTCGGACAAAGAAAAAACACTAAGATTAGAAGTGAAGTGCGAGAATTGTGAAGTCAAATATTCCTTAATGAAGGATGCTGGAAAAGAAGAAAACACGGAAAATATTCAAGGAGTGTGGTGCAAAGAGCTAACAGCAGAACCTACTGACTATATTGGATTGTTTGCTACAAAATTGGAAAATGGCAAACCGATAGAGTTTACTTTAGAGAGCATAAAATTCAAGGAAGGAGTTGTTGCAGACACGGTTGAAGTAAGAACTTATTACAACAATAAACTCATCAAACAATCTTCTGGTAATGGCTATGCTGGCATTTCAATGCTAGAGATTCCACAAACCAAATTTGAAGAATCAACACCTTTGGATTTAAACGAATGTATTGGAAAAAATGTATTTGATATAGTTCAAAAACACTCCAAATCAAGTCCTGAAACATTGACAGGTACAAATAATGAATTTTGGATTGTTTACTATAAGGATATTGATGTCACTTTTACAGTGAAAAAGAAGAATGACATAATTGAAAAGGCAGAAAAAGGGCAAAAATAAAAACTGGCACTAACACGGTATATAGTAAATAGGGCGTTTGGTGGTTTACGAAAGTTCAGTGCTATTTACCAAAACCGCCAAATCGTTGATTTGGCTTTTAAGAATGAATAAATTAAAAACAAAATACAACGCTTTGGCTCAGTGCAAACTTGAAAGTTTATCGTTTTCTACTGCCCTACTTGCCATATACTAACCGTTGGCATACATTTTGACTAATTTTATGAAATGAGATTAATCATAACCATCCTATTTTTTCTTTTTAGCAATTTCATTTTTGCACAAAGAGAGTACTCTTATCTAATAAAAACAGTTTCCCAAAAAATAAATGTCAATTTGGATAGTTGTGATTTTGAATTAATTAGTGAAGAAATATTGCCATCATTTGAAGATAAAAGCATAGTAATTATACCAGAATTAAATGGTGATAGATATTGTGGTTATAAAGAAAATTTTATCCATATAATTGTTGTTAATAATAAAAATAGTCAGATCCTACAAACATACACTGACACATTATTGTCACAGGAAGATAATTGGTTAAATAACATTACTATTCATACAAAACCATATCACTTAATAAATGGGTTTGGAATTATTTATAAGAAAGTAAACTGCCAATCAAGTCACGTTGCCATAGACATTGAAAAATTTTCAATATTTATTACATCTAAGGATACTCTACAAAAGGTACTAAACAATTTAGAAGTTTATTCTTACATAGGAAGTTCCTTTACATCTGATGATTTCTCAGAAGTTTCAGCTTCATCTTACAATAAGATTATTAAAATTGATAGTAATAAAACAAACGGATACAATAATTTAATTATTAAAGATTCTAGAAAAGAACATGAAGAATCTCAAGATGTAGAATTTACTGAAACAGAAATTAGTAATAAAATAGATACCCTTAAATTTAATGGGGAGATGTATACATCAATACCATTTACTGTTCATTCACAGATTAAAGAAATTTATCCTGATTCAATTAATTATTTAAACTTTAATAAAAAAAATGAAAAATCATTTAATAATGATGGAGATATCTATTTTAAAAAATTTACAAATGAAGATGGAGAAGCATTAGTTATTAATACTGATTCTTTAAATAAAGAAGAAAAAAGGATCTATGAAGATTTCTTAGGCGTTAGTGAAATGGAATTATCTGAAAGGGGCTATTGGGGTATATTTTATGTAAGAGATAATGGATATTCTCCTAAAATTAAAGCTTCTAGTTCATTAAAACAACAAGGTAATATTAATTACGAACCAGAAAATATATATGACTGTAACTATAAAAATGTGTGGGCAGAAGGCGTAAGTGGTTATGGAATTGGCGAATACATCATTTTTCACGATGGACCTTATATCGATGATGATCTTAAGGTTATTATTTCAAATGGATATGTTAAAAGTGAAGCTGCTTGGAAAAATAACTCCAGAGTAAAAAAACTAAAATTGTATTGTGCAGGTATTCCATTTGCAATTTTAAATTTAGAAGACAGTAGATCTGAACAAATTTTTAAATTTCCAGAATTACCTGCAAGTTATGATGAGTGGGAATTAAAATTTGAAATACTGGATATCTACAAAGGTGAAAAGTATGATGACACAGTAATCTCAGAAATATATTTTAAAAGTAGATATAGTTTTAGATAAACATATGCCAACACTAGCTAAACCAAATTGCATAACTTTGTTTAGCCTTAACGTTGTGCTTCATTGCAATCAAACTAATAAACAGTTCAAATATTAAACATGAAAACAAAATCAAATTGTCCAACACTCACAAATGGCATCATAATGCTGTTTTTAGTATTAATTAGCAATACTGGAATTGCACAATCAAAAGTTGAGCAAATCGAAGAGCTTTTAAGCACTTATGAAGAGTATGGTAAATTTAATGGCTCCGTTTTAGTCTCTGATCAGGGAAAGGTTATCTATAAGAAGGGGGTTGGTATGGCAAATATGGAGTGGGATATTCCAAATCAACCCAATACAAAACATCGTTTAGGGTCTATTACTAAACAGTTTACAGCAATGCTTATTCTGCAATTAGCAGCGGAAGGGAAATTAGATTTACAAACTCCCATTACTACCTATCTTCCAGATTATCCAAAAGCCAGTGGTGATGTAATAACTATCCATCACCTACTAACACACACTTCAGGAATCCCTAATTACACATCATTCCCGAAGTTTATGGAAGAGGTTAGTCGTGATCCATATACTCCGGAAGAGTTTGTGAAAATGTTTGCAGATAAGGAATTGGATTTTACACCAGGTGAGAAGTTTAGTTATAGTAATTCGGGGTATTTTCTTCTCGGTGTTATCATTGAAAAATTGTCAGGAAAAAGCTATGAGCAGATGCTTCATGATAGAATATTTATCCCCCTTGGCATGAAGGATTCGGGTTATGACAATCATTCGGACATTGTAAAAAATAGAGCCACAGGCTATGAAAAACAGGGTAGAGATTACGTGAATTCTGATTATTTGGATATGACTATTCCATATGCCGCAGGCTCTATGTATTCAACTGTTGAAGATTTGTATAAATGGGATCAAGCTTTATATACCACTAAGATGTTGCCAGAAGAGTATATGAGCATGTATTTCGAACCTCAAATTTCAGCTTGGAGCAACTCTCACTACGCTTATGGATGGGGGGTTGGTTATACCACAATAGGAAATTCTGCAGATAGCATTTATACCATAGGACATGGGGGAGGTATTAACGGCTTTCAAACTAATATTGCTAGAACTACGTCTGATAAATCTTTGATTGTTCTTTTAAATAATACAGGTGGAGCGCCACTTAACGATATGACAGAAGCTATTCTAGCCATTATTCATGGCAAAGGATATAATATGCCCAAACAATCGGTTGCTGATGCGGTACTCACAGTTATTGATGATAAAGGAATTGATGCAGGGATATCACATTTTGAAAAGATTAAAGATTCTGAAGATTATAGTTTAAGTGAAGGAGAAATGAATGCTGTAGGCTATATACTAATGAGGTCTGATCGATTAGACGAAGCGAGTAAAATATTTCAATTGATTATTGAGGAATTTCCGTCATCGAGCAATGCCTATGACAGTTATGGAGAGAGTTTAATGGAGTTGGGTAAAAACGAACTGGCCATTTCTAATTACAGAAAATCGGTAGAATTAAACCCGAATAACCAAAACGGTATCGCTGCTTTAAAGAAACTTGGGGATGATGTAAGCGATTTGCTAAAAGAGGTAAAAGTATCCAATGCTATTTTAGAAACATATATCGGTGAATATGAACTCCAACCTGAGTTTACCCTTACTGTTACATTAGAAGGTAACCAATTAAAAACGAAGGCAACTGGGCAACAGGTAGTTGACATATTTCCGAAATCTGAAACTGAGTTTTATTTAAAAGTAGTTGATGCGCAAATCGTCTTTAATAAGAATGATACTGGTGAGATTGATAGTTTAACTCTTTTTCAAGGAGGGCAAGAAATGATAGGTAAGAGAATAGATTAATTATCTGCTTTACCTATAGAAAATAACGAAAGCACAACAAAACCTAAAACCAATTGAAACTGGTTTTAGCCAAAACGTTGGTAGTAATTTATATTTTTATCATAAACAAACAGTTTAAGTAAACTTTATGGATTAAATAGTTGCATAATCATATCCCATCTGAGAAAAAAAAACAGAAAACAAGCATCCAATTAGATATAAAACAATATTATAATAATCGAATATCCCCCAAGAGAAGAAATATTGAAAAAATTCAAAAAGTATTGCCGACAATTATATTGACATAATACTATTTTAATCTTTTTGTTATCACCTGCAGTGGCTTAACAACTAGACAGTATGTTATCTTTTTCAACATGGTGGATTTATCAATTACACGAGCAGCTTTTGGACCATGAGTGTAGTACCAATTTGTGAATTTTACACCCCATCCTCTTTTAAGGAGCCAGTTGTCACGAAACATCCTTAAATCCATTACAGCCGGGTGATCATAATCACCCATTGCTGCCGTTGCAATGAAACAAGCACCGCCACCTGCTGCCCCAGCTTTAGCTTTAGCTTCAGTTCCTGGTGGAACTAATTCTACCAAATAATCATTGTAGGCTGCATCCTCAAATAAACCCGAATAAAATGCTCTACACATAAATTGGAATTTATTAGCAGGCAATAAATCAGTACACCACCCTTTACTACTTTCGTTTTTTAAATCCATATAACCTGATGCCCCCTGAACTCTTACTTCAATATTTTTGGCATCACATACCTTTTTTAATTGGTCTTTTGTAATAGGATAATACCCTACTTCAACTACAGCACCATGGTAACCTGCACTAACTTCTGTATTAGATTCATTGGGTTCTAATTTAATGTTTTCACCCCCTTCAATATTGATGGTCATTGAACCATCTCTAAGGAAGCTCCAATTATCTCCCATATAAGTGTAATCTATAAGTATAACATCTAAATCTGGTGTTTTGACTGACCTTATATTAAAGTAGTATTCAAGACCCTTGTAATCTGTCACATCGCTATCACCTAGATTAATCCAATTGTAGTAAAATTGTTTTGTAAACTTTGCTGGCCATTTTAAATTACAAGTCTTTTTATCATTGAATTTATCAAAGTCTTCTGTGATAAATCTTTTTAAATCAATAACTTTTTCTTCATTCTGGTTAGTTTTCTCTGCCATAATTACATTTTTAATTAAATATAAATATTTATATTGTTATTTCATTTTTTTAAGTGCTTTTTCATATTTATTTATAATAAAAGACCTTTTATTTATGAAGCTTTTGTCATTTACAAAATTTATATCATCTGTATAATAAATATATTCTTTCATAAATTTTATCCCTAAATCTGATATTAAAACCTGTTCGGTTAACTTATTAGATAAGTTACTGTCATAATCAAGAGTTGTATTTCTTAAAAAAGCAAGAATGTTTTCGTAATCCTCAGGATAAAGTGAAATATGTAAAGATGGCAGAAGTAATGAAATGTAATTAATAAACTCAGCCTTGTAATCAAATGTATCTTGTGAAATGCGATTTATAATATCGCAGAATTTTTGTGAATCAATGTTCTGACTATCAAATAAGCAAATCAATATCTCAGCTTTTGATAACCTAAATTTAATAATAGGATGCTCTTTATAGACAGAAGAGTTTATAAAGCTTATAACTTCTTTTGGTTCGGAATTAATTAGCATTTCTTCAAGAACGTCTTTTAGTTTTAATAGGGCCGCACTTTTCCCATTAACTCTAAAGTTGTTTCCGCAATAGTCACATTTCAACATTGTTATTTCAACGATAGCGTTACAAGTGGAGCAATTTAATTTTTCTTTCACTACGACAATTTTGGTTAATCGAGATTACGGAGCTTATTTATTATAGCTTTCCAATAAACTACAAGCTAAGTCTGTAAAAGTTTTTTTTTCTTCATTAATTAACACATATGAATTTGGATAACTTTTAGTAAACTCTAGCTGTTCATTTGCCTTGCTTACATTACCCAATGCCAAAAAACAATTCAACATAGCATAATGACATTTTGCAGGAGTTTTCCCAAATTCATTACTGCCTTCTAAAATACTGATAATAGAATCAGGGTGTTCATCAACAACCTTCTGATAATATTCAATTGCTTTTTCAAATTGATTCATTTTAAAATAACAAAGCCCAACATTATATAGCGCATCATCAACTAACTCACTTTCAGGAAACTCTTTAATTAATTGAGTATATTGATTTATAGCATCAACATAGAACTCACTTCTGACTTTTTCAATTGCAATACTAAAATATGTTATCTCTTTGTCGTGCATGGTTTAATCAATTTTATCTCTGTTTTTATTTTGATGTATCTCTTCAGCTTCTTTTTTATAATCTTTAGCTGAAAATGGCTTGTACTGATTTATCCTAAAATAAAAAGTAGCGCCACCAATAACTGCTGCCATTACAACGCCAATCCAAACATCATAATATTCCATTTTAAATGCCAGGTATCCCAATAAAATAAAAGATAGAGCTAAAATAAATGAAGCAACTTTTGAGAAAAAAGAAGACAAGAAAGTAAAGGGGACTATACAAATTACAAATCCAGAAAGTATTTGTAGAAGAGACCTGTCATCTTCAATCGCATAAATGATTAATCCTCCAATTACAATAGCTGCTAAAACTCCAATCAGTACATTATTTACAGATTTACCCATTTTCTAAATCTTATTCATTAACTCTTTTTTCTTCTCTTCATACTCTTCTTTAGAAATAGCTTCCATATCAAAAAGTTCTTTTAGTTTTTTTAGCTTATCCATTGCAGATTCTTGTGAACTTCCTGCTGATGAGCCTCCCATTGCCTGCTGAACCATCCCAGGCATAGCAAAGCCCATTCCTAGTCCAGCTCCGGCTCCAACCATTGAACCCATAGCGCCACCCTCATTTTTTGCTGCATCTTCCATTGACATTGCTATTTTATATTTCATAAATTCATCCATATTGCCAAGCGCTGCCATTCCAGACCTTTGATCAATCATTTCCTGCACATCATCAGGAACAGAAAGTGAATTAATATAAAAATCATGCAACAATAAACCCAGTCCATCAAAATCCTGCTGTAGTTGTGACTTTAAAATAAGACTAATATCATCAAAAGAAGAAGGCATATCAAATACTGTTTTCATCTCATCACCAAGAACAGCTGTAAGCTTTGATATAATAATACTTCTTAAATATCCTTGAATGTCATGACTTGTATACAGACCTTGGGTTCCTGTAACCTTATTGATAAAAAGCATAGAATCTGCAATTTGTATAGAAAAGGATCCAAATGAACGTAAGCGTATCATTTTCAATTCTGAATCCCTGAAAAGGATGGGCTCTGATGTGCCCCATTTTAAATTTGGAAATAACTGCTTGCCTACAAAATAAACTTCCGACCTGAATGGAGAATCTTTACCATAACCAAATGAAGTTACCCATTTAGTTATTTTAGGCATATTCTGCGTTTTTAACACGTGCCTACCCGCACCAAATACATCCAAGCCTTTTCCATCCCTAAAAAACACAGCATCCTGACTTTCTCTTACAGTAAGCTGTGCTCCCCATTTTATTTCACAGGGACCTTCATCAGGGATTCTTTTAACCATGACTTCTCCACTGTTGTCCAAAAACTCCAAAACCTCCATTAATTTCCCCATGTTAATTTAACCGATTATTTAAATTCTTTAATATAATTATTTCTTTTTTGAAGACTCTCTTTAGCTCTATTTGTTAAAGAAATTAATTCTGTAATTCCAATATCCAAAGCATTTAATGATAGCGCATTAATATATTCAGCAAGTTCCAGATCCAGCAGGTAGATTTTCAACAGTTCCTCATCTTTAATTTGTGTGTCTCCAAAAAAGGAACTCTCTCCATAGGGGGCATACCTGACTTTAGAATTAAAGGTATTGAGTTGTTTACGGCAGTCTTCAAGTGAACGCATCTGTTGCTTATCCTTGATTTTTACAGCTTGATTTATACGCTCATAAAGAACACTTTCAACTATCGAAAGCTTATCAGCAAGACCTACCCTCAAAAGCTTATCACAATTCCTTCTTCCATCTCGTTCAGCATATCCACGGTAACCTGGTATTATAGAACCAATTTTATCAAATATACTTTTTTGTCTATCCATTTATTACAACTAATTTATTAAATTGTAGGGTAAAACAACTATATATGGCAATTAATAATTGTTCTAATTGTGGAGCTAAAAATGAATTGCTGGTTTCAAATTGCGCCTATTGTGGAACTCTATTGGCTGTAAATGATAATGAAAATGAGGCTGATGACTTAGAAGAATTAATTAAAAACTGCAGCAACTGGATAGGGAAATTTGAAGCAATGGTAAGTAATTCCAGTAGTCTAAACAATGCTAAACAAATGGATTCCATGTCTTCTCAACCAATTTTTGGCTCACTATTATCCAAAACATATGGATCTAATGCAGTATCTTACTCAGAAACACTGGGAGAAGTGAATAAGCACATTGATCTTTTAGAAATCAAAGCAGCTGAGAGTGACTCATTAAGAACAAAAGTAAAAGAATTTAAGGCTAGATTTCAGCAAGCTAAATTACAAGAAATAGAAACAAAAAATAAAACTAAAAAATTAATCGTAATTCTTATTATAGCATTGATCTGTTTTATAGGGTTTTGTTTATTAATGTCCAGGCTATAAAAATCTATTATTTAAATTGCTGAAAAAACAAAAACAACTACCAACAATAGCTAAACTGCATTAAAACGCAGTTTAGCCGCAACGTTGGCAGTAATAAAATGAGACACTTAGCAATCATATTTCTAATGCTTCCAATATTTGGAATGGCGCAACAAATTCATTTAGATACTAATGTAATTGATTTGGGTTATTTCATTCAAGGAAGTATTAATACCATTGAAATTCCAGTACACAATGCTGGACAACAGAATCTCGAAATTAAAGTAAAGGGCAATTTTAGATGTTGGTGTGAAGAAAAGATAATCCCGAAGCAAAGTAGCGGACTCATAAAATGTAGTATTGGTAATTATTTAGGCCCCTTTAGACGGGTGCATTACATATACTCTAATAGTTTAAACGACAGTGTTTTAGGTTTTTATATTTCCGGAATATCTTTTAGCGATTCTGTGGGATTAGTAGCGTATCAAAACAAATTGGCCAAAGAGAAAGAAACTTTGCGAAACGAATTTTTAAAAGATTCAATGAATCAATTACCGGATTCTATTGATTTATCGATCGAATCAAAAAACATTGTGCAAACACCAAAGACAAGAAAACGATTTGTCTATCAGGTTACAGAATCTTACACTGTTCTTGATGAAGAATTTCCAACTGGATATAAATGCAATGGATACAACCAATTCTCAGGCTTTTTGTATGGTTCAAATATGATTGTTGAAGGGGATTATGAAAATTGCCTGTTCAAAACGGGGAAAGTTTACCTATACGATAGTTCAGATTCATTAGTCAGGGTCAATTATTATGAAAATTCAATTTTAACTAAAGAGGACTCTGTTGTTGATGCCGATATTTACCGATCGCGGAAAACATTTCGGAATATTAATAAACCAAGAACTGCTCCCAAATTAAAAACAAAATTCACTGGAAAGGTTGAAATAGAAAGGGATGATCATATTTCTAGTGGCTGTGGATCGGCTATGTTAATTACTTCTTCAAATAAATATTTCATACAATCAAACCAGGTGGATTTCGAAAATTACGAAGGAAAAACCATTACTGTTTATGGCAATAAACGTGAAGCTGTCGAAGGAAATGTTTTGTGCATTGAAGTGAAAAAAATAACTACTGCCAACAAAAAATAAACGCCATTAAAACAGGCGTTTATTCAAACCGTTGACACACATTATTAATTTAAACTTATTATTATGAAAAAATATTTTACTTACGATAATGAATATATAACTGGTTGGCAATTTTTTGGTAGAGGATTCCTTGCCTTTTTACTTTGTTTTCTCCTAGTTGGCTTATATCTAGAATCTGTAAATGCATATAAAAGGGCTAAATCTTTAGGACATAGTGATTCTGCTTGTCAAATATGGGCTGTTTGGGGATTTTTAGTTTTCCCATTAGCTTTTACTCCAATAGCTTTTTTTACAAACACAATACCTTATTGGTACTTATGGTGGAGTAATGGCCCTGGAAAGAAAAACCATGAAGTTAATGAAGTATTAGAATAATTAATTAAAAAGTTGTTTGTTCTAAAACACACCAAAACAAAGTTAAAGAACGTATGTCAACACAGTCTAAACCAAATTGAATAACTTAGTTTAGACGCAACGTTGGCATAAATATTGAAAATGTAAGTTTATTAATTTAAATAAAAATGAAACTATTCATATCATCCATCTTATCTATCATCTATATATGCTCATTTAGTCAATCTATAATAGAGTTACATCCAAACAATATATATACTCTTAATCTAAGTGAAATAGGAGAGGTGAAATTTAACAAAAGACTAAAAATATGTACTGATTTGTTTAATAAAATTTATTCTGATGAAAATAGAAAAATGGATTTCTTTGCAAAAACACATGAAGAACAAAAACTTATAGAAAAATACAACTGTGATGAATTTGATGGCCCTATCGAGTATTATTGGGATGTAGTGGATGAAGGTTGTAATTGGTATTGTGGAGCAAGTGCTGGAAATGTAACAGCATCTTCATTTTTAAAACCACAGGGCAAAATTAATTATGAACCAGAAAATGCTCATGACCTTAATCTTAAAAATGTCTGGTCAGAAGGAGTCTCAGGATATGGTATTGGAGAATATCTAATTTATCATTTCAATTATAATCATCCGAGAATCACTACTATTTATATTGCTAACGGTTATGTTAAAAGCAATTCTGCTTGGAAAAATAACTCAAGAGTAAAAAAACTCAAAATGTATATAAATGATAAACCTTATGCAATTCTAAATTTAAAAGATGAAAGAGCTAACCAATCTTTTATTGTAAATCCTATCGGGAATAATCCATCTGAAACCTGGGATAATGAAAAAGATTGTGATGAAAATTATAATTGGACCATTAAATTTGAAATACTTGAAGTTTATAAAGGTGATAAATACGATGATGTTGTTATTTCTGAAATATTTTTCTCTGGTTTGGATGTCCACTGTCTTGGAAAAGGCACATTAATTACCATGGCAGATTCTTCAATTAAAAAAATAGAAGATTTAAAAATTGATGATTTAATCCTATCCTTGAATAAAAAATCAAAATTATATGAACCAGCTAAAATTGAAAGATTAGCTAATCCAATACATTTCAAACTTTCAATACTTACTCTCTCTAATGGTCAAAAACTAACCTGTACTAAAGACCATCCTCTGCTTTCTTCCAAAGGAAATTGGCTGTCTTTAAATCCTATAAAAACTATGACTGATTATAATTTTGAATCAATTGGGCTTCTTACTGTAGGTAGTAAAATTCAAGGAATAGACAAATCTAAATCTATCATTATTACTGAAATAAAGGAAATTTTAAAAAAACAGGTAACCTATACTATTGTAAAACTTGATAAAAACAATTCATTTATAGCAAATGGGGTTCTTGTTGGAACTGAAGAATTAAAAATAAATACTTATGCCAACAAAAAATAAACGTAATTGCATAACTACGTTTATTCAAACCGTTGTAGCACATTTAGATGAGATTTCTAATTTTCATATTGATTCTATTTACGACCCTCCGGGCTAGTACTAGCTCGTACGCCCAAAATTTAGCTGTAGTGAATAGTCAAATTAGGTCATTTGGTAATCTGATTGTTGACAGCACAAATAGAATTCCTTCAAATGTTTCGAGTGATCCGCGCTTCCATGCAAAGTACTATAGAATCGTAAGGATTCATGAAAATGGTGATAGGCTTACAGAGGTAAAAGACGGGATGCAGGAATCGTTATGGGATGAACACAAACTGACATACGAGATAGTTATTAATGACTCTGTTTATGCCAAGACACAACACTTTTATCAGTTGAACATTGACACCATAATTATACTTGATTCTTCAGTAATCGAGCTAGACAATTTTCATACTGGACAAAAGGAATTTTACCACTTTAATAACCTAGGTGAACTTGTTGATCATCGACTGTATCAAAATTATAAACTTCTAAACATCGATACTCTTTTTTACGCGAACGGCAACATCAAAAGAATAATAGACAATAATCTTTTCTCAGACACCAGCTGTATTGTTTTTTCCGAATCATTTCCTAATCAAATAGAGTCCGTTACTTATGGAAAATATGACATTTTTGAAACGAATGTTAGCTTTAGCTATTGGAATAATGGTCAGACTAAAAGTAGCCAATCGATAACTGTGCATTTCGAAACAGAGCAAATTGAAACAAAATTGACGGAATACAACAGGAGAGGAAAACTTAAAAAACGTGCAACAACAAAACCTAAACTGCATTAAAACGCAGTTTAGCCAGACCGTTATGGGTAATTAAACAAAATAATGAAACTGATAATTTGCATATTCTTTCTGACTCTTTCTGTTACGGGATTTGCACAACCTGTTATACAATTTGACACAACTTTTATTGACTTGGATACGGTCTATAGTCGAGACTACCCAAAAGCAATATTTCATTTTACAAATATTGGAAACGATCCACTTAGTATCAAAGTTGTTAAAGGAAATTTTCCTTGTTCATGGCCTTCGACTCCCATCAAGCCAAGGAAGACAGGAGAAATCATCTGTCGTTGCGACAAAAGCCGGCTTGGCCCAAGAAAAACGTACGCTACTGTTTACAGCAACTCGGACACATTGAGTGAACAAAAGGTTTGGATTAAAAGATATATGTGGCGAAACAATATGGAGTTTCCTAAACCAAGTGTTACGGAGCATGAAAAACTAGAAAAGCCAATTCAGAAACCTATTAAACAAATAAAATCCTCAGCAATCCCACCGTTGATAAAAGTCAAAATATCATGTGATTCAATACCTTCAAATGCATATTCTCTGGTTCCCAAACATTCTAAAGGTAAAGTCCCTTGTAATGGTAGGGTAAGTCAATATCCCTTTGATGGGGCAATGAAAAATTGCTCATTTTGGGAAGGGAAGTATTACAATTTCAATACGGACGGAATATTAGTCAGAATTGATATTTATGAACGTGGCCTTTGGACAGGTTGTCAATCATGGAATGCAGACTCATTAGAAGTCCCTTCTGGTTTCAATGAAATAAATATTCAAGCAGAAGCCAAACAAGAGTACACAGGCATACTTTATCTCGAAGAACCTGGCCCGAAAATAAGTACTGGCTGCGGACACCACTATATCAAAACAAATAATTCAGAAATAATTTGGGTGTCAAGCCACAATCTATCCATCATGGAATTTGTGGGGAAGAAGGTTAAAGTTGTAGGTACCTCTTTTGCTCCCGCTGAAGGTAGGGCAACTTGTATCAGTATATTGGAAATAAATAAATACCCATAACAAAACCTAAAACCAATTAAAACTGGTTTTAGCCAAAACGTTAGCAAGTATTGAACAACAAGTAAAGAAAAGTGTAGGAGTATTTAATGAAAATAGTATTCGCCATATTTATACTAGCTATATCAGGAAATCTCTATGGTCAAAATTACACCAAACTGATCTCAGAATCTGATCAAATAGTCACAATCAATCACCTATCGCTAAAACCTATTGATTCGGTGAGTATTGATGGCAAGAAGCATTATCTAACCCAATTTGGAAGAGTTGCTCCTTCATTTTATTCCAAATACGAATACCAGTTTGGAGACCGTCTTTTGTATCGATATTTACCTGATAGAAGTCAATCACACGCTCACTACGGTAAGTGGATTGCTTTCCTAAAGTGCGAGTCGGGATCTTGTAGTGAAAACCCTAATTATCAATTGAACAATCGTGAAGAACTGAACTATTATGGTTACATGACAATTATGGATGAGGGACTTATTCCCTACTCAAAATATGAAGAAGAAAAAATTAAGAGCTTTCTGCTGAATAAAAAAGAGGAGAGCATAACCCTAGAGAGCTTGTATAATTTTTCAGACTACGTGGCTCATGTCAAAACAGATACTGGAAAAATTAGCAATGGCGGGGGGATCACTCAAGAAGCAGGTACAAACTGGCAATTTATATCGTTCGACACCATTGAGAAATTCAAAACACCTTCTAGCAATTCGATAAGAAACGCAAACCCACTAAATCAAAGAGTAGTCTACGGGTTCACTCAACCACTACCTGAAAACTTTTGGATCGTACATGGCTATGATCCTATTCCTCCTGATTATTTGAAAGAAGACACGGAATATATCGTCTTTTTACGGTGTGGCCACACGTCTATTGGAAATGAATTTCTAGCTAGTCCTTCAAGAGTTGGTAACCCATGCTTGTCGAGTATGATTGCTTTGCGCAAAGGCATAAAACCCTATACGTCTGAACTGAAAACTCAAGTGGAGAAAATGGAAGAAAATGGAAGAAAGAACGGTGATTGTAGCAATGTAACAGCAAATTTCGAACAATATGTGAAGGAAACTTTAAAAGATACCAGTGAACGCTACAAAGACTTCATTCCTTCCCCTCCTCGGTTACCTTGCTACCTGCTGGCCTATCTTCAAACTGAACTCATTTCTGATTCTGCAAAATATTATTTCAATTTATTACATGCTTCAAGGGATCTCCATGTGCTTGAATTGAAAAAATCGATTAGCTACTTTAAACGAAAACAACTCCCGTTTTGCTTGATGGCATGCGCTTTTCATTGGCATCCAGATGTGAGGGGGATATCAATGGAACAATTATTCAATTACCTTACGACTAAATATAAAATTAAGGCGTCAGACGCCTGGAAACGAAGATTCTTCAAAAAGGAACGATCCATGCTAAAATGTGGTCTTTATCTACTTGAGAATTATCCAGGACCATTTGGAGGTAGTGAAAATGTTACGGTTCACGAGAATTACAGAAACCAGCTAATTTTATGCATAAAGTCAATTTGTGAAGAACTGAACATAAATTCAGATCAAGTACGATTGCCACTGGCAGGTTACACTAAAGAAGATTTTAAAAGATGGAAATCACAGATATATAAAAGGTATGGTGATTAGGTCAATATTGTTCATAGTGTTTTCAGTCATGTCGTTGCAATTATATGCACAGAGTATTTGTGACCAATTGCAAAATGATGATTTTGAAGCAATTGAGGAAATCGTCAAGAAACGTGTGGAAATGCTTCGAAAGGATGACTCATATAGTTCTAATCGAGAACGTCTAGACACATTAGAAACGGAAATGAACAGGGTTCCCTGTATTACAAATGCATATTGGAATAAGAACAGTTCTTTTACGTTGAACACCCTTCAATATATTCACCGCCTTAGTATTCAATTTAACACCTCGAGTGGTATTGTTGAAAAATGTTATTTTATTCAAACATATTTCGCTCATGAAAAACGAAATGGCGGGAATAGTAAACTATTGTATATCCGTTCTGAGAGCTGTTCTGGGTTTATAAAAAAGCACTTAGCCATTGACAGCTCTAACAATGTGTCTAGAATAAAGGGAAGGCAAAACTCGATTTGTAAAATCACATCGGCTTTAATAGAACCCGCCAGGGATCACAGATATCGAATTCGTATCCATGCTTATGAAGAAGGTTTACCAATTAAAGTAAAACTTACGATACAGAACTTTAGCGATAGTGTTCAAAAATTCATTTGGCCGATTAACCAAAATTGCGGCAAGAAAATCATCTACTTTGAACTTCGAAATCAAGACGGGTCTCAAAAACTCATTGAAAACAGAGTGGTTTCACTTCCCCACAACGAGATGATTCCTTACGATATATTATCTCTAAACCCCATGGAGAAAAGAACTTTCTCCCATACAATCAACGGGTTTATACAGAAGGGACAAAAGCCAATAGAGGCTCATCATAATTTAGGGCCCTTAACGGCTGGCAACTACACTCTGAAAGTTTGGTACGATCCGAACCCATTAAATGAAGAGAATCTTCCAGGAACCTGGAAGCCAATAGAACTGGACTCAGTTGCATTCAGATATGAACCAAAACTAGAAATTATCAGATCAAGGAAATATTGCTGGGAACAGTATGCCTTGAGATATCAAGATTCTATCTCTCCCATTGAAAAGTCTCAAGCATGTTTTCGAATTAGTGTAATCTCAGGCGGTGGAAATTATTATTACGACACAGGTGCGAATAGCTATGATGGTATCGGAGTAGTTGAAGAAGTAAAAAAAGGATACCAATCCGTTGGTGACACAATCGCCTTTAGTTTTCGACATCAGCCTGCTAATGTGGAAAAAACCAATCAATTAAATCGATTGAAAGAAAGCTTTGGAGAGCAAGGTTCAAGGCAATATTGGATCTATGCTACTAACTCATTTGCCAATTATTATCAAATAGGTCAACCTAACTCCTCTGATTCTTTTTTGAAGGGTAAGAGAAATTACCAACTTATTAACGATCCCCGAAGTATAAAAAAACACTTGCTAACAAAACCTAAAACCAATTAAAACTGGTTTTAGCCGAACCGTTATATTCAATAAAAAAAAGTAAATTTTTCATTAATTTTAAATTCTAATAATAATCCCAATGAAAAAACTAATCTTTTTATTGCTTTTGTTCATCAAGTTTAATTTCTTTTCTCAGAATATTACATTCACATTTATTGATGAATTTCTCGTAAATAATTCAATTGAAAAATTAGATGTTTTAAATATAGATGAGATTTACAAATTTGATGTTTCAAAAGGTGAAGTGCGAATTATAGTAACAGGGAATGGTGGTGCAACTGACTTTGGAGCATACAAAACTACATATTTAGTTTATGATAATGGCTCTGAAATGCCTTGGAGATATGCAGTATATGAAATCGGTCAATTTGGTAACATTAATAATGTAATTCAAAAATCAAAATCAATTTATGAAATAGATGGGATACTCTATCTCTATTCTAAAGATAATACGGATATAGATTGTTATGATTGTGATATAATCTTAAATTTAAATATTTCTAATGTTATAAAAGAAGAGAATAATTTATCTGATTCAAGTATAGAAGGAAATATCGATTCACAAATAAAAATATCCTTATATGAAAGAAAAGAATAATTTATTAATCATTCTAAATTATTTTACTTTTTTTTGATACATATAACACAAGCTAAACTTCATTAAAACGAAGTTTAGCCGCAACGTTGGGCATAATTAAAAAGACATGAAAAACAATCTCTTAATAATATTGGCTGTATTGACAATAACAGCTTGTCAAAATAACAGCCAAGAAAAAACCGAACAGACAAATCTATTCGGCAAAAACGATATTGAAACCCAAGTATTTGCTATCCCTCCTAACAAGGATACAACTTTGATAGGGAAAAATGGAACTATTCTAACAATAGAGAAAAACACATTCATTGACCCAAATGGCAATCAGGTATCTGGAGAAATTAAAATTGAATTCAAAGAATGTCTCGATAGACTTGACATGGTACTTGGTAACATGACAACAACTACGGATGGTCAGTTTTTAGAAAGTGGAGGAATGGTTTACATCAATGCAACGTCAAATAGAGAACAACTGGCTATTGCAGAAGACAAATCAATTGGAGTGGAAATGCCTTCTGATTCAATTTTAAATGACATGCAGGTATTTGAAGGTGTCGAAACTGACAACGGGATAAATTGGAAAAATCCAGTTGATTTAAATGATAAAATTATTGAGGAGCCTGAAATTGCTCAAGATTTTATAGTTGGAGAAGCAGAGGACATAATAAAACGAACCAATGTGGGGTATTACGTAAAAGATTATAACTACACTGGCAGTTTCCCTAATCATACATTCCTCTCGGAATTTAAGCCTGTTCCACCTGAATTGGTGCAGCAAATAGGAGATTTATGCTGGAGTGGTAGAGGAATTACTCTAACAAAAGATTCAGTTGTCCAGATAGACTCTAATGAGGTTGTATTAATAAAAATGGATAATTTTCAAGAAGTACAATGGGGAAATTTTTCTGGAAATGAAGAGGCTGTTCAGGGGCAAAATCAATTCCGTGAGGATAGAGGGACGAGCTATATATTCTCAATAAAGAAACTCGGTTGGGCAAATATTGACAGGTTGTTTACGGACCCAAGAACCAAGGAAATTGAACTCATTGTAACCGTAGAAAGACAAGATGAATATGACAATATCTATACTAGTATGATATTTAAAAATCAGAACATGTATTTGCCTGGTTACCAAAAAAAGGATAATTCATTCTCGTTTACACACGGGGATTACGAGAAAACCTCTTTACCTATTGGTGAAACAACGACTATTTTGGTAACAGCTTATAAAGATGATAAACCATTTTTTGCAATCAGTTCATTTACTATTAAAGAAGAACAAACCATTGACTTAAAACTCACAGCTACAACAAAGGAAGATTTGAAAAAAGAACTTGAAAAGAAAATATAACTATGCCCAACACTGTGTAAAAATGCATTAAAACGCATTTTACATTAAACGTTGGCAAACATTAAAATTTATATTACAGATTATGAAAAACCTATCATTTATACTTCTACTGTTGACTTCCACAGTCTCATATGCTCAAAATTTCGAATGGGCAGGAGCATTTGAACCCACAGCGGCAAGTTCAGGTGCAAGTAATGGAGATATGGCGATCGATAATTCTGGTAATTTATATGTTATAGGCAGATTTTATGGGACTAATGATTTTGATCCAGGAGTTAGTTTGCAAAACATGACATCATCGGGTACAAATGATGACGGTTATTTAACCAAGTTGGACCCCAATGGCAATCTCATCTGGACCAAACAAATAGCAGGCGCAAATGATGTAGAGGGCAGAAGTATAACAATAGATTCAAATGGTGACCTAATTTTGCTTGGCAAGTTCAGATTCACAGCAGATTTTGATCCTGGACCGGGCGTATTAAATATGACCGCAAATAATACTGACTTATTTGTTAGCAAATTGGATGATGATGGAAACTTCATTTGGGCTAAGCAAATAGGAGGAACAGGCACTACCGTATCCCCCCAACAAATCAAATGTGACCTATCCGGCAATATTCATATGATTGGTTACTATAATGGCACCGCAGATTTTGATCCTGGAGTAGGATCTGTACCTCTGACACCAACTGGCAGCAGTAGCAACATCTTCATATCAAAACTTGACGCCAATGGTGATTTTTTGTGGGCGAAAAGTATGGGGGGATCAAGTGGAGCAACTGGGTGGAACCTTGTTTTGGATGCAGCAGGGAATGTATATAGCACAGGGAATTTTCAGGGAACCGCAGACTTTGATCCTGGCCCAGGTTTATTCGCACTCACTTCAAACGGAAACTCAGATGCATTTGTCTCTAAACTGGATATTAATGGTGATTTTGTTTGGGCCACAAGCATAGGTGGCACATGGATTGACAACGGCTATGGAATAACACTTGACCAATCTGGTAACGTACTGTATACTGGTGCATTCAATTTAACGGTAGATTTTGATCCAGGTGCTGGAACTTTGAATCAAACTTCATTAGGAACCACAGGGAATAGTGATGTTTACATCAGTAAGCTAGATGGAAACGGAAATTTTCTCTGGGTTAAAACATTCGGAAATACAAGTGGAAATACTGGTTTTAATATCGAATCAACAGCATCTGGAGACATACTTTTTTCTGGGCAATACAAAGAAACAGTTGATTTTGACCCAGGGCCGGGAATCTATAATTTAACTTATACTGGAGGCACACAACCAGACATTTTCATAGCTAAATTAGACAATAGCGGGAACTTTGGGTGGGCTGTGAGTGTTGGTGGTTCAATGAATGAATCCGTATGGAGCACCATACAAGATCCATCTGGAAATGTTTTCGCATCTGGTACTTTTCAAGGACCCGCAGATTTTGACCCAGGCCCTGCAGCCTATAATTTGGGATCAGGGGTCAATACGTCAACTTTTATTTTGAAATTAAGCACACCATGTTCTCCTAATACTAGTACCATATCTGAATTAGCCTGCGACAGCTACACCGTTCCAAGCGGTGATGAAATCTATAATTCAACTGGAATTTACATGGATACCATTCCAAACACTGCTGGCTGCGATAGTGTAATTACAATAAACTTAACAGTGAATTATAGTAGCGCAGGTACAGAGACAATAACCGCTTGTGATACTTACACCTGGACCGCTAATAGCACAACATACACTTCTAGCACAACAGATGTTGCCGTTCTCACCAATGTAGATGGGTGTGATTCTACTGTCACATTAAACCTGACTATCAATAACAGCAATACTGGCACAGAGACAATAACCGCTTGTGATACTTACACCTGGCCTGCCAATAGTACAACATACACCTCTAGCACAACAGATGTTGCCGTTCTCACCAACGTTGATGGATGTGATTCTACTGTCACATTAAACCTAACTATCAATAACAGCAATACTGGCACAGAGACAATAACCGCTTGTGATACTTACACCTGGCCTACCAATAGTACAACATACACCTCTAGCGCAACAGATGTTGCCGTACCCACCAATGTAGATGGGTGTGATTCTACTGTCACATTAAACCTGACTATCAATAACGGCAATACTGGCACAGAGACAATAACCGCTTGTGATACTTACACCTGGCCTGCCAATAGTACAACATACACTTCTAGCACAACAGATATTGCCGTACTCACCAACGTTGATGGATGTGATTCCACTGTTACATTAAATCTCACCATCAATAACAGCAATACTGGTACAGAGACAATAACCGCTTGTGATACTTACACCTGGCCTGTCAATAGTACAACATACACTTCTAGCACAACAGATATTGCCGTTCTCACCAATGTAGATGGTTGTGATTCTACTGTCACATTAAATCTCACCATAAATAGTGGTTTTTCAAATACCGATACTATTTCAGCATGTGATAATTATACATGGAGCGGAAACGGAATAACTTACTCATCAACTATAACTGTTAGTGAGACTTTTACAGCAGTAAGTGGCTGTGACTCGGTTCTTACCCTTGATTTAACAATCAATAGCGTAGACAATGGCGTTACCTATAATATAATTGGAGGCCCTCCTTATACTCATGAATTGTCGTCCAATCAAAATGGTGCAACATACCAATGGTTAAATTGTCCAGCAATGACTCCTATTAGTGGAGCGACAAATCAATCGTTTACAGCTACAACCAATGGTGACTATGCAGTTGAAGTAACTAATGGAAGCTGTGTTGACACTTCAGTTTGTGCCTCAGTAACCACCGTTGGAATTGTTGAAAATAATTTTGGGAATAAACTGCTGCTCTACCCTAATCCAACTGACGGTAATTTTTCAATTGATTTAGGAGAAACTTATCAAACTGTATCGATATCAATTACAGATTTAAGCGGAAAACTAATCCAATCAAAGAAATACAACGATAGTCAACTAGTCAACTTAAGCCTGGAAGAACCAGCTGGAGTTTATCTACTGATAATTGAATCGGGAGATAAGAAAGCTGTAATTAGATTAATAAAAGAATAAAACGATTTGCCAACAAAAGCTAAAATGCATACCCTAACCTACCAAACCGTTGCACGCCATTTTAGCTCAAACGTTATCAAACATAAATGATAAAAAAAATCATAACTGTCCTATTAATTTTAATGACTTATACAATAAGTTCGGGGCAAAATCAAAACCTTTCTCAAGGTGTTTTATATGATGGTGAACCTTACATTACTATAAACCCATATAACTCGCAGCATATGGTAGTTGCATGGTTGGGTTATAAACCATTCCAATATGTTATTATTAAGACAAAAACCACATTTAATGGAGGGCAATCCTGGAGCAATACATATGAAATTCCACACACAAACCCATTGTACGGGTCGGCAGATCCATCTCTTGCCTTTGACAACACTGGAAATGTCTTTTTAAGCTATATTGATTACGACATTGCTATTGACTCTGGCTCTGTATATGTTAGAAAATCAACAGATGGTGGGTTGAGCTGGGGAGCACCTATTGAGGTAATAAATGCTCATTCTGATCCGGGCAAATACCCAATAGACCGACCCTGGATCAGTATTGATAGATCGGGCGGCACATATGATGGATATATCTACGTTACCACTATGAACCCTAATGTGTTTGGACCTTTAACCCCACCTTATTATCCTTATTTTATTCGTTCTACTAACTCTGGTGCCAGCTTTGAACCCTGGCGGTATTTAGACACTGTTGGTTGGTTGGCTGGTTCTATTATCCCAACTCCTATGCCATCTCCCTCCATAAGCTCAAATGGTACATTTCATGCCATATATCCCAGCTGGGAACCGCAATCACAAAATATATTACCTCAATACATTATTGCTTCATCTGTAGATGCAGGTAATAGCTTTAATTACAAATCAGCACTAATTTTAAGTTCTGTTTTTATTGATTCATCAGCAAAAAAAGCCTCATTATTTCGTGCTGACCCATCTGATGACGATCATCTCTGCTTATTTTATCTTGGCATTGATTATGGAGATGCTGATGTTTTCATTACAGAAAGCTATAATAATGGGGTTAGCTGGTCAAATTCTCTTAGAATTAATGATGATCCCATTTCAAATAACAGGATGCAAGACCTTGTATGGGCTGACTTTGATATAGATGGAGACCTTCTAGTAACATGGAGGGACAGAAGAAATGGTGCGGACTCTACCTATGCTACAGATTCTGAAATATATGGTGCAATTAGATGGAAGGATTCTGTTGATTTCTCAACAAATTTTAGAATATCAGATACCATTATTGCTTACGATACTATATTAGAGGCCAAAGGCAATGATTTCATGTGTACTGTATTCCTGAATGACACATTAAATGCCGTATGGGGAGATAATAGAGACGGGAATGTTAAGATATGGTTCCATAAAATGGCAATTAATGGTACAACAGTTTCTATACATGAACTATCAAATGAAATATTACCGGAAATAAAAATATTTCCAAACCCCACTTTTTCTGTTCTTAAAATCATTGGTGAAAATATAACTCAAATTGATGTATGTAATCAAGAAGGTAAGATTCTCTTAACTAAGAAATATTCTAATCAAAAAATACCAATTAATTTATTCTTAGATAACTTATCAGATGGATTATATTTTCTTCATATCAAAACATCTCTTGGGAATATCACTAAAAAAGTAATTAAAAATTAATAGTAAGTTTGATAACAATAACTAAACTGCATTAAAAACGCAGTTTAGCCTTAACGTTATGTGTAATTATATTAATATTGGATTATGAGGATATTTTTATTTTTTTTAGTTCCTTTTATGCTTTCAAGCTGTTGTGATGAAACAACATTAATTCCAGATGAAAACTTTGAAAAAGCATTGGTACAGCTTGGTTATGATAATAAAATAGATGGTCAAATTTCAACATGCAAAATAAATACAATTGAAAGTCTACAATTAAAAAGAAAAAACATTAAAGATTTAAAAGGAATTGAAGATTTTAAGTCTTTAAAAAATTTATTATTAGCAGATAATCAAATCACAAGCTTAGATGTTAGCAATAATATAGCTTTAACAGATTTGGGAGTTTACTACAATAAACTAACTACTTTGGATCTTAGTAGTAATTTAGCTTTAACAGATTTAGACTGTAGAAATAATCATCTCACGGAATTAATTATTGATAACAATACTTCTCTAAAGGAATTATATTGTTCTGCAAATCAATTAAAAAGTCTTGATTTAAATCAAAATATAGCTTTAACAAAATTGGAATGTGGACATAACCAGCTCACGGAATTAAATGTTAGCTACAATTTAGCTTTAAATTATTTAACATGTAATAATAATCAGCTCTTAGAATTAAATGTTACTAAAAATTCCCTGCTAGAATATTTAGATATTAGAAAGAATATTTTAACAAGTATTAATTTAAGTAAAAACCAAAATTTACTATATCTCGATTGTGGAGATAATTTTCTTAAAGATTTAAATTTAAAATTTAACACATCACTTTCATTTTTGAGATGTAATGGAAATTATTTTGACTGTGAAGAAAGAAATCAAAAATTTAATAATAGATGATTGGTAGAATATTAACACATAACACAGTCTAAACCAAATTGCATAACTTGGTTTAGCCGCAACGTTGTACGCAATAAATAATTTATGAGAAATATATTATTTACTTTAATATTAATCAGTTTTGCTTCTTGCAATAATGAACATACAAAGCAAGAAGCAAAAAAGGAAGGTGACTTAAAAAGTAAGAGTTTGCATGGCACTGATATTGAAGATGATATTTATTGGGATGAAGTAGAATGGTATGACCCTAATGAATATAGAGAAGATTTTTTAGATACGACCTATTATGAATACGATCCAAAAGAAGTTATCTCAACTTCTGATGAAATGACTAAAAAATACCAATTCCCACCAAAATTATCTGGGTTAGAAGTTCCCTTAGGTCATAGTGACACAGACATTATCAAATATTTTCAAACTGATAATTATGACTCCATACTTGCTTTAACTCATTATGAAGTCATAAGGCCTATAGGATGGTCAGATGATGGTAAATTTGCTTATATCCAGGAAGAATTTACAGGTGAAAGAGGGGGCAGCCGGTTTGTAGTAAAAGTACTTGAGACTACAACAAATAAAATTTTCTGGTCAGAAATTTATGATGATGATATTGAAGAGTATTTAGGTCCTGAGGGAATAAGTGACCTATGGAACTGGTATTACAATGAAATAGAGAAAAATCTTTCAGCACATAACATATATCAATATAATAATAATACTGAAGGTGAATTCGAAAATTTTTCTTTAAACAAGAAAATTAATCAGTTGCCAAATATAAAACTAGAAAAAAGACCTTATGGTGAACTTTTAAAAAAGGGAATTTCTGGTTTCTTAATGTGCCCTACTAATCGATCAGTTTTAGTAATAAACTATTATTATTCTAACACATCTGGTTTAGACCCACCTGACCCTGTCGAATATGAATTAAAAGGTATTAAAGAATTATCTATGGACTCTGTTTTAATAACTAAAGCAAAAAACCTAAATCAGGCATTTATTAATAATGACCATAAATTAATCAAATCATTAATTGACGTTGAAGAATTTAATTTTTACTGGTGGACTATTCAAACATCTGATTTAAAAGATTCTTTTGATTTCAGTAAACTAGAAGAAACCAGGGAAAGTGATGTAACTGGCGAAATGTACACAACTAAAGGGAGTGACTTTTTAGCGTTGGATCTTTCAATAGATAATATTTATATATCAGAATCCTGGGATCATGCTGCAGGAATGGCTGGTAGTTTAGGATTACTTTTAGGTTATAGTATTTATGAAGCACCTGAAATATCTGAGAAATATGTATATGTTAATTTAATTCCTAAGGATCAACTTGATTACCCTTCAGAAGTCATTAAATATGTTTTCGAACCCTATAAAGACGATTTTATTTTCAAAGGAGTTTATCATTGGACCTGGTCACCATAATAACAATAAATTAAAATATTTTAAAGCGTACAACACAGTCTAAACTAAATTGAATAACTTAGTTTAGACGCAACGTTGTGATTAAAAATAGGGACAAATTAAATGGATATGAAGAACATCTTTACATTTCTACTAATTTCTGGACTTTTCTCTAGCTGTTTAGAAAATAATCCCCAACAAAAGACCGAGATTACTGAATTGACAAATACTGATACCAATGCAACTGAAAAAACAACAAAAGAAGAAAAGAAAGCGTGGTTAAAAAGCAGCCAAGTTTCTCTTTACAAAGAAGATACTATTATATGGTCTGATGAAAAAGCGATCATATTCAATAAAGAAGGATATAAAGTTCTTTTTGAAGATGAAGATCGAACATATTATGAAGCAGAAGGAATATATGAATTTTCTATAGAAGAAATAAAAAACTATAAATCTTCAGAACCAGAGATATATGAAAAGATGATGAATGAGCTTAGTAGAAGAAGCAATAACTATACTCTCCTAGCAGTTTCCGGCCCATATGTCACATATAAGGATGAATGGTATTATGACGGAGGTGCCAGGCCTAATGGTGGCATTGACCTTAAATGTTATAGCCTAATCACTGATTCGATAGTTAAAACTATTAATGTTTCAACTAAGGCTGACAATGAGTTTAAATCGAATTATGAACAGGCAATAACAGAACTCAACAACTTTATTGGTGACAAGACCTATGATAAAGAAAGGATGCATAAAGAAATGAAGAAGCTCAGTGGCACATACACTGACAACGGAGATTCACATGCTTACTTTAATGAGATGCTTTCATGCAAGGAATATTGTGAGTCATCAATTAAACGATGCAAGACGCATATTTCGAAAGAACGTTCATTTAGTGTAAATGGAGCAGGCCCTGATGGGTTTATAACATATATTGTCACTTACGACCCTGTTATAAATAAGTTTTTCACATATACTCCAAAAATAGAGTTTGATAATGAAAATAATGACACATGGGATACAATAAAATTTTACATATCTAAAGAGAAGGTATTGGACAATAATTATATAACATTCAGGAATATGAATAAAGAATTAAAACATGTTCTTAAAGAAGGGGGCAATGATGTGGGTGAAAAAATAATTGCAAAGCACGGCCTTTCAGGGGAATATGTAAGTGTGGAAACAAATAAAACTGTTGTTTTTGATAATGAAGAATTCAAAATAAAAGGATGGGATCTAGGAAGTGATTATAGCTTTGGTTATAGTATTTATGATGTAAGAGAGTCTGTTATAAAAACGGATAAGGTTAATCTATATTTTGAGTTTGGAAACAATGGTAGCATTAGTTTTTATGAGGCAATTGAGGGTGATGAATGGTCAAAAGGAACCTTCCTTGATTCATTAATACCAACAAAAAATGAGTTTATAAAAACTGATGAATGTATTTACTGCTTTACCAATTCAGAGTTCTTACTGGAATCTGAGCTCGACCATTATACTGAGTTAGAGCTTCATATAATGATGAATGAATTATTAGCAAGAAATGGATATGTGTTTAATAACAATATATGGTATAAATACTTTTCCTTATATAAGTGGTATAGGCCTAGTCATGAGCTGGATAGCTCTCAAATAATTGACCCATTAGATTATTACCCAGATAATTCTTGTCTAAAAACAGAAATAGAACGATATAATTTCAAACAAATAGAGAACTATCTTTTTTCTAAATATCGTGCATGGATGCAAGCATACTGGATAATAGTTATGGATGAGGACTTTATTAAACTGATTAAAGAATTAAAAAACTAATCACAACAAAACCTAAACCACATTAAAACGTAGTTTAGCCACAACGTTATATGATATGCGAATAATGCATCCAATTTCTCTAAATAATCGTCAATATATACAAAGAACATTAATAACAATTAAAATGAAAAAATTAATCCTTTTACTACTGGCCGTTGGCGGGTTTTACCAAATGAAAGCCCAAATCGACTACAATTATCAAATTAATGGTTTATCCGTAACTTTTATAATTACACAACAGGGACAATTTTATGAAGGTGTTGAATGGGATTTTGGAGATGGTAATACTTCACAAGGAGTAATTGAAACTGAAGATACGGTAACCCATATTTATTCTTCATCTGGAAACTACGAAGTTTGTGTAATAGGTTCTCCAATGCCAATGGCAACTCCTGACACTGCTTGTAAATTTGTTGATGTAGTTAGCACTGGAATAAATCAAATAGATAAAAAATCCAAAATAGTCATTTATCCAAATCCATTTAAGTCAGCAACCACTATAATAATAGAAGATATTGAAAATTACAGAGAAGGACTTGTTTTTACTATAAGTGATATTTCTGGTAGAGAAATAAAGAGATTAGAAAATATTAGTAATCGAGAAATAAAAATAGAAAGGACAATAAATATGCAAAGCGGAATTTATCTATACCAACTTATTCAAAAAGGAGAATATGTTGCAAATGGAAAGTTGCTAATTGAATAGAACGCACATCATATAACAAAAGCTATATTTAATGCGGGTTGTAATCGTAAATCGAAACTAAATAAGCAATAATAACATAGGTCGGTTTGAAAGTAAAGTGCAGTTTAATCCCGCACAAAACAAAGCCAAACCGTTAAAAATAATTTAGTAACTTTATATGATTAAATCAATTCTCACTACTAATGAAATCAATTCTCACCACTATTTTTATAGCTTTTGCAGCAGTTTCTTTTTCTCAAAACTTTACTATTCAAAATAATTACCTAACAGTAACTGGAAGCTCAACAGATCCAGATTTTTCAGCAAACACAAATTTAGATGCTTTAAATAATGGCACACTTGTTTGGACTATTGTCTTGGACTCTATACCACAAGGATGGGAGTTCTCTAATTGTTTCCCTAACTGTTATCCTGTTGGCACTACTTCCGGAACCCTTAATATGGATCAGGGAAATAGTTATTATCTAAATGGTCATTTTTATCCTAACAACATAGCTGGAGAAGGAAAAATTACAATGGAAATTGACGATGGAAATGGAACTGTAGAACAAGTAACTTGGTACGGCATTGCTGGTTCTGTTGGAATCATCAACAACTTTGTTAATTCTAACCAGAAACAGATCAAATACATATACAACTTAAATGGCCAACTAGTAAGTGAATTCACCCCAAATCAACTTTACATAATCACTTACAATGATGGGTCTTTTGGAAAGATATTTGTCACTCAATAAAAAAAATGCTTCCTGACAATAGTCTAACTACAATTTGTTTTGAAGATTTTGGAGCAGGTTCATTCAAAGAAAATGACATCCGAATAAAAGCAAAATATATAAACTAAAACTTTTTTCTAACAAAACCTAAACTACATTTAAACGTAGTTTAGCTAAACGTTATGTGCAATTGTTAGCACCAATTACAAATAACAAGAAATTACAATGAATGAATAAATCAAAAAAAATTTGGGATAGTGCTTCAAAAAACTACGACAAAACAGAAGAACGTTTTGAATATATTCATAGTAAGTCTCGAAAAAACACTAAAAAGTATTTAGAGAATAGTAATGTTGTTTTAGATTACGGATGTGGAACAGGTACAGTATCTTGTGAAATTGCCGACTATGTTAAAGAAATACACGCAATTGACATATCATCAAAGATGATTGAAATTGCTAAAGAAAAGGCAGTCGATAAAAAAATTGAAAATGTAACTTTCTCTCAAACGGATATTTTTGATGAAAAACACAAAAAAGAATCTTATGATAGAATACTAGCCTTCAATATGTTGCACACTATTCCTAATCCCAAATATGTTGTACAAAGAATAGATGAATTATTAAAGCCTGATGGTTTGTTTATTTCTGTAACACCTTGTTTAGGAGGTAAATTGTCATTTATAGTTGGTTTGCAAATTCGACTTGTTCAAATAATGTGTGCAATTGGAACAATTCCTGTTCCTATAAGAAGACTTAAAAGTTCTGATTTAGATCATTTAATCACAAATGGAAATTTTCAGACTGTTGCTTCGGAGAAGATTTATAAAGGTGCATCTAGTTATTTTATAGTGGTTAAGAAAAACAGTAAAAAATAAAAAGGGGCTAACAATATATATTGAAAAACAAGATATAAAAAACACGTATTTCAATATCTATTAAATTGGAGAACGTCGTTTGAACACGAATTACGAAGTACAACGACGTTTAACGGCATTTGACGTCGTATTAAGGTTGTTTTTTTGAAAATGGAAAAGAGATGTAATATGAAAAATAAAAAAAGGTCAAGCAATAATGCTCAACCTTAAGGCCTTAATAATGAAATTTAAAGAGTTCTATTTTATTTACATCCCCATATCCTTAAAATCTCCTATCATAATTTTACTTAATCTTAATAAGGCGGTAACTCCTGCAACAATAATTACAGCTCCAATCATCGTTTTTACAATCTTTTGAAGCTCTTCATTTGAAGATTTAGTCTTATCCGTTTTCATTTTCTTCAGGTTTAATTTTAATAATATTCTGTTGTGCTCTTCTCATAACGGCTGCGGAAACTACTACTCCCAAGAGTAGAACTCCCCCTACAATGATGAATTTCAACCATGGATTTGATCCTGGCTGGTTCGAGCCATTGCTTTTTGCTATGAAGCTTGGCAACTCGTCTACTGGCATTGGTGTTTTCATAGTTTAAATATTTTAATCATTTTAATATTATCTTGAAAGAATAAACAGTAGTAGTAATTGTATGTATAGTAGTATTCAATGCGATCCTTTTCGTATTTCCCTATATGGTATCCGAATTTAAATCCGTCTGCCTTAAGTATGTCATAATGCCTATCTACATGTTTAGTATTTCTTTCTGATTTATAGTGTTTGTCAAAAACGTTATCATTTTTCAATAGAATTTTTTCTACGCTAATTCTATTTCTATTCTTGGACTTTCTCTTTCCATGGTTGTAAGCAAAGTCAGCGTGTTGCTTGTTTAAATAGATATTATCTCTTCTTCTAGGATAGAAAGAATGGCCGCAACCACACTCACATTCTCTTGCGGAAATGGGTCTTGGAAGAGGGGCGCTTCCCTTAGGGTCAAGTATTTCTTCTATTTCTGTATTATTTGGTTCCATTGTAATGAAAAGATTACTATATTTAACAAATATAAGAATTATTACACATATGTTAGAACAAATTAATATTTTAGATCAAGAAGAGTTGGATTATCTGAACAGTTCTGAATACAAATTCGACTATCCAGGTCTTAGAGAAGCCATGGAAGTTCCAAGATTCACAATAAATGACTTGGGTGTTACCGCCAGAGATGCAACCTATTGGTCTAAGAAAGAAATACTCCCTGAAATCAAAGGAAGAAATACAACAAGGAGAAAATATACGCTAAAACAAGCTCTATGGATAAAGCTAATTCAGCAACTAAGGTCTTTTGATATTTCGCTTAGTCAAATCAAAAAAATAAAGGATCATTTATTAACCTCGGATGTTAATATAAAGGAACTAATGCAAACAGAGCAAATGAATTTAATTCTTGAACGCCTAGCCAAAAAGGAAGGAAAGTTCGAAGAATACAAAGAGTTGATGAAAGACCCATCCTTTCTGAAAGAAATAGAAAGTGAACAACTTGATGTTTTTGAGATGATGGTATTATATACGATTGTTTTCAGAAGGGATGTAAGCTACATAGTGACAGTCGATGGTTATGGTCTCCCATATGTCTTTGATAAACATGAGATCATGAAAAAGAACTTTCCGGAGTTCGAATTATTAATGAAAAGCCCTCATATCGTCCTTTCATTATCTCAAGCATATAGTCAGTTAATCCAGGATTGGAGTGAGAAAAAATGGTTTAATGAAGTGTCTATTGTTTCAAAGGATGAGAAAAAAATACTTGGTCTGATGCGGGATAAAACGACCAAAGAATTGAGAATAATGAAGAATAACGATGAGGTGGACCGAGTAATCCTTATTAAGGACAAGTCAATTAACGCAATAGAGGAATTTGCAAATCATATAGTAAGAAACGGTTACCAAACAATTACGATTAGTACTCGTCAAGGAAAGCCGGTCCATTTCAAAAATGAAGTATCTATTAAACTAAAGAACATACCGGAATAACCGGACAATTGATCTCTCGCTTTCAGCACCGAAGAACGGACGTAAAGCACATGGGAACTAAATTTGAAAACAACTAAAGAAATTGAAAGTGAACTTACAAATGATACAAGAACACTAGAAAAAAGAAAAGAGGTAAAAGAGAAATTAAAGGAGCTTGGTGAAACAGATGAGAACACTGAACGAATACTAACGACTATTGAGTGCTATTGTCAATTGGTGTTGCAATCAATAAAAAAGAGTGAATATGGATAAACTAAACGAATTCAAAAAATTTAGCCCTGAGCGCAAAGCTCTTGGAGAAAATAATAATGCAATTATCTATACTCGAGTTTCAACAAAGGAACAAGCGGACACAAACACTAGCCTTGGAACTCAAAAAAGGTATTGTGAAAATTATGCGAAAGCTAATGGATTAAACGTAGTAGCCTTCTTTGGAGGAACCCACGAGTCGGCAAAAAGTGATGACAGAAAGGAATTCAAAAGAATGCTTAAGTATGTCAAGCAAAGTGGTTCTATCGGCTATATTATTGTTTATTCATACGATCGATTTTCAAGAACAGGATCCAGTGCATCTCAAATTACTCATGAATTGCTCAATCAAGGAATTCAAGTAAAAGCGGTTACACAGGAAGTTGATGCTACCTCAGCTTCAGGCAAGTTTCAGCAAAATCTATTCTATATGTTCAGTCAATTTGACAACGAACTAAGAAGAGATAAAACTATCACCGCAATGAGTGACTTATTGCGAAAAGGCTATTGGCTTTGGAATCCTCCGTTAGGTTATATCAACGAGAAGAAATATCATAAAGCAGTGGATTGGGAAATTGTGATTGATGAAAAAGGAAAACAATTGAAGAAAGCTTTTAAGTGGAGATTGAAAAACACCTACTCAAATGCAGAAATAGTTCGAAGGTTGAATGCAGCAGGAATGAAGATAAATGAAAAGCGCTTACATGAAATTTTCAAGAATCCTTTTTATTGCGGAATCCTTGTCTGTAAAATGTTACCCGGAGAGATAATTGAGGGGAAGCACAAGCCAATTGTATCAAAGGAAGATTTTTTAAAAATCAATTCTGAATCTCATTCTCAGGTAAAAGAATATAAAACGGATAACGATCAACTCCCTCTAAAGCAGTTCGTTTACTGTGAAGCGTGTAATACTCCTTTGACGGGTTTTCTTGTCAAGCAAAAAGGGTTGTATTATTATAAATGCAGAACCAAAGGATGCAGCTGCAACAAGTCTGCGAAACATCTACACAAGCAGTTTGAAAAGAAACTAAGCAGTTATCAAGTCGATTCTAAATATGTGGATATAATCAAAGAGGTAATGATTTACACGTATGATTCTGTAACTAAAGAAATAAGAGAGAATGAAACAAATGTAAAGAAGCAATTGAGCCTCTTAAAGTCTAAAATTGAGACAATTGAAGAACGCTTTGCAATTGGAGAAATTGACAACGAAATCTACAAGAAATTCAAAACCAAATATGAATCGGAAGAAAAGAAGTTGGAGTCAAATTTATTCAGTTCTACAATTTCGAGTTCAAACCTTCAAATAGCAATAGATAAAGCATTAAAAATGTCTTCTAATCTCAGTGAATTATGGGCTTCTGGAGATTTACCTCAAAAGAAGAAAATACAAAGTTTAGTGTTTCCATCCGGAATAGGTTACGACAAGTTAAAAGGCAAAGTTCAAACCAAAAGAGTAAATTCTATTTTCTCCTCAATCCCTTTATTATCAAAGGATTTGGCAAAAATAAAAAGCGGAGAACCAGTTGATTTCAACCAATTCTCCGCTAGAGTGACCCCGGCAGGATTCAAACCTGCAACCGCTGGAGCC
>Ga0209992_10000668_pt1 | contig 43160 bp, 27 predicted proteins | sample 2SBtaG_2_FD_182564 | JGI IMG/M metagenome (GOLD analysis project Ga0209992, IMG submission 182564) | Deep subsurface microbial communities from Kolumbo volcano to uncover new lineages of life (NeLLi) - 2SBTROV12_ACTIVE470 metaG (SPAdes)... | ecosystem: Environmental > Aquatic > Marine >...
CGTGCGGTGACCGTCGCGTCAGGAACGCCGACCGATCTGGGTGAGGTGCCCTTGGATGTGGCCACGGCCCTCGGCGGTCGAGTGGTCGACACCCTGGGAGCGCCGGTCGCACTGAGGCTCCACGCCGTGCCCGTCGACCGCTTCGATCGGGACGCCGACCTCTGCCGTCGCCAGAGCTGGCAGTCTGGTTCGGATGGGCGCTTCATCTTCCCGCTCCTGGGTCGGGAGCGCTACGTGCTGGAGACCTCTGACCGTGACTGGGTCGTCAGACCTCAGGTCCTGGACGCGCGGCAGGGCGACCTCAGCGACATCGAGCTGGTGGCGGACAAGCCTGTCCCCGTAACACTCCACGCCTCCTGGGCCGCCGATCAGACGCGGGCCCTGCGGATCTACACTGAGAACGGGGCGCCGGTGCGTAGCTATCAGCGGTGGGCGGGTGGCTTCGATCGCATCTTGCCCCTGTCGCCCGGCCGCTACGAGTACGTGGTAGGGGGGCGAGGCTCCGGGCATGAGTTCGTAGTGGGGGCCTCGGCGGCGACCGTCAGCCTCCGCCCCTGACTCGAGGTCCACCAAATGTAGCGGCGAGAGCGACACTCCTGGCCCCCAGGGGCTGGGTTGCCTGTAAAGTTTCGGTGAGCATTCGGCCAAGAGCGCACAAATCGGGCAAATCTGGCAGGTATCGGCTTGTGCAATTGGGAATCTAGAGCCACCATCTAGCTCCGATTTGCAGGGAGTTTCGGCCCACGGGTCGTCACGGGAGCCTCCCACCGCCTGCACCTCGGTCACTCATTCACGGGCTCACCCTGGAGAACGATCAACATGCTTCGTCCGACCCTTATCGGCGCCGCGGTCTTGGCTGCCAGCGCTACTCTGTCCGCTCAGTCACCACTCTTGATCACCGAGTTCGCCGTCACACCGACCGCCGGTGAGATGGTCGAGTTCTACAACCCCGGTGCTGAGCCTGTCGATCTGACCAACTACTACATCAGTGACGCCACCTTCGCGGGCGGCGGAACCTACTACTACAACATCGTCATCGGCGCCCCGGGCGGCGGTGGTTTCGGTGACTTCAGCGCTCGCTTCCCCGCCGGTGCCAGCATCGCCCCGGGCGAGTACCAGACGGTGGCTTTCGCCGACGCTGACGGAGCCGAGGGCTTCTTCAACACCTACGGCGTCCTGCCCACCTACGAGTGCATCGGCAACGCCGTGCCTCCGTTCAACGATCCCACCGTGGCCGACATGCTTGAGGCCGTGCCGGGTTCGATCAACGGTGGTGGTGGTCTGACCAACTCCGGTGAGATGTGCACCATCTTCTACTGGGATGGCAACAGCGACCTGGTCACCGACGTCGACTACGTGATGTGGGGCGACACCAACGAAGGCGTGGACAAGACCGGCGTGAGCATCGATGGTCCCGACGCTGACGGCACCGCGAGCACCTACCTGGATGACGTCGACCTGGGCTCGCAGGCGTTCATGAGCACCCACTCGTTTGGCAACTCCAACCAGCGTCAGATGATGTCTGAAGGTCTCGAGACGACCCTGGGTGGTAACGGCGCCGATGGCAACAACGAGATGAGCGAGAACCTGGCGGCGACCTTTGTCGAAGCTGTCTGGACTCCGAACGCTCGTACGGCCACCGCTGTCGACTACTCCTGGTCGAACAACAACGACGGCACCTACGACATCACCTCCACCGGTGGTACGCCCAACGGTGCCCTGATCGGCCTGTTCGCCATGGCTGGCGGCAACTTCGCCGTGGGCCAGTGCCCCGGTGATGGCCTGAGCGTCATGCTCGGTGGTCCCACCGCGCTCGCTTTCGGCACCTTCGACGCTGCTGGCGAAGTGAACGCGACCCTGGCCGTCATGGCTGGGTTGGGTACGCTGCACATGCAGGTGATCGACGTCTCTGCTTGCAAGATCACCAACGTCGTGGTCGCCACTTTCTGAGCTGACACCACGATCGGATTCAGTCTCGGCTGAGTCCTCACGAGGGCCGTCCCGGCGGGTGTCGGGGCGGCCCTCGTTGTTTGTCTGGCCTGCCCCGCGAGGCGCAGATCCGTTATCGTCCCGCCATGCCTACCTCTACCTTTGAAGACATCGCGGCGGGGACGCCGGATCTGGACGACCTCGCAACCCGCAACGAGACCTGGCTCGCGAGCCTCGCTGCTGCAGCCGACGTCGAGGCCTGCCTGGCCGTGATCCTCGACTGGGACAGGGCGCGCCGGGAGTTCGAGACCTGGAGCAACCTGGTCGACCTCCGCTTTCACCAGGTCACCACCGACAGCGCAGCCATCGCCGACCGAGATCTGAGCGATCAGCTGAGTCCCCGCTGGACAGAGCTGGAGGTGGCCATGAAGCGATCCCTGATCGCGCACCCCTTGAGAGGCCAGCTGGAGGACTCCCTGGGTGCCCAGGTCTTCGCGCTCTGGGAGGTCGACGTGCTGGCCTTTGACCCGGCACTCAAGGACGACCTGGTGCGAGAGGCCAAGCTGGGTGGGGAGTACACCTCGCTGCTGGCCGGCGCTGAGCTGAGCTTCGCCGGCGAGACCTTGAACCTCTCGACGCTGACGAAGTACCGGGTCCACGCCGACCGGGACACACGTCACGATGCCGAGCGGGTGCACTGGGATTGGTTCGCCAGCAACGGTGAGCAGCTCGACCGCATCTACGGTGACCTGGTGTCCCTGCGCACCCAGATGGCCCGTCAGCTGGGCTACGAGAACTTCATCGAGCTCGGCTACAAGCGCATGTTGCGCATCGACTACGGCCGCGAGGCGGTGGAGCGCTTCAGGGCCCAGGTCCGCGAACACGTGGTCCCTCTGGCGCGTCGGCTGGCCGAGCAACAGGCGGCCACCCTGGGCGTCGATCAGCTCATGGCCTGGGACGAGCCCGTCCGTGACCCGGCGGGCAACCCTGCACCCCAGGGCGACCACGACTGGATGATGGCCCGGGCCCGGGAGATGTTCGACGACATGGGCAGCGGTCTGGGCGAGTTCTTCAGGCTGATGGACTCTGGAGGCTTCCTCGATCTGAAGTCACGAAGCGGAAAGGCTGGGGGCGGCTTCTGCACCAACTTTCCGACCCACGGCATGCCCTTCGTCTACGCAAACTTCAACGGCACGAAGGGTGACGTGGAGGTCTTCACCCACGAGATCGGCCACGCCTTCCAGACCTACAGCAGCCGCAAGCAGAGGATGGTGGACACCGTCTGGCCCACCATGGAGTCGTGCGAGGTGCACTCCATGAGCCTTGAGTTCCTGACCTGGCCGCACATGGAGAAGTTCTTCGGCGACGACGCCGAGCGCTTCCGCAAGGTGCACCTGGCCCAGAGCCTGACCTTCTTGCCCTACGGCACCGCCGTCGATCACTTTCAGCACGAGGTCTACAGCCGCCCCGAGGCCACAGCGGCCGAGCGTCACGAGATGTGGCGCGAGATGGAGAAGACCTACTTGCCCTGGCGCCAGTGGGGCGATCTGCCTTACGCCGCAAAGGGCGGACGGTGGCAGGCGCAACAGCACGTTTTTGGCAGCCCGTTCTACTACATCGACTACGTGCTGGCTCAGACCTGCGCCCTGCAGTTTCTCGGTCGCTCGCGACACGACGAAGCCGAGGCCATGGCCGCCTACGTGGCCCTCTGCGGCCGTGGGGGCGAGGCGCCGTTTCAGCAGCTGGTGCGTTCAGCCGGGCTGGTCAGTCCCTTCGACGAAGGCTGTCTGGCGGCGGTGGTGAACGAGGCCCAGGAGCTGTTGGGCCTGTGACCGCAGACTTCAGCCAGTGAGTCGGCACACCTCTCTGCTGGGCGTCCTCCGTCGCAACCCGGCGTTCGTCCGACTGTGGGCCGCCCAGGTGGTCTCCATGGCGGGGGACTGGCTGCATCGCATGGCCCTGCTCGTGCTCATCGGCGAGCTGGCGGGCAGCTCGGCCCAGCTGGGGGTGGGCCTGCTGTACGGCTTCGAGATGGCCCTGCACCTCATGCCCCTGGCGTTGTTCAGCCCCTTCGCTGGGCCGGTGGCTGACCGGGTGCCGCGACGAATGCTCATGGTCTGCGCCGACCTGGCCCGGGCCGTGCTGGTGCTGCTGTTCCTCCTGGTCGATGACGCGGCCGACCTGCCTCTGCTGTACACGCTGTTGTTCGTGCAGATGGGCTGCTCGATCTTCTTCGACTCTGCACGTTCGGCCGCGGTGCCGAGCCTGGTCGCACGGGAAGACATCCACGGGGCCCTGGCCCTCTCCGCCGCCACCTGGAGCACCATGCTCGCCGCTGGCGCCGCCCTGGGAGGCGTGCTCACCGCGACCTATGGCACGGGTGTGGTGTTCATCGCTGACGCGGCCACCTACTTGATCTCGGCGAGCCTGCTCATCGGACTCGCCCTGCCGCCACTGAAGAAGACGCCCGAACCTCTGCGCTGGAAGGACATCCTGACCTTCGCGGACATGCGCCGAGGGCTCGAACATGTGCGTGAGCTGGGCATGTTGCCCGCGGTGCTGACCAAGGCGTTCTGGTGGCCGGCGGGCGGTTATCTGGTGCTGCTCTCCGTGGCCGGCCAGCTGCGCTTCGGGCCGCTCATCGGAGCCGCCGTGGCCACCAGCACCCTGTACGCCATGCGCGGCCTGGGTACGGGGTTGGGCCCTGTGCTGGCCCGGCGCTTCTTCGGCAGCACCGATCACGCGCTGCGCCTGCAGATCGGCCTGGGCTTTCTTGTCGCGGCGATCTTCTACGCGCTCTTCGGCTTCCAGCACCACGTCTGGTTCGCGGGGGGCTGCGTCCTCATCGCCCATATGGGTGGCAGCACGATCTGGGTGGCGTCCACCGCGCTGTGGCAGAAGCACGTGCACGATGAGTTTCGGGGACGGATCTACGCCCTCGATTTCTTGTGCATGACCTTGAGCTTCTCTGTCGCCGGCGTGCTCACGGGAGTGCTCTACGATGCCACGGGTTCGCTCGAGCTCACCGCCGGAGTGCTCTCGATCGGTCTGCTGATCAACCTGGGAGTCTGGTGGCGTTGGAGCGCCGCCTTGGGGCCGCCGGGAGCAGACTGAGCGAGGCGTCGCGCTGTTCGGCTCTCGCTCCCCCGGCCGGGCTAGACAGCGACGATGTGGATCAGGGCGACGCACACCGCGGTCCAGACCACAGCGATCCCCGCTTCACGCATGCCTTGCTTGCGCAGCTGGGCCCGAGACCACGACTTGTTCTTGGTCAGTGCCGAGCGGATCGACCAGGTGCGCCAGATGAAGAACGGCGTGAGCAGCAGGGCCAGCATCCAGCCCACCTGGGGAGAGCCGCCACCGGCGCAGGCTGCGGACGGCGCGGCGACCACCAGAGCGGCCACGGCGAAGCAGAGCGCCACCGGCGACTGGAAGCCCTGGCGAACGCTGAACCACACCGCGGCACCGGCGGGGAAGGCCGCGATCAGCGCGTAAGCGAAAAACGTGGGGTTGGCGTCGAGCAGAATCGCCAGGACCGGCGCACCAGCGGCCAGGAGCATCCCACTGGCAAAGCGTCGGCGCCAGCGAGGGCGGGGCCAGAGCGCCACGGCACTCGCCAGCAAGAAGATGCCCACGTAGCCCACGCCTGCGAACAGGGCGGGCATGAAACCCTGGCCCGCCACGGACAGGGCACCTGCCAAGACCGACACGATCAGATAGACCCAGGCCCCGTGGGCACGAGCCGGGTCGGGCATGTTGCGAGGCAGGCTGGGCATCATCGTGGGGAAGGTGCCTGGGGCGTGCGTCCGAAGAGGCCGATCATGGCTCCCGGAGGCAGTCTGGCGAAGGTGTCGTCGTGAGCCAAGGTGATGATCACGGTGGCCCCTGCGGGCAGGATGAGATTGAAAGGGGGGCCGGTCAAGGTGACGGTGCCGTCCCGCTCGTCGGCGAGTTGCCAGATCCAGTCTCCGTGAAACTGCCCGGCGAACGGTCGCTGAGAGGTGTTGGTGATCACGACCGCGGGGCCGTTGTCCTCAGCGAGCCCGCTGCCTGCGACCGCGGCGAAGTCGAGCCCGTCTGATGCGGTCATGGCCAGCTGGGAGAACAAGAACTCCTGCAGGCTGATCTCGAAATCCAGCAGCTTTTCCCAGAGCTCTCTGTCCCAGTCTTCGCTCAGGTAGTTGGTGTAGAGTTCGTCCGCCGTGAGCCCGGTGGCCGACGTGATGGCGGCGAAGTGCTCGACGGCGTCGAAGTAGGCGATGGCGCCCCTGTGCTTGAACCCCTCCAGCCGCTCGGCCCGATAGCGAGTGGACAGGAACTCGGCGTGGGCCTCACCCAGCCGGCCGGGGAGCATGGGCGGTGGGAAACCGAGCTCGTGGGCAAACGCCTCTTCTTGATACTGGTGCATGAGCTCATGAACGATGACCGCGTCGAGTTGCCGCCAGGAGAGTTCGGGCTTGCGCAGGATGTAGATCGTCGGGCCCTCGGGCGAGAAGCCATTCAGTCGTTCCATCTCTGCGTCGACCAGGTCAGCGATGGGCGGGTCGTCGTAGACGATCTCGGTGGCCACCTCCTGGCCTGCAGCCGCGCGTTCGTCGCGGATGTCCGCCGCGAGCCTCTCGGCCCAGGCGTGCAGGTTCTCCCGGCTCTGTTTCATGCAGCGGGTCATGATCGGCCGAAACTCATCGAGAGTTACCGGCTCGAAGCGCACCGTTGCCTCAGGCGTCCAGCCCAACCAGTCGGCAAGATCAGCCTGCAAGGCCTGCCCCCGCGCTTGCAACTCGGCTGCGCTGATGTCGGCGACAAGCGCGGCTTCGGCACCGTGGGACTCCCTCGCGCCAAGCGCCACGGGATGGCTGGCGAAGCCCTCTGACAGCCCAAGGAAGACCGAGCGGGGCTCTGTGCCCAGGGCGTCTCCGGCGGGGTGGGTCGAGTAGCCCCAGCCTCGTTCGAGGGCCAGCTCGCGCAGGTCGACCTTGGTGTCGCCATCGTCCGGATGGTGCCGGGCCAAGGTGACCAGGCGCTGTCCCTCCCGAGAGAGGTAGCAGGGCCCTGCTGCCGCACCCCGCGCGCCGTAGGCGGGGAGCGAGGTCTCAAAGACCGTGGCCTCCGGGTCGGTGAGCCAGCTCTCGACGGCCTCTCGCAGGGGACCTGAGAAGGCGTCGTTGATCTCAGGGGGAAGTCGAGCGTCGTGGCTGCCCAGGCCGAGAATGGCCACGCGCTCGACGCCTCGGTCGGTGCGCAGCAACAGCTCGTCCACGGCGAGGACCTGCAGGACTTCGACGGGTCGCCAATCGTGGCCCACCGGTTCGCCCTGATGTCCACCGTCGGCGTTCACGTCGTCGAGCAGGTCGATCGTCGGGCTGCCAGCAGGCCCGCCGATGAGGGTGACTATGGGCCAGGACGTGGTGCGGGCGTCGTCGCCTGGATCAGGGGCGCCGCAGGCCACGCTCAGAACCACCAGCAGAGCCGTCGTCGCCCATGACCGGTGGACGAATACGTGGGTCTCTGGCAGCTCTTCATCCATGGGCGGAGTGTAGCGGACGCCGATCGGCATAATGTCCCGCGATCGCAGCGGGCCAGGGTCTGGGCCGTGGGCTGCGACCCTCCCTTCGAGCGCTTCCATGAAGATTGCAGTCATTGGCCTGGGCACCATGGGTGCGCCCATGGCGAGGCACCTGGTGGCGGCTGGCCACGACGTCACCGTGCACAACCGCACCCGCGAGCGTGAGGCCCCCCTGGCAGAGCTGGGCGCAGCCAGGGCAGCCACTCCTGCCGAGGCGGCCGCCGGGGCAGAGGTCGTGCTCTGCTGCGTGTCCGACACCCCGGACGTGGAGGCCATCTTGCTGAACGGCGACACGGGCGTGATCGCGACGATCTCCCCAGGAGCGCTGGTGATCGACTGCTCGACCATCTCTCCCGAGGGCGCCCGTCGCCTGGCCGCAGCCTTCGCCGAGCATCAGGTGGGTTTCGTGGACGCACCGGTGAGCGGCGGCTCAGAGGGTGCTGAGAAGGCCACCTTGGCCATCATGTGTGGCGGCTCAGAGGCCGACTTCGCCCGAGCCCTGCCGGTGCTGGACATCATTGGAGGGGCCATCACCCTGGTGGGGCCGGTAGGTTGCGGGCAGATCGCCAAGGCGGTGAATCAGGTCGTCCTGGCCGGGGTGTATCAGGGCGTGGCCGAGGGCATCGTGCTGGCTCACCGCGCCGGGGCCGACGTCGAGAAGGTGGTCGCCGCCATCGAGAACGGCGCCGCCCGGTCGTGGGTGCTGGAAAACCGGGCGCCCAACATGCAGGCCGACGCCTACCCGCTGGGATTCCGCGTTCGTCTGCACCGAAAAGACCTGGGCATCGCCCTGGAGACGGCGCGGGAGTGCGGCATTCCCCTGCCGGTGACGAGCTATGTGGCCACTCAAGAAGACGGCCTGATTCACGGCGGCCATGGCGACGAGGACATGTCCGCCATCGCCCGCACCGTGCGCCGCAACGCGGGGATTGCTGATGGTCCGCTGAAGGGTTAGTGCGGCCTACTGCAGCTGAAACTCGTGGCCGTCCGAGGTCGTGAACTTGCCGTTGCCCGTCTCCACGCTGGGAGACAGGCTCACACCTTGCACGAGCACACTCACTCCAGCCAGCGATGTGGTCAGGGGCACATCGAGGGTCAGCCCTGCACCCAGGGGATTCTGGGTGACCGCGATGAGAAAGGTCGCCGGGTTGAACTGAACCTCTGGATAGCCGGGCACGAGGCCGGGAGGGCTACCGGTGAGAAAGGCGTCCACCAAGAGCATGGACGTGGCGCCGCTGAAGAGGTCGTTCGGACTGGTCAGCTCGATGCTCAGCTGTGAGCCCAGGGCAGCGCCCTTGACCGGGCAGGCCAGCGCGGTGCTGTCCACACCAGTCTGCAGCAGCAGGTCCTCTCCCGAACCCGGGTGATGCCGCAACTCTCCGTCGGCGACCCTCTCGGCGATGCCGGCCAGCGTTGCCCAGTCGCTCTGGCCGAGCCCCAGGCTGGACAATCGAGAGACCAGATTGCCGCTGCCGCCAAAGTCGGGCTCCAGGTCGCAGATCCGCTCACGATAGAGCGCTTGATAGAGGGTCATGGCCGCCAGCACAGTGGTGGGCGCGGTGGGGTGACTCCAGTCGGGTGTGTAGAGGCTGGAATCAAAGGACAGCAACGCCACCGCGTCCCCTGCGGCGCCGAGGAACGCCGTCCCTGGGCCAAAGGCTGCGTTCATGTCGTCAACGGCCAGACGGTAGTTCGTGCGCACTTCGCCGTGCATCTCAAGCGGGTCCGCCCAGGTGTTCGGGTAGTACGGGCTGCCTGGGCCTCGCGCCCAGGTCTGGTACATGGCCGCCCCGGCGTCAGGACTGTGAGCTCGCACCGCCGTGAGGATGGCCAGGGCGTCGTCACGGAAGCCCAGGGGGTCGCCGATCGCGTCGGTGGCTTCGGTGGAGAAGCCCTGCATCACCACGCTGTCCCAGGTCTGCCCCAGAGAGAGACTACCGCTGATCGCCGCGGCCTGGCTGGGGTTGGTCAGGTGATAGTTGAGGGTCTGCCCACCCACCAGCTGAGCCACGACGGTGGGGCTGGGATGCCCAGCCTCTTCGGCGATGAAGCCCACCAGCGAAGGCACACCCTGATTCGAGATCGAGTAGCTGTTGCCGTAGAAGAGCAGGTTCTTCCCGGCCGCATCGTCGACCTCGTAGCTCACGCCCAACAGCTCATCGGGATAGCCGGGGGCGCTGGCCACGACCGTCGCCGAGTAGTTCCCCTCAGGGACGGGGTTGTCGCCGAAGCTCACGGCGAAGGGCTGGCCAGGGGTGGCCGCCGGGGGCAGCGCCAGCCACGTCGGGGCGAGCCCCGTGGCGTCGTCGACCGCCGAGAGCTGAATCGTACTCAGCGCCCCCAGACTGTCAGACACCGTGAGCGGTGTGACGAAGGGAGACTGGCCGGCGGAGACGGACACGGCGAGACTGCCCTGGTCGAAGCCCAGCACAGGCGGCGTCGTGGGCCACACCGTGATGTCGAGCTGCAACAGGCCCAAGTAGTAGTAGAAGGTGCCCAGGTTCGTGTTGCTGGGAGCTGCGCGCACCGCCACGGTGATCGTCCCCGTGGCGTCGGCCAGGATGGTCGGCACGCTCGTCGTGTCCGTGGTGTTGTTGGAGGGGTCGAGCGTGCCCTGTCCTCCGTTGAAGCCCTTGACCACATAGTCGGTAGTGCGCATGTCGCTCACGTTCAGGCGTGAAGCACCAAACGTCAGGTTGACCAGGGACGCGGGGGCGAACCCGGCAAGGGTGATGAGAACCGTGGTGCCGTTGCTGCCGTACAGCACATCCTGGGTCGCCGTCGCCGGAAACTGGCCCAGGGGGCTGCCAGGGACAGGGGCAGACGTGCCGGCCGAGTTGCCCGCGACAAACCCCGTGCCGTCGATCGACCAGCTGACGCCGGTGGGCTGGCCCATCCGATCGATCAGGGCCAGGGGACCGGCCATGTTCGTGGGGTCGATGTCGTTCCAGGCCGAGGCCACCGAGCCCGCTGTGGGAAACGCCTCAACGCCCAGATCGATCAGCACGCGAGACGCACTCTGGGCCGTCACAGCGCCTGAGCAGCACAGGGCCACACCTACCACCAGCCTGAGCAAGAGGCGGGGCATTCCCTGAGACATTCGTACGTCATCGTTCAAGACATCTCCTCGCTGGTGTCCGCTCGCGAGGGCATCTTGACACGGATCTGAAGGACCGTCAGTGGCTATTCAGGTCTGGGTGAAAGAGCTGGTCGCTACCCGTGGCTCGCCGACGAGGCCGCCGCGCTGGCGCTCACCGCGGCGGCGATCATGGCGGCCTGTTGGGCCTGGATGATCGCCTGCACGGCCAGGATGTTCTGGGTGCCTCGCAAGTGCTCGCTCATGAGCTGGTCTCCGGCCAGTTCGAGAAAGCCCGTGCCGCAGGCCAGGCTGAAGCTCAGTTCTCGGCCGGGCTTGGGCGGGTGCTTGGCGATGGACTCGCGGTGGTTGAGCACCGTGGCGACCACGTTCGCCGTCTCGTGGGGCAGGAAGCTGAGCGCGGCCACCTCGTCGTAGTCGCCGGTGTGCATCCACAGGCCGGCCTTGTCGAATCCGTCGTAGAGTCGACGAAAACGCTGCATCACCACACCGTCATCGTCCGGGGCGAAGACCAGCATGTGCGAGACGGTCTGCAGGGCGTTGCCTCGCTTGAAGCCCAGGTCGCGCAGCCCTTCGTAGAAGACCTCGCAGCGCTGGCCGAGCTCGCTGGGCGTGCCGGGCAGGCTGCTCAGCAGGGCGCAGGTGGGGTAGTCATCCTGGCCGGTGAGAAAGAGATGGTGGCTCTTCATCTCGGCGTAGAGCGCGGCGAAGCGTGCGACCTGATCTGAGCCGACGTGGGACTGGCTGCGTTGACCGTTGTCGATGAGCAGCATGGCCGCCAGGTAGGTGTAGGTGGTGCCCCGCTTGAGCTTGTGCTGCTTGAACAGCTCTTCGACGCGCTCGATCTCGGCGCAGAACTCACGGGTGCTCTTGTCTGAGCGCAACAACATGGCCGCCACCACGAAGCGCACCGCCGAGTTGAGCGGGCCGAACCAACCGGCGTCGTCCTTGAGCTGCTCGGCGACGTCCTGAAGCTCAGTGGCGACCTGGGCTGCCGGCCCTGGGGTGGTCAGCAACGACGACGCGGCAAAGCGCAGGGCCGTCGGGTCTTCGAACCAGCGCTTGTGCTCCATCAAGGAGTCGAGCAGCTCGAGAAAACGATCGAGGGGATGTTCGGGCAGGGAGTTCTCGGGCATGGGGCTGCGCTCTGGGGCCGGAGGGAGGGCACCGCACAGCATACTGCCCGGTCCCCCAGAGACCCATGACACGAGCGAGGCCGTCAGCTGCAGGCTTGGCTGGCCGGGACGGTCGGTACGGCGGGGAGGCTGACGACGACGGTGAAGGTCGCGCCCTCCCCCGGAGTGCTCTTCACGCCGATGGACCCGCCCATGAGCTCGGCGAGGCGACGGCAGATGGCCAGGCCGAGGCCCGTGCCGCCGTAGCGTCGGGTGGTCGAGGTGTCGGCCTGGGTGAACTTCTGGAACAGCCGCTGCTGAGCTTCCTCAGAGATGCCGATGCCCGAGTCGGTCACGGCGATGGCCAGGCGGGTGGCGGCCTCTTCTTGATCCAAACAGGAGACCTGGACGAGCACCTGACCCTTGTCACTGAACTTGATCGCGTTGCCCACCAGGTTCAGGACGATCTGGCGCATCCTGCCTGCGTCTCCCACAAACTGGTCCGGGGTCTCCGGAGCGTAGCCCATGCGCAGCTCGATGCCTTTCTCCTCCGCTTTCGGCTTCATCAGCAGCAGGGCGCTGTTCACCGCCTGGCGCAGATCGAACGGCTGCTGTTCCAGGTCGAGCTGGCCCGCCTCGATCTTCGAGAAATCGAGGATGTCGTCGATGATGGTGAGCAAGGCCTGGCCAGAGCTGTTGATGATCTCGACGAACTCACGTTGTTCGCTGTCGAGAGCGGTGCCCTCCAAGACCTGGGCCATGCCCATGACCCCGTTCATGGGTGTACGGATCTCATGGCTCATGGTGGCCAGGAAATCGCTCTTGGCCCGGGAGGCTCGCTCGGCCAGCTCCTTGGCCTCCAGCAGCTTGCGGTCGTTGCGCAGGCGTTGCAGCTCGGCGGCGGCGCGGGCTGCAAACAGACTGAGCAGCGCCTGCTTGGTGTGCCCGTCCGTGAGGGGCTGGGAGTCGAGAATGACCAGCAGTCCCAAGGGGGCGCCGTCGTGGTCGAAGAGGGGGGCCGCGGCGTAGCTCTCCACCCCCATGTCTCCGAGCAAGGAGTCGTCGGGGTAGGACGTGGCGACGCCCTGCTCATGAATGCAGAGGCCTTTGGTGAACACGTCCTGGCAAGGGGACCCGGCGAGGGGATAGCCAAAGTTGCTGCCCGCTTGCCCTCTGCTCTGAACAGCGAGGGTGGTGACGTTCAGCGAGTCAGGGTCGACGACGCCGAACAAGACATGGTCGACTGAGAGAGCATCACCGAGCGCCGCGACCAGAGCCTCGAAGAACTCCTGACCCACTTCATGGGAGACGTTCCGGGACACGTGCCGCAGGGTGGCTTCTCTGGAGGCGGCGGCCAGGCGCAGCTTGATGTTCTGCCGCATGCTGCCGTGAATGCGCCGAGCGCTGAGAGTGACCATGGCCAGGAAGACCAAGGTCATCCCGCCGAGGATCAGCCCGTGGTCGTTGTCAGTCCACAGGAATCGGGCGGCGAGGGGGGTGACGGCCAGGCACACGAAGCTGACCACGGAAGGCCAGGAGGAGGCCAGCGTGGTCACCGCACCCGCGGCCGTGCCCGCGACCAGTATGGCCACGACCATCTGGTGGCTCGGGTCACCGCTGGGAAACAGCAGGACCGCGCCAGCTCCCCAGGCGGCTCCCGACGCGACGGCCCCGCCGACCAGGGCCCGATGGAACCAGGACACCTCTTCGTCTGAGCTGGGGGCCCGTCGCTTGTAGTTGAGGGCCAGCCCAGCGCGAGCGGCCGTGATCACCATCATGGCTGCGAGCCAGGAGATGATCGTGCCATGGGGGAGGATTGACCACTGCACCAGCGCCAGCATGGCAGAGCAGATGACGGTGCCACTCGCAGACACGGGCATGGCCGCGCAGAGCATGGTGACCTGCTCTTTGGCCATGCTGCGGACCGCGTGGTCAGGAACAGTCTCGGCTGGTGATTCCTGCATGGTCGCAGGTCCATGTGAAGGCGGAAGAGGACGCTCTCTGGTCCTCTCTCATCGGCCGCTCATGGAAGAATGCTGAGTCTGAATCGGTGTTGCCATGAAGGGCCCTGCTGGTCGGGCGAGGACCAGGGGCTCAGCTCTCCGGGTCGGCCTTCAGAATGATGCCCTCCCCCTTGCGACCGTTCATGGCGATCAACATGGGGCGGTCGAGACGCAGATGGCGCACGTGTTCGACCTCGCTCAGGGCGGGCTGGGCGTCGAGCCAATCCCAGTCGATCTGCTCGTTGTCCACCCCTTCGTTGAGGGTGAAGTAGCCCACGTTGAAGGAGGTCAGGTTCTGGAAGAAGTGGCTGCCCTGAGAGGGTGTGACGAGCAGGTCGCGCAGGCCTGTCTCGACGATCACCTGGGCGCCGGAGACCTGATCCCAGGTGACCGGGATGCCCAGCCAGGGGTCGCGGGAACCCCAGCGACCCACGCCGATGAGCACGTAGGGCGTCTCGCTCGCCAGCAGCCGGGCGTTGAGCTTGGCCACCTCGGCCGCGGCTTCGAGGCTGCGTGAACGCAGAAAGCGCCTGAAGTCAACGACCACCAGATCGACGATGCCCTCGATGCGCCCGTTGCCCAGGACGCAGTCGCTGCTGCAGAGCACATCGCCCGGCTCGACCTCGCCGAGATCGAGGGCCTCTGCCTCGTCGAACATGGCCAGGGGGCGCATCTGCAAGAAGCCCACCTCGACCGGTCCGTGGTCCTTGGGGTGCAGGTTGATGGCGAACTCGACCTCGACCTGGGTGCCCATGCCCTTGACGCTCACTTCCCTCACCGCTTCGAGCACCTGGTCGAGGGGGAACTGGCCGAGCTTGAGGATGGGCGCGAAGCTCACCAGGCGCGTGCCGTCCCGGGCCATGCCGTCGTAGACCGCGTCGTTGTCGGGAGAGTAGGTGGAGCACAGGATCGCCAGGGTGCCGTCCTCTTCGGCCACGGACAGCTGGTAGGGCGACTCGCGCATGGTCTCGTCGGTCTCGTCGTCTTCGAGATCGAGGGCGTAGAACTCCCGCTGGGTGGTGTCCAGCATCTCCCTGGCCGAGGAGAACTCGGTGATGTGCTGAGGGTGGCGGGGGGAGAAGCGCACGCAGGGGCCACCCTCGACCACCTCTCGGCCCATGCCCAGGGCCACGGCGGCGATGCCGTCTGCTGGCAAGCAAGGTGCGGACGGGTAGTAGTTGTGGGAGCGCAGCACGCCAGAGATGTCCGGGTAGAACCTGGGCCCATGGGTGGCGCCCACGATGCTCTGGATCATCACCGCCATCTTCTCTTCTTCGAGGCGAAACGGCGTGGCCTTCACATAGGCCTTGCTGCCCTGGCAGAACGTGCTGGCGTACACCCGCTTGATCGCCGAGATGACCTGGGCCACCCGCTCGACCGGGTCGTCCGCGTTGTTGCGCAGCATCATCGTCTGGTAGACGCCGGTGAAGGGCTGCTGCTGGCTGTCTTCGAGCAGACTCGACGAGCGCACGGCCAGGGGGCTGGTCACGCTGGCCAGGTAGGCGGCGATGTCCAGCTGTGGGACGGACGGAAACTCTGCGGCCTCAAAGCGTGCCAGGATCTCGTCGTCGTCGTCGCACTCCATGGCGAACTGCCAGAGCTCGTTGTCCTCGAGGAAGTGGTCGAAGACGTCGGTGCCGACGACCGCGGTGGGTGGCACGGAGATCACGATACCGTCGAACCGTTCACGCAGGTCTTCCATGCTCAACAGGCGCCTGGAGAAGGCGAGCCCCCGGGCCTTGCCACCCAGGGAGCCGCCGCCGATGCGATAGAAGCCGTTGGGGTCGTCGAACGCATCTCGAACGAAGTCGGCCACGTAGTACTGCCTGCGGTCGATGCGGTAGGCGGCGATGCCGTCGATCAAGGCGTCACGCATATCCGTGGCGTCGTTGAAGTCGTCGAGCTTTCGTGGACGGAGGGCGTAGGCGAGGTCGAACTCGGTGCGTGCCTTGAGCCAGCGGGAGAAGTGGTTGTGATGGGCGTGATAGACCACCGACTCAAGAGGCACGGTGAGCAGGGTCGCTTCCAGGCCTTGCAGGTCGGCGGCTCGTCCGACGATCGTTCCGTCCGGCATGCGAAAGACGAAATCACCGAAGGCGAAGTCGTGCAGCATGACCCGGCGCAGATCCTGCAGCAGCAGGGGTGATCCCTTGAGCAGGAAGTTCGCGTCCACGCTCCGTGCCAGCTCGACACTCTCGGGCCGGGACGAGTGCAGGATGATGGGGATGTCGGGGTACTTGCGGCGCACGTCCTCGGCGAAATCGGCTCCCGCCCGGGGTGAGATCTCGCCGCCCTGGGGAAACTCGACATCGGAGATGATGCCCATCACATCCCCTTCGTAGGCGTCGAAGGCCGCCGCCGCCTCCTCGTAGGTCTCGCAGAGCAGGATCTTGGGCCGCGCCCGCATGCGCAGCACCTTCTGGGACAGGTTGAGCCCCTCGCTGATGACCCGCTGGCTGTGCAGCAGCAGCTCGGAGTAGATCAGGGGCAAGAACGACGAGTAATAGCGGACGTTGTCCTCGATCAAGATGATCACCTGGACGCCCACCGCCTTGGAGGCGTAGTCGACGTTGCGCCAGTCTTCGATGGACTTGACGATGCCCACGAGAATGCGGGCGTCGCCCTGCCACAAGAACATGCGGTCGACTTCGGTGGAGTCCCGCTTGGCGGTGAACTCCTTCAGCTCCCGGCTGTCCCAGGCCAGCAGCACCACCGCCGCGTCGAGGCCCAGCTCGCGCACTCGATGGGCCAGCTCGGCTGCGTCCATGTCACGGACGTGGGGGGTGGTGATGATCAGGTTGAAGGTCTTCTGCTTGGCCGCCAGCTCGAGCGCCTCGGCGCCGCTGGCCACGCCGGTGAGCCCGGGCGTGTAGTGCAGGTCGAGGTTGCGAAACTCACCGAGCATGCGCTCGGAGAGCTCTCCCGCCTCGTCGAGGATGTGCGTGTCGTACGGGGTGGACACCAGCAGGATGTCCATCACCCGAAAACGCATCAGGTCCTGGATGTTGGCGACCCGATGTCGCCCTCGAGCCCTGATGACCGTACGCATGGCAGCCTCGCAGCGGGGGACGGCAGCCGATGCGTCAGCATCCCGCCGTCAGCCCATGGTACGAGAAGCTGACGGCGGGAGAGAGGCTGGCCTCAGACGACGCCCTGATCGAGCATGGCGTTGGCGACCTTCAGGAAGCCCGAGATGTTGGCGCCGTTGACGTAGTTGCCCGGAGAACCGAAGCGCTCGGCGGTCTCGACGCAGGCGCCATGGATGTTCTTCATGATCAGCTGCAGGCGGTCGTCGACTTCCTGCCGGGTCCACGAGTAGCGCATGCTGTTCTGAGCCATCTCCAGCCCGGACACGGCCACGCCACCGGCGTTGGCGGCCTTGCCTGGCCCGTAGAGGATCTTGGCATCGAGGAACGTGTTCACGCCACCGATGGTGGTGGGCATGTTCGCGCCCTCGCTGACCAGGTAGACCTTGTTGGCCAGCAGGTGCGACGCGTCGATCTCGTTGATCTCGTTCTGGGTCGCGCTGGGGAAGGCGCAGTCGGCCTTGTGGTCCCAGAGCGGGTTGTGGTCGGCGGCCCGGTCGATCTCGGTGTACACCGAACCGGGGAACTTGTCCGCGTACTCTCTGATGCGGCCGCGACGGGTGTTCTTGAGCTCCATGACGAAGTCGAGCCGTTCGCGATCGATGCCCTGGGCGTCGAAGATGTAACCATTCGAGTCAGAGAGGGTGAGCGGCGTGGCGCCCAGCTCGAGCAGCTTCTCGCAGGTGTACTGGGCCACGTTGCCAGAGCCAGACACCAGGCAGCGCTTGCCTTCGAGGGTCTCGTTGCGCGTGCCGAGCATCTCCTGAGCGAAGTACACGCAGCCATAACCCGTGGCTTCGGGACGCACCAACGAGCCGCCCCAGCCGAGACCCTTGCCCGTGAGCACGCCGGTGAACTCGTTGCGCATGCGCTTGTACTGCCCGAACAGGTAGCCGATCTCTCGGCCGCCCACGCCGATGTCGCCGGCGGGCACGTCGGTGTTCGGTCCGATGTGTCGCTGCAGCTCGGTCATGAAGCTCTGGCAGAAGCGCATCACCTCGACGTCGCTCTTGCCCTTGGGGTCGAAGTCGGAGCCGCCCTTGCCGCCGCCCATGGGCAGGGTGGTGAGCGCGTTCTTGAACACCTGCTCGAAGGCCAGAAACTTGAGGATGCCCAGGTTCACCGAGGGGTGAAAACGCAGGCCACCCTTGTAGGGGCCGATGGCGCTGTTCATCTCGATGCGGAAGCCCCGGTTGACCTGCACCTCGCGCTGGTCATCGAGCCAGGGCACCCTGAACAGGATCACCCGCTCGGGCTCAAGGATGCGCTCGAGGATCTTCGCCTGGCGGTACTCCTGGTGCTTCTCGAAGACGGCCGAGAGCGACTCGGCGACTTCTTGAACAGCCTGGTGAAACTCGGGCTCGGCGGGGTTCTTGGCCTGCACGTCGTTCAGCAGGTCGGCCACGTAGTCGCTCATCGGATCGATTCTCCAAGGGGGCCTCTTGCCCCGGGGGGAGCAGGACTCTACGCAATCGAGCCGAACGATTCTGCGGGACAATGGGCGTAGCTGGTCAGCCCCCCGAAAGGCTTCCCAGCAGGTCGGCGGCCAGGGCCTTGGTGGTCAGCGCCATGGTCGCCAGATAGCCCACCAGCCCGAAGTAGGCCCCGGCCATGAGGGCCCGGCGAGAGGGCTCGATCTCGAAGTATTCGAGGGGCGTGTCCTGGTCCTTGGGGCGAAAGGTCCGCCAGGCCCGGAGGGCACCCAGGATGACGACCAGCACCAGGATCGGATGGCCAAGGTACAGGGCCAGAGCGCCCGCCAAGACCAAGCCCACCAGCCACAGGGCGGGGGATACAGCGGTCACCACCCGACCGCCGTCGAGGGGGGGGACAGGCAGCAGATTGAACAGGTTGAACAGGAAGCCCACGTAGGCCATGCCCAGGAAGTAGCCCCCCAGGGCGAAGTCCTCGCCAGCCAGACGCCAGACCAGAAAACTGGCCGTGGCCGCGGTGGCTCCCGCGGCGGGCCCACCGTAGGCCGCCTCGGCTTCGATCAGGGCGTCCCTGAACTGGTCTTTGACCGCGATGAAGGCGCCCATGAAAGGGATGAACACGATGGGGCCCGTGCGCAGACCCTTGGCCCTCATCACCGCGGCGTGGCCCAGCTCGTGGACGAGAATCAGCACCACCAGACCCACGGCGAAGAGCCAGCCCCAGGCGGCGGCGAAGGCCCAGACGGTGAGACCCATGGAGAGGGCCGTGGGCCACAGGCCGCCCAGCTTGAAGAGGCCGCCAGCGCCCTTGAGCAGACCCAGGACCTTGGCGCCGAACTGCGCCAACAACAGCAACAGCGTGGCCAGGCCGACGCCCACCTTCTTGGTCGTCTCCGGGTCCGGGCCACCGTCTTCAGCAGGGACATCCTCCCAGGCCTCCTGGTCCACCTCGTCCCAATCCTCCTGCTGCCTGCGGTGGGCTTCAGCGGCGATGGCGGGCAGGGCCCATTCTTGCACCGTGTCGCCAGCCAGCGTCTTCGCCGCGCGCTTGGCGTGCTCGAAGGGGGCTTCGACCATGCCCGTGGCCGCGAGAATGCGATTGCGCACGGTGTCCGGGTGGCTGGTGAGCTGCTCGTCCCGAAAGCTGATCAGGCCATGGCTCGTGCCCAGCTCGAACCAGGCCCCGTAGGCTCCGCGCACGTAGACCATGCGCCGCAACTGCTCCCAGGGGACGAGCCGGGGCCCGCAGCTCAAGCCGTCTGCCTCGACGGTGACCAGTAGCTCCTCCCGGCGCAGCATCCAGGCCAGCATGCCCAGGGTGAGCATGAGCCCCCCGGCAACGATGAGGTCAAGAGTCTCGGCTGGGATCACGGTGGGCCGCTCCCGATTTCGAGGAGGCTGCTCTGGGCCGCTGGGCACGGCTCGCCCAGTGTAGCCTCATGCCCTGTGGGAGTGGCCTGGGATGGAGCGGCCTGGTCAGACCAGCACCTCGGCCGGGCGTGCGTCTCCGCCATGATTCGGGTTTGCGTCTGCGGCGCGTCAGGGCACCATGGTGGCCATGAAGATCGTTGGCATCGATGTAGGCGGTTCGGGCATCAAGGGCGCCCTGATCGACACGGAGACGGGAGAGCTGCGCAGCGAGCGGGTGCGCCTGGCCACGCCGCAGCCCGCCACGCCGGCCGCTGTGTCCGCCACGGTGGCCGAGGTGGTCGCGGCCTGCGGTGGGAGCGGCCCGGTGGGAGTGGGCTTCCCCGCTGCCTTGCGGGACGGGGTGGCCCTGACCGCCACCAACATCGACTCGTCGTTCATCGGTACCGATCTGTCCCGCCTCTTCTCGGAGAGCTGCGGTCGACCGGCGGCCGTGATCAACGACGCCGACGCGGCGGGTCTGGCAGAGGTGAGCTTGGGCGCCGCCCGAGGCCGCAGCGGCGTGGTGCTGGTGATCACCGTGGGCACGGGCATCGGCTCGGCCCTCTGCGTGGACGGCCGCGTGGTCTTCAACTGCGAGCTGGGCCATCTCGAGATGCACGGCGATCTGGCCGAACGCTACGCCTCGGACGCCGCAAGAAAGCGGGACGATCTGGGCTGGAAGCGCTGGGGCGCGCGGTTCGACGAGTACCTGCACGTGCTCGAACGGCTGCTCTATCCCGAGCTGATCGTGGTGGGTGGGGGCGCGGTGAAGAAGTGGCATCGCTTCGCGCCCACGCTGACGGTGAAGACCGAGGTGGTGCCCGCGGCCTTGGGCAATCTGGCAGGGATGGTCGGCGCCGCGCTCCATGCTCGCCGCTGCGCGGGCTGAGTCGCGACCAGGGTCAGCGGCGGCTGATGCCCAGGGCCTTCATCCGCGAGGCCAGGGTGGTGGGCTTGATGCCCAGCAGCTGCGCTGCCCCGTCGGGTCCTGAGACCCGTCCCCCCGTGGCGGCCAGGGCCTGGCGGATATTTGCTGCCATGTCGCTGAGCCGGTCGTCTTCGCTGACCACGTCAGGCTGCTCGCTCGGCGCGTCGTCTGCGACCTCGGCCCCGGCGCTTGTGCCCAGCGACGCACGGGCTCCCGGCGCCAGGTCGATGTGCAGCCGATCCGCCGAACCCAGGATGACCGCCCGCTCGATGGCGTTCTGCAGCTCGCGCACGTTGCCCGGCCAGTCGTAGGCCGTGAGCGCGTCCACGTCCCGACGGCGCAAGATCGGGCTGGGAGCGGAGCGCCTGGAGGCGATGCGCTTCAAGAAGTGTGCTGCCAGGGCGGGGATGTCCTCTTTGCGTTCACGGAGCGCCGGCACCTCCAGGGGGAACACGGCCAGGCGGTAGTACAGGTCCTGACGAAACCGTCCCTCTTTCACTTCGACGGCCAGGTCGCGGTTGGTCGAGGCCACCACGCGCACGTCGCCGGTGAGCACCCGGTCGCTGCCTACGGGCGAGAACTGCCCGTCCTGCAAGGCCCGCAAGAGCTTGCCCTGCAGCACCAGCGGGATCTCGCCGATCTCGTCGAGCAGCAGGGTGCCGCCGTCGGCGACCTGAAAGCGTCCCGCTCGATCGGCCGTGGCCCCGGTGAACGAACCCCGCACGTGCCCGAAGAACTCGCTCTCGAACAGCTCGGCAGGGATGGACGCGCAGTTGACCCGCACCATGGGCCCGGCCTTGCGCTCGCTGGTCTCGTGGATGGCCGTGGCGATGAGCTCCTTGCCTGTGCCCGATTCGCCGAGCACGAGCACCGGGGCGTCGCTGGGGGCGACCATTTCGATCTGCCGCAGCACCCGGGTGATGGCGTCGCTGGCGCCGATGATGCCGCCCCGAGACTGAACGTCGACGAACTCTTCGCGCAGGTAGTCCCGTTCTCGTTCGAGTTGTTGCTTGAGCTGGTCGACCTGCTCGAAGGCGGAGGCGTTGGCGATGGCCACGGCGGCCTGGTCGGCGAAGGTGCGCAGCCAGGAGAAGTTGCCGTCGTCCATGGGCTCGCGGCTGAACAGGGCCAGCACCCCCAGGACGTCGCCGGCGAAGCAGAGGGGTTGGCCGGCGAAGACCCTGATGCCCTCGGCCTGGGCCCACTCGGGGTTCGCCAGCCAGTCCGTGCCGTCCCGCTCCAGGCAGAGCAGCTCGCCCTGGCCGCTGGCCCCGATGCGGCCGACCTTGCGCACCGACAGGGGAAAGCGGGCGAAGCCGCCGTCGAGGGTGTCCCAGCGCTGGGCAGGGTCGACCAACGAGCCGCCGGCGCTGGCCACCAGGTGCAGGCACTCGCGCTGGTCTTTGCAGCAGTCCACCAGATGGCAGGTCTCACAGGGCCCGCCTGGTTTGAGCATCCAGATGCGGACGAGGGCATTGCCCTGCTCTTCAGCGATGCCCTGGACCAGCCCGGCAAGCACGTCAGCCACTTTGCGAGACGAGGCGACCTGCAGAGCGACGCGTTGCAGCAGTTCTGGGTTCATGGCCAGAGATTACGATATCTCGTGAACCTCTCTTCGTACTGCTGGGTTATTTGGCTGAGTTCCGGTGCTAAAGGAGTCGATGAGCCAGAACACGTCTCGCGCCGCCCCTGGCATCCCAGGGTCGGTGCGAGCACGAGATCCCGCTCTTTGCTTGGGGGAGTCTGCACCGCGATGGATGACATGCCCGCGAAGGAAAGACCTCGACGGTCCAGGCTCCGTCTGGCCCTGGTCGTTGGCGCGCTGCTGGCCGGTGCTCTCGAGGTGACCCTGCGGCTGTCTGACGTGTTGGAGCCCGCGCCGGTCAAGGTGGCCGAAGCCAAGGGCCACGACTGGGCTGTGATCCTGGAGACCCACGAGGAGCCGCAGCTGGGCTTCACCAACGTACGAGGCATCGACGTGAACGTGGGCGGGGTGTCTTACCGCCATGACGAGCGAGGGCGCCGCGTGCCCGTGTCGCCGACCTGCGAGCCGGACCCAGGGGCGCCCTCCGTGGTGTTCCTGGGAGACTCGACCACCTACGGCCTGGGTCTCGCCGCACGGGACGGTCTGGTCGAACAGACGGCGGCGCGTTTGGGGGGCGCGATCCGTCCCGTGAATCTGGGCGTTTGCGGTTACACCACGGCGCAAGAGGTGGCCCTCTACCGGGCCGAGCGCGACCACCTGCCCGGCGCCGAGCTGGTGGTCCTGGTGGTGTTCCCCAACGACTTCGTGCTCGCGCCCTCTGATTGGGACGGGGCTCGGGGCATCCTCTACTACGATCCGTTGCCGCTGCCTCGCCCCGTGCGTCGCGTGCTCTGGAAGAGCGCTCTCTATCGGGCGGTGGTGACGCTGGTGATGACACTGGACGAGGCCTTGAGTGACGGTGACGAGGCGTTCCCTCCTCGGCTCTCGGCCATGGCCAGGGCCATCTCCCGGCTCCGTGACCTGGTGCACCAGGACGGCCGCCAGCTCCTGGTGGCTCACCTGCCCGCCATGGCGCCCCTCGATCCCTACGCCTTTCAGACGGCCGAACGGGCGCTGCAGACGATCTGTTCCTCCGAGGGCATCGCCTACATTGATCTGCTCCAGGGCTTCTTGGTGGAGCGGGAGAAGCATCTTGAACGCTTCGAGCTGTTGCGGGGCGAGCCGCTCAACGAGGCGGACAGCGCGTCGCTCTTGTCCATGTACTGGCTGAAGTACCCCACAGATCAGCACCTGAACGGGGCCGCCAACCGGGTGGCATCCGGCCCCTTGGCCCAGGCCATTGGCGGCATGTTGCGTCGAGTCCCCTGAGTCAGTGCGCTGCAGGTACAGGCACCAGATGTGCCCGGTCGTTTACCCACGGCCCCTAGGTTCCCGACCCCATTCCTGCCATGGTGCTGGGGTCGTCGCGCTGACACTTGGGCCGGGAACCTGCCATGACCGCCGTGGTCCACATCGACACGCCCTCCGACTGGGACCGGCGCCTGCCCTGGGCCCTGCGCATGGCCTGTGCCACGGACGACGAGGTGTTGATCACCTTGCCGGGTTCAGACGACACCCGCTCCCTCTCTCTCGCAGGCGACAAGAGCGGCGCCGGCGCGCGAGTGGCCGCCGTGTTGGACAACCTGCTGGGTGCTGAGGGCTGGCTGCCCGCGAAGAAGTCTGACGGCGACGAGACCCACGACGAAGAAGAAACGGGGGACGAAGAGAACCCGGGCAAGTCGTTCGAGCTGCGTGAGCTCGGCGATGACGACCTGACCCAAGAGCTGCTCGACCTGGTCAAGCGTCGGGGAGCGACTCGCCTGGTCTATGTGCAGGACGGACCCGTCGAGCCCGACGCCGACGCGAGCGTCCGCCGTCGCCGTCTGCTCCGCGAGGCGCCCAGCGAAGTGGTGGTGCTGCGCCCCGGCCGAGAGGACCAGCCCCACAGCGGCGTGCTTGTGGGCGCGGCTCGCGGCCCGCACTGCGCCGCGGCCATGAAGCTCTGCGCCGATCTGGGCGACGCGGGCCACGGCCCGCTGCAAGCCCTGTTCATCGAACCCAACATCGGCAGGGACGCTGCAGCCGTGGGGCGGCGCATCCTCGCTCGCCTGCTCAACCGCGCTCTCGGCGACAGGGACGAGGGGGCCGAGCGGCACGTGATCGTGGACGACGTGCCACACCGGGGCATCGTCAGTGCCAGCGAAGACCTGCAACCCGGACTGCTGGTGCTGGGGACGAGCAAGCTCGGAGCCTTGGGCCAGCGTCTGCGAGGCACCGTCTGGCAGCGCGTCGAACGGCAGACCCAGGGCACGCCCCTGGCCTTGGTGCGAGCGGCCATGCCTCTGCGCAACCGCTTCCTGCGTCGGCTGGAGACCGGGCTCGTACGCACCGTGCCCCAGCTGCAACGTGAGCAACGCCTGGCCCTGGTCGAGCGGGTGCAGTCCAACTCCCAATGGGACTTCGACTTCTTCGCGCTCATGTGCCTGTCCACGCTCATCGCTGGCATCGGATTGCTGCAGAGCGCGCCGGCGGTGGTCATCGGCGCCATGCTCGTGGCCCCGCTGATGACGCCCATGCTGGGAGTGGGCCTGGCGTTGGCCCAGGGCAATCCGTTCCTGCTGCGCTCGTCCCTGCGCTCCGTGGTCATGAGCTTCGTCACGGCGGTGGTGCTGGGCACGCTGCTGGGCTGGGCTCATCCCGGCCTGGAGAGACCCACGCTTGAGATGCTCTCCCGCGGTGGCCCCAACTTGCTCGATCTGGTGGTGGCCTTCGTCTCCGGAGTGGCGGCGGCCTATGCCACGTCTCGACCGAACTTGCTGGCGGCCCTGCCCGGAGTGGCCATCGCCGCCGCCCTGGTGCCGCCTATCACCACCGCAGGCCTGGCCCTCTCCATGGGCGAGTTCGAACTCTTCGCCGGATCGAGCCTGCTCTTCCTGACCAACCTGGTCGCCATTGCCTTGGCCGCCACCATGACCCTCTGGGCCGTGGGCGTGCGCTACGTGAAGGAGAGCACGGCGTACATCCGCTGGGCCAGCATCGCCCTCATCGTCGCAGCCCTGGGCCTGTCCGTGCACCTGAGCTTCGTGCCCTTGGCCGGCCCGCCGGAAGGCCTGCGCGAGAGCCTGGAGTCCCACCTCTCAGAGGGCTTCGTGCTGGGCGACGTGCAGGTGACCGGACGGCGACCCGTGTTGACCTTGGCCGTGCACGTGCGCGGCGCCCGATGGCCGCAGGATGGTCTGGCGGCTGAGCTTGCCAGCGTGGCCGCGGAGCATCTGGGAGAGCCGGTGCGGCTGTCCCTGGCGGCCAGCTGGGTCGCCTCGGGCCGGTAGAAGTTGCTGGGCTCTGTCGCGTCAGCTGCGCCGTGGCTGCGTTGCAGTGGCCACGCTTGATGCTCAACGTGGGGAGCACGCCCCCACGTCGGAGGGTCCACTGGACTGTCCTTTGGCGGGGCCCCTGCTCAAGCGGACCACGGCGCCTTGCCACGACGCAGCTGACGCAACGATTGGTGTCCTGGGTGGGGACACTCTGCTGACTCAGCCATCCCCCTGCAGGTAGCCAAGCTGCTCTAGCGCGCGGCGGGTTTCGCTGTCGAGGGCCTTTGGCGCGGTGCTCGTCGGCGCGGGTTGTAGCGCGCGGTATTCGCTCAACGCGTGCTCCAGCCGAGCCCGTTCGGCGGGGTGTTGCGCGGCCACGTCCACGCTCTCTCCTGCCTCGCTGGACAGGTCGTAGAGTCGGCTCGCTTCGCCGTCCGCGCCTTTCTGCAGCTTGAAGTCGCCCATGCGCACGGCCCATTGGTCGGCGCCGACCGTGGAGAGATCGAGCAGGGTGATGGCCCGACCCGGGGGATCGTTGTTGTCCGGTGCGAGGGCCTTCGCGGGACGCATGGCCGGGTCGACGGCAACGCCCAGCAGCTCCAGCAACCAGGGCGCCAGGTCGGCCAGGCTGATCGCGGGACGGATCACCTGTGCAGCGCGCCCGGGGATGCGCACCAGCAGGGGCACCCGGGTGACGCCCTCGTTGAGCGACTTGCCGTGGCCGAACACGTCGACCTCGCCCAGCTCTTCGCCATGGTCAGAGAGGATGACCACGATGGTGTTGTCGTCGAGTCCTGCCTGTCCGAGGCCGGCGAGCAAGGCGCCGATGAAGTCGTCGGCGCTGCCTACGGAGGCATCGTAGAACCTGGTGAACTCGTCCGTCACCGCCTGGCGCAGGTCGAGGTCGCCCGCTTTCCAGGCGTGGTAGTCGGTGCGGTCCAGCAGCAGCTCCTGGCCGTCGTCGTCGGTGAGACCTGCTCGCTCGAGCCAGCGGCGGTCGGGGGCATAGTTGTGCGCCGCGTAGGTATGGACCAGGGCGAAGAACGGCGCGCCGCCCGGTTGCTCGGCGAACCAGTCGGTGATGTGGTCCACATCGAAGCGGCTCAGCTGCTGCAACCTGTCGTCGTGGGCTTCGGGGTCGGGGCCCAGGAGCATGCGGCCGCGCAAGGTGTCCACGGGCCAGCAGGGATCGTTGTGGGAGAAGCGATCGAAGCCTGCGCCGAAGCCATAGGTGGTCGAGAGAAAGCCGCCGCCGGTGAAGGCTGCGGTGACCCAGCCAGCGTCTGCCAGCAGCGAGGTCAGCAGGGGCGTGCGCTCGGCGTCGAGGTGATCTCTCGTGGCCCGCGCTCCGTGCATGAGCGGCAGCTGTCCGCTGAGCAGACTGGCGTGGCTGGGCAAGGTGTACGACGACGTGGAGTAGGCGGTCTCGAAGCGCAGCGCGGCCTGGGCGAAGGCGTCGATGTGCGCGCTCGGGGCAGCGCCGCCGTAGCAGCCCAGGTGATCGGGGCGCAGGGTGTCCAGGCTGACCATGAGCAGGTTCAGTCGGGGCTCTTGGGTAGCCCGCCGGAGGCGCGGGTGGGCCAGCACGGCGAGGGGGCCGTCACCGCTGGGCCAGGTGGCGCGCAGGGTCAGCCGGGTGGTTCCCAGGGGCACTGCGAAGGACAGATCGTTCCAGGCGGGGATGTCTGCCGACTCGGAACCCGTGGCGCTGAAGTCAGCGAGGGTGCTGCCATTTGCGGTGAGGGAGAAGTGCATGACGCCACCCAAAGCCGGGTCCCGAGGCAGCAGCCCGAGGGACGCCTCGAAGCGGTAGGACCGGTCGTGCGCGGGGAGTGTCCAGGTCAGCTCGGTGTCGGCGGGCAAACGCAGAGACCTGCGTTGCTCCCGATCAAGGATCACCTCCACGCGGCCGTGATCGTCGACGGCGGAGGTCTCGTGTGCGAAGGGAGCGAGGCTGGGGCTCGGGCCGGGAGCATGGGCCCTGTGAGCGCCGAGCTCTGTGCCCGGCTCACGATCTGCCGCGGTCTGCCACTCGACGAGACTGCGTCGCTCGATGAGCAGCTCTTGCAGGCGCATCTCCTCGGGAAACGGCGGCATGACCAGGGCCACCTGCTGGGTGGACGGCATCACCGTGATCCAGGTGGAGAAGTGCGCGGTGGACCCCTGCTGCTCGATGAGGGGCACATGCACCCGTCGGTCGGCGAGCTCCTCTTGTAGGCGGCGAGCCTTGGCCCCTCTGGCCACCGCGCTCGTGTCCACGGCCCAGGTCAGCTGCACCAGGTCGACGGGACCCATATCTGGTGTCACCGGCCGGCTGGCGCCAGTAAACGTGAGTGTCACCTGCAGCACCTCGCCCACGGTCACGTCGAGCAGGCCCAGGGTGGTGAGCAGGCCGTTGCTCCCGGGGGGGGCCGCAGCCTCCAGAGGCAGGGCTGTGGTGCTCGGGATGGCCGCGAAACGGAATGGCCCCAAGGTGGGCCCGTTCACCGCCCACCAGCTCAGGTCGGCAGACGACTCTGAGCCTGGCCAGCTGACTCGTGTCAGGGCAGGGGGCCCCAGCGTCGGCCTGAGCGTCTTTCGCAGGGGCAGCAGGTCTTCGTCGAGTCGCAGCAGGTCGGCCGAAGGGCTGGTCGAGCTGCTCGTCATCGGAGGCGTTGTGCGGAGCGATCCCCCCGAGGCGTCACTCGCATCACCGCAGGCCGCCAAAGTCGCGATGGCACAGACCGCGGTGGCCCGACCCAGGAGAAGCAGCGCTGAGAGAACGAGCCGTGGCATCCGGCCGATGATACGTTTCTCACCGACGGGTGGCGGTCTGCTCGCCTCCGTTCAGCATCAGGGCCACGGGCGCCCCGTCGTCGTCGAGGCGGAAGTCGACGGGCCAGCGCTCGTCCGTGGCCGGGTCGTAGGCCACGAACTCACTCGCCGACAAGGGCTGCACCAGTCGCGCGGGCACCTCGCTCAGAAAGCGAATGGCGCCCACTTCGTCCTGACCGAAACTGAACTCGATCATGACCTCGCCGCGCTCGTGGGTCAGCCGGGCGATGATCGCGATCTCTCCAAAGCGATTGCGCCCCGGCAGGGTCGAGAGGTGTTCGAGGGCGCCAAGCTCAGAGGACCAATGGTCGAGCATGGCCTGGTGTTGGTCTTCGAAGTCGTTCCGGGGCGCGTAGGGGGCGACGAGGCCATGGAGGCTGGCGAAGTCTCCCTCGGTGGCCTGTTGCCAGGCTGCGCCCAGGAGCTTCAGCAACTGCTCCCGGGTCTCTCGCTGCCAGCTGGGCAGGGGATGGACCAGGCGCGCACCGGCGGCGTCACCAGAGGACACCAGCAGACCCGACCCGCGGCTCTGCACCGTGATCATCCCCCCATCATCCAGGAGCCAGTCGCCGTCGTAGCGCGCCAGATCCTCGGCGGCCAGGGGACTGACCTGGGGAGGCAGGGGCACCGACATGCCGAAGGCCATACGCGTCACCGCGGCGCTGACCACGTCGGCGTAGACATCCGCGTGATTGCTGGTGACGAAGACGGTGACGCCGTCTTGAACATAGTGGCGCCAGTCCGCTGCGAACACGTCGTCGCTGCCGTTGTGGCCGATCATGGTGGTGTGGCGGGGCGTGTCGAAGACCCCGCAGCCGTAGCCCGTGGACATGCCGGGCCCCTCGCGCACGTGCGCAGTGGTCATGGCAGCGAAGGCCTCGGGGTCGAGCACGGTGTGGTCGCGTAGGCCCTGGCTCCAGCGGTGCATGTCCCAGAGCGTGGTCTGCACGCCGCCCGCACCCAGCAGCCACCAAGGCGTGGCGGGCCAGTCCGTGTCGAGGCGGCCCCGGTCCTGTCCGTCGATCATGCCCCTGGCCACACGGCCGTCGTCCCAGGCCATGGAGCGAATGGCGGTATCGGTCATGCCTGCAGGCACCAGCACGGTCTCGCGGAGCGTCTGCTCGAAGGGCTTGCCGGAGACCACCTCGACCACCGCTGCGAGCACGCCGTAGCCGATGTTCGAGTAGCCCGCCTCGGTGCCCGGCGCGAAGTCGAGCCCTGTGCGGAAGGCGTGTCGCACCTGTTCGGCGGCGCTGTGGCGAGGCGTGGCCATGCCGGAAGACTCGGGGAAGCCCGCGGTGTGGGTGAGCAGCTGGTGCACCGTGATCTGCCCCATGTGGCGGGGCACGCCTTGGAGCCACTCAGCGGGGAGCAACGCATCCAACCGATCGCTCACCGACAACTTGCCCTGGCTCTGGAGCTTCAGCACCGCCGCCGCGGTGAAGTGCTTGGAGATGGAGCCGATGGGCCAGAGCGTGTCGATGCTCGCCGGCTGGCCCGTGGTGCGGTCGGCGTCGCCGTAGGCTCGGGCCAGCAGGACCTCGCCGTCTCGGCTGAGCAGCACACCTCCTGAGAAGCCCAAGGGCACCATGCGAGAGACCCAGCGGTCGATCTGTCCGCCCAGCTCGCCAGCGATGACCTCGGTGTCGGCGGGCACGGGCGCCGCGAGTGGCGGGTTCGGGGTGCTGGCCAGGGCGTGGGCAAGCCAGAGGGGCGACAGCAGCAGGGCGAGACCCATGGCGTGTTCCTTGATCGGTTCTTCGATGATTGCTGAGGCCGGGTGGGGCGGCAAGGCCCGACCCGCAGACGTGACCGGGGCGCAGCGGTCGTGGCGCCGAGACGACTCCCATGCGACGGCGGCCCGCAAGAGCGGCCAACAACTTGTTTCTGGCTCAGCCTCTGGCCTGCGCCGACGGTGCGGAACGGCCCAGCGCCGAGCCCTCGCGTGGCCAGTCCGCGGGAGCGCTCAGCCCAGCAGGCCCGCCTGGCTCATGACCCTGCGCATCGAAGACAGGGGCATGTTGCCCGCCCTCAGGAACGTCTCGTGAAAGACCCTGTCGAGGGCCAGGCCGTCGAGCTGCCCGGCGTTGGCGGCCACGACGTCGCGCTTCAGCTGCCAGACCATGCGGTTGCCGGTGAGGTAGCTGAGGGGATAGCCCCGCTCCATCGAGTACCAGTTCAGCTCGGCCTGAACCCGGCCCGGTACGAAGCCCGTCACCGCGGCGAGCAGGTTGCCCGCGGCCTCGAAGGGGTCGTCTGGGGTGATGTCGGCGTCGACGCCCACATCGAGGAAGCTCCGTTCGCCAGACATGAAGAAGAGGTCGATGGCCACCCGGGCGCCGATGCGGCTGATGTCCCGCTTGCCCACGAAGCGCGCCTCGTCGACCCGCTCGCCCATGTAGCCCACGTCGAGCATGTAGTCCTCGAGGTAGGTGGTCCAGCCCTCGTGGTGTTCGTTGCCCGAGTAGAGCCTGCGAATCACCGAGGGGTGGGCTGCCGCCCAGGCCAGCTGCAGATGGTGCCCGGGCGTGCCCTCGTGCAACATCATTCCGGGGATGGACAGCTCGGTGTGTTCGTCGACCAGCTCGTCACTCAGGGTCAGGTGCACCAGGCTCGTCTTGGTGCCCTCGCGAAACGCTGCCGGTGGCCACATGGCTCCCGCCGGGATGGTGGGCTCGAGGTACGACGGCGTGCGCTCGATGACGATGTCATTGTCGAGGTCGAGGGGGAAGAGATCGCGCTCGGCTATGAACTCGACCAGCCGCCCCCGTTCGACCTGATAGCGCTCAAGGATGTCGTCCAGACGACCGTTGGGCAGCTCGACGCTGTACTGCCTTGCCAGATGCTGTTGCAGCGCGTCTGCGCTGGTGTCGTCGGGCAGCCCGTGGCGGGGGGCGAGCCGTGCGCGCAGCTCTTCGATGGTGGCGCTCGTCTCGGCCAGGAAATCCCGAGCCATGGTGTGCAGCTCTTCGAGCGAGAGGTCGATGCCTCGCAAGGCCACCAGACGCCGGGTCTGCTCCATGCCGATGTGCAGGCCGTCGGTGGTGGGCATGGCGGCGAGCTGGACGGCGTAGTCCTGCAGCGCAGTCTCGGCCTGTGCCCGGGCCGCGATCAGCTGGGGCAGCCCGTCGAACGCGCACTCGCTGGCCCAGGTCTGCAAGGTGTCGAGGAGCGAGGGCAGCTCGTGCACCGTGGCCAGGTCCATGGCGGTCCAGCGGGCCACGGGCCGGCCCAGCTGAGCCAACATGGACCCCAGGCTGTCCGGGATGGCTTGCAGTCGTCCCACCACTTCGTTCAGGCGTTCGTGGGCCGGGCGTGGGTCGTTCGACAGCAGCACCGTGAAACCGAGCCCGATATCATCGCCAGCCCGGGGGCACTGGACCCGTTGTGTCGCGCCGTTGAAGGTGAAGCCGAGGTCGAAGATCTCCCGCTCCAGAGAGAGCCGGGCCATGTCGAGGTCGAGCCGTTGATCGTCAGTGAGCTCGCAGCTGTCGGGGCCCTCGGCGCCCAGGCCGTCCAGCTGGGTCAGCAGCCCCTGGGCTTCGGCGATCGTGGCGTTCGTCGCTGCGGAGGAACGATCGGGCAACTCGGCGCCCCGGCCGTCGACCCCTAGCTCAAGGCACAGGTTGGGGTCGAGGGTGCGGTGCTCGAAGTAGGCGGCAGAGAAGGCGTCGAACGGGTTCATGGCTGACAGCTCAGGAAGGAAGAGGAGGCGTGCGCACGGCCCAAGCTCAGAACATGACGCCCCAGCTCTCGGGGTAGTCTCGGCTCGCGCCTGTCTTCTTGCTCACGAAGTCGGCTGCGGTGAAGGGCTCGCCGAGCCAGGCCTCCATGAGGGCCTGGGGCACCGCAGCCCAGGAGAGATAACGATACTCCCGCCCGTCGTCGAGGGGATCGATGGCGAGATGAGGCCGCCCGTTGGCCCGCAGCTGGTCGAGCTGCTGGAACAGCTCTTCAGGCTCCAGCCCGATCTGCACGGCAAACCGTTGGCTCGAACCATCGTCGAGCCGCACCAACGAAGAAGCACCCTCATGGGTGAGTTCGAGCAGTGGAGTCAGCCGCGTGGAGACAGCGCCCAGCACCCGCCATTCAAAGGGGTACTCGTTGGTCGCGTGGGGCATGGGCAGCGCTCACAGCGCAGGTTACCGGCGAGGCTCAGTCGTGCTGGCAGCCTTCTGCATCGCCGTGGACGTGTCCGTGCTCCAGCTCTTCGCTCGTGGCTTCGCGTACCTCGATCACCTTGACGTCGAAGTTCAGGGCCACGCCAGCCAGGGGGTGGTTGGCATCGATGACCACGTCGTCGCCCACGATGGCAGCGACAGACACGATGTGGATGCCGTCATCGCTCTCGGCCTGGAACTGCATGCCCACTTCAAGCTCGACATCCTCGGGGAGGTCGGTGCGAGGCATGGTCTGGAGCATCTCGTCGTCCCGCTCGCCGTAGGCGTCCTCGGGCTTGAGGTGGACCTTCAACTCGTCGCCCACGGCCTTGCCATCGAGCTCTGTCTCGAGGCGTGGGATCAGGCTGTCCGTGCCATGGATGTAGATCAGCGGGGTGTCGCCCTCAGACGTGTCGATCAGCTCTCCGGCGTCGTCGGTCAGCGTGTACTCGAGAGTGGCTACGGCGTTCTTGGTGATCTTCACGTTCGCTCCGGTGTCGGTAGGGCTCAAGCGCTGCTCAAGCCGCGCGGTCAGCTGGCCAGTATCTCCGCCCCGAGAGGGAAATCCAGAGGCCACCGTCGCTCAGAGCTCCCCTGGGGACGGGAGCCCTCTCGGGCCAGGCAGCCTGTGCGCAATGAGCCAAGATCCGAGTCTGCAGGAAGCTATTCCTTCAGGGCGTGGCGCAGATCACGACGGAGGTCCGAAAGGTGCTCCAGGCCCACTGAGAGCCGGATCGTGCCGCCGGTCACGCCGAGGGCGGCCAGGTCTTCGGGGGGCACGTCGGCGTGGGTCATGCGCATGGGATGCTCCACCAGGCTCTCCGTGCCACCCAGCGACACCGCCAGGCGGAAGACCTCGAAGCGATCGAGCACGGCAAACGCGGCCTCTTCTCCACCCTCCACGTCGAAGGAGATGAGCGAGCCTGTGCCCGTGCATTGCTGCTCGAACAGCTCGTACTGAGGGTCGTCGGGTTTGAGCAGCGACGGGTGGGAGACCGTCGTCACCCGGGGATGCTCCGCGAGCAGCTTGGCCAGGGCCTTGGCGCTCTTGGCCTGCCGCCGCATGCGCACCGAGACGGTCTCCAGGGAGCGCAGCAGCAGCCACCCGTTGAACGGCGTGGTCACCGTGCCCAGGATCGTGCGCAGGTCACGGATGGGCTTGATCAGCGCGGCGCTGCCCGTGGCCAGGCCAGCCACCAGGTCGCTGTGTCCGCCCAGGAACTTCGTGGCCGAGTAGATGACCACGTCAGCGCCCAGGGTGGCGGGGCGCTGGAAGATCGGGCCGAGCAGGGTGTTGTCCACCATGGTCACCACTTGCGGGCCTTCCCGTTCGGCGGAGAGTTCGCGGGCCAGGGCGGACACCGCGGCGATGTCACTGTGCAGCAAGTTGGGGTTCGCCGGGGTCTCCAAGAAGATCACCTTGATCCGCTCGCGCCCGACTGCGTCAGCCACCGCAGCCATGGCCTCGGCCACGCCGTCACCTGCGGGGACGAACCGCGCCTCCACGCCGTACTTGGCCAGCACGTGGTGGAACAGATAGTGCGTGCCGCCATAGACCGGCGACGTCGACAGCACCACGTCGCCGGGCTCCACGAAGGCCAGCACGCAGGTCGAGATGGCAGCCATGCCCGTCGAGAAGGTGGCGCCCATCTCGGTGCGATCCCAGGCGGCCATGCGCTCTTCGAAGATCTGCAGGTTCGGGTTGTTCAGCCGACTGTAGATGAGCCCTTGCTGCTCACCCTCGTCGGGATCACGCAGCCCGTAGGCCAGCTCGAAGAAGCGCTTGCCCTCGGCCGCTGACTCGAACTGAAAGGTGGAGGTGAGAAATACCGGCGGCTTCACCGACATCTCAGAACGGGCCGGGTCATAGGCGTAGCCGAGGGCCAGGGTCTCGGGGTTGAACTCCTTCTCGCCGTCGCTGTGCTTGCGCTTCATGGGTCTTCTCGAGGGGACATGGGCACGGTAGCACCGCAGCAGGGCTGCGCCTGGCCGCGAGAGCATCTCAACAGTGATTGGGGGTGGGACTGCGCAGAGAACGGCCCGGGTCTTCGCCATCGTGCGCAGCTGGTGCCGGTGGGCCGTGCGGGCTGGCCGTTCTTGGTCCATACTGGTGCGGCATCCCGTTCGTCTTCCGACTCCTCCTTGAAGACCTGGCTTCCCTCGGCGTCGCTGATCTCATGCTCTCTTCGTTCTCTCCCGTAGGCTTGTCGCTGCTTCTGTCTCTGGTCATCGTCTCGCAGCCAAGTGCTCAAGCGGTGCCGCTGCCCTTTGATCCGAGCTCCATTGTCGAGGTGCGGGTCGACGACCTCGACCGCGATCAGGTGGTGGCGCTCACTCTCGACGGCTTTGACGTCACGTCGGTGCAAGGGCGCAGCGCGTTTCTGTCCCTGCCCGAGAATGATCTGGGTGCGCTGACGTCACGGGGTCTGTCTTTCGTTCGCCTGGCGCCCGCCAAGCCTGCGGATGAGTCGTTCCTGGCCGCGTATCACAGCTACGCGTCGCTGGCCACCGAGCTGCAGTCGATCGCCGCCAGTTACCCGAACCTGTGCCAGCTCTCGTCCGTGGGCAACTCGGTGCAGGGGCGGCAGCTATGGATCATGAAGATCTCCGACAACGTGGCGCTGCAAGAAGACGAGCCCGAGTTTCGCTACATCTCCACCATGCACGGCGACGAGCCCATCGGCATGGAGATGTGCCTGAACATGATCCATGAGCTGCTGGACAACTACGGCAGCGACCCCGAGATCACGGGGTTGGTCGACGACCTGGAGATCTGGATCCTGCCGCTGATGAACCCGGACGGCTACACCGCAGGCAGTCGTTACAACGCCCAGGGCGTCGATCTGAACCGAGACTTTCCCGATCGGGTCAACGACCCGGTGAACACCACGGCGGGCCGGGCCATCGAGACGGCGCGGGTGATGAACTGGGGCTTCAACCACTCGCCTGTGCTGTCGGCGAACTTTCATTCGGGCGCGCTGGTGGTGAACTATCCCTACGACAGCGACCCCAACCCGTTCGCGCCGTACTCGGCCGCGCCAGACGACTCGCTCTTCATCGCCCAGTCGTTGGCCTACGCCTCGCTGAACGCGCCCATGTCGGCGAGCCCCTGGTTCAGCCAGGGCATCGTGAACGGAGTCGAGTGGTATCTGGTCCACGGCGGCATGCAGGATTGGAACTATTACTGGATGGGCTGCAACGACGTGACCATCGAACTGGGAGACACCAAGTGGCCCAGCTCGTCCCAGCTGCCCGGCCTCTGGAACGACAACCGGGACGCCATGCTGGCCTACATGGGCTGGGCCCTGCGCGGCGTGCGAGGTGTGGTCACCGACGCGCTCACGGGCCAGCCGCTCCCGGCCACGGTGACGGTGATGGGCATCGACCACGACGTGTTCACCGACCCGGACGTGGGCGACTACCACCGCATGGTCGAGCCCGGCACCTACACCGTGACCATCGCCGCGAGCGGGTACGTGAGCCAGGTGATCCCTGGCGTGTCGGTGGGGGCGGGGGACGCCACTGTGCTTTCAGTGGCCTTGTCTCCCGAGGGCTGGTCCGACCTGGGCCTTGGGCTGGCTGGCACAGCAGGGCAGGTGCCGACGCTCACGGGTTCAGGGCCCCTCACCGCCTCGTCGGTCAACGCCGTCGACCTGGCCGCAGCGCTCCCCGGCGCGGCGGCCCATCTGGTCTTCGGCCTCACCCGGATCGACGCCGGGTTCAAGGGCGGCGTGCTGGTGCCCGCGCCCGATCTGCTCATCAGCGGGCTGCCCATCGACGGCGCGGGGCAGCTCTCGGTGCCCTTCGTGTGGCCCACGGGCGTCCCCGCTGGCTTCCCGTTCTACCTGCAGGTCTGGGTCGAAGACGGCCAGGGTCCGCTCGGATTCGCTGCTTCGAACGGCCTGGGGGGCGAGGCTCAATAGGGCGGCCAAGGACTCGGAGCGTCTCGGGTCGACGAGGCCGCTGGGTCACCGAGGGCCCCTGGGTCGCCGAGGGTCTCTGGGACACCGAGGGCCCCTGGGTCATCGAGGGCCTCTGGGACACCGAGGGCTGGCCGTGCCTCCGTGGTCGGGGGCGAGGTGGGCCGGGAGCGCTCATCGCAGGCATCAAGCGACTCTCTGTGTGGCTCTTGACAAGACCGAACGGTCGTACTATTTTCCTGACCATGAGCAAAGGAGCCGACACTCGCGCCGCGATCCTCGATGCAGGCATGTCCGTAGCCGCCACGGAGGGGCTCGAAGCCCTGTCCATCGGTCGCCTCGCCGACAGGGTAGGCCTCTCGAAGAGCGGGCTCTTTGCCCATTTCAGATCGAAAGAGCTGCTGCAGCTGCAGGTCCTTGGTTACGCCCGTGAGCACTTCGTCTCCCACGTCATGCAACCGGCCCTGGGCGAGCCTCGGGGCGAGCCAAGGATCGTCGCCCTGCTTGAGAACTGGTTGACCTGGGGCTCTTCTCCAGAGCGAAAGGGGGGCTGCGTCTTCCTCCAGGCTGCCGCAGAGTACGACGACCGGCCAGGAGTGGTGCGCGACCTGCTGGTCCAGACCCAGCGAGACTGGCGCGATGCCCTGGTGCGCGCCGCTGACCTGGCCGTCGAAGAGGGCCACTTCAGGGCCGGGCTCGACACCCAGCAGTTCGCCTTCGAGATGTACGCCCTGATCATGGCGCACCACTTCTACCAGCGGCTGCTGGACGACCCTGTCACTCCCAGCCGCACCCGGGCCGCCTTCGAGCGGTTGCTGGAATCCTGCCGCTGAGCCCGCCTCTCTCCACACCCCAGTTTCACCATTTGAGCACGTCCGCAATGCCAGTTAAAAGCACGAACGATCGGTCAACTCCTCTCGCCCTGCTTGCTGCCCAGACGGGCTTCCGGGTCCTGTCCACCGTGGCGCCGGGCGTGGCTGCCCGGGCCGCCGCTCGTATGTTCTGTTCGCCCCGCCGCCATCGTCGCCCTGACGCCGAGCGAGAGAGCCTGGGCGAGGCCCAGCCCCTCTCGCTGCGCATGGGACTGCGGCGGCTGCCTGCCTGGCGTTGGGGTGCGGTCGGTGCGCCCACGGTGCTCCTGGTCCACGGCTGGGAGGGACGGGGCAGCCAGCTGCACTCCTTCGTCAAGCCACTGCTCGACCGAGGTTTCTCCGTGGTGACCTGGGATGCCCCGGGTCACGGCGATTCACCGGGCCGCCAGTCGTCCCTCGTCGAGTTCGCCGACGCGCTCTGGGCGGCCGGGCGCCAGGCCGGCGAGGTGCACGGCGTGATCGCCCACTCCATGGGCTGCGCCGCCACCGCCATCGCGTTCGGCGAGGGCCTGCCCGTGGCCCGAGCCGCCTTCGTGGCCTCGCCCACGAGCCTGGGCGACTACACCCATCAGTTCGCCGAGCTGGTGGGGCTGCCCGAGTCCGTGCGCGCCCGCATGGTGACTGGCATGGAGCGGCGCTTCCTGGTGGACTTCGAAGACCTGGACCTGCGCAGCGTCATCCTCCCGGACGACGTGCCCCTGCTCATCGTCCACGACGAGGACGACAAGGAGGTGCCCTCGCACCACGGCCAGCTGATCGCAGAGCGCTGGCCCGGGTCCCAGCTGGTAATCACAGAAGGGCTGGGGCATCGGCGGGTGTTGCGTGACCCGGATGTTGTGTCGCAGATCGTCGACTGGATGTAGGGGCTGCGCTGCAGGTCGTGGCGGCTCTCGCTCGGCCGGGGTTGGCGGCGCTCCCTGCTCGCTCTCAGTGACAGCGGGCCCCGCCGCAGCTGTTGCCGTGGCGAGGCCCGCGATGATGTGGGTGCCGGGTTGATCGAGGTGGCTGTTGAGGCTGGCGATCAACCTGGGAGCCTCACTCAGGGCGTGATCATCTCCAGGCCGTTGGTGGCTGCGAAGCCCGCCACGCCGCCCGGGTCTTGCACCCAGAACTGGAAGTCGAGGGGCACGCCGGGGGTCACGCCTGCGGGCCAGGTCGAGGGCAAGGCCGTGGTGCCGCTGCCGTCGGTGGGCGTGGGCAGGAAGGCGCCGCCCAGGGTGATGTTCGGGATGAGCACGCCGCCTTTGAACGGCGCGTTCAGCTGACCGATGCCCAGGGCGAGCCAGGCGTTGGCGTTGGGCAGGGCGCCGGAGAGATCGACGGACACCATGTTGCCCGGGCAAGGCAGGCCGCTGGCGGTGGCCAGGGGCACGCCGGTGCTGCCAGCCAGACCGCTGCCGATACTGATGAAGGCGCTGCCCGGGGTGGCGGTGACGGTCAGGGTGTACTGGCCCAGGCTGCCGTAGTCCGAGTAGAGGTTGGGCTTGTCCACGCCATCGATGAGCACGGTGTAGTCGCCCGCCGACAGAGACTGGCTGATGGTGGCGTTGGTGGCGTTGCTCGGGTCGTGGGATCCGATCAGGTTGCCCCCAGCGTCATAGAGTTCGAGCTGGATGTCGCAGTTGGGGCCCGGGCTCCAGGGGCTGGCGCTGATCGTGGCCGAGCCGCCGGCGGTGCTGAAGCTGAAGGCGTCCACGTCGGTGCGGGTGTGGATCACGCCGGCAGCGGGAGCGAACGAAGTCCCCGGGCAGGCGATGACCAGGGGCGTGCCTGCACCCACGACGTCGGCGTGATCGTCAGGCTTGACCTTGATGCCGTTGCCGAAGCTGGTGATGAAGCCGATGTCGTCCTGGGTCGTGGTCGAGCCGGAGTAGTCGCCGTTGCTCCACTGCACCACCGTCTTGCCGAAGGGGGCGCCCATGATCGGACCCCAGCCCGTGGCTCCGCTGCCCGATCCGGGGTGGTAGGACGATCCGTTCAGGCCGTCGTGGGACAGGCCCAGGGTGTGTCCCACCTCGTGGCTGCCGCTCATGGAGCCGTTGTTGTCGCCCTTGTTGAACACGAAGCAGGGCGTGTCCTGGAAGTCGGTGAAGCTGTTCAGAAGGGCGATGCCGCCGGTGCCGTTGCCGAAGCCGCCGGTGTACTGGGTGAAGAGGGCCCGCACGCCCCAGGTCTTGTCACCAATGGTGCTCTTGCGCAGGTGGTCCTGGTCGGGCTCCTCGGTGGTGACGTCCACGTCGTAGGCGGCGAAGTCCTCGGCGATGTACTCCCAGTGATTGATGATCGATTGCAGCTCACCGTTGGTGAAAGTCGCCGCGCTGCCCGAGGTGTTGAAGGCGGGGAAGGTGATGTTGTGTCCCCAGCCGTTGTTCTTGCTCTGGTGGCCGTCGAAGTCGAGGAAGATGACCTGGTCGGCGCCCGGGTTGGTGTGCAGCAAGAAGGCGCTGGAGAGGGGGATGGTCCCGTTGTAGCCCGCGCTCTCGTTGCGCGGCGCGGCGCTGGCGGGGATGTCCACGTACATCAGCTGGTCGTTCTCGGTGACCCAGAGGGTGGGGTCTTGCTGGAGCAGCTCGCTCAGTGCGTCCGCTGCCATGTCGTGGCTGAGGGCCAGGTCGCCGAGCCGGTCACCCAAGCTGGTGAGGGCCTCGGTGCCGTGGAGCGCGCCCGGGAACGTCGCACCGGGAAGGGGCGCTGTGTCAAACGTCTGAGCATGGGCGCCGCTGGTGCTGGAGAGCAGGGCGGCGGCGCTGAGCAGGCCGGCCTGGAGCGCTGACGTGAGACGGAGGGGGAGCCTGGTGGAGGGGACCTTCTTCATGGATCGATGCCTCGGATGCAACGGGGAAACGGGGAGGGAGAGAGGGGCTACGCCGTTTGCGGGAGAGCGGACGGACCGTTCGGGGCGGAGCCGTCCAGGAGCAACCCTGTGCCACAAGTATTGAAGCGGTTCGGTCAGGCTGCAAGGACAAGGTCGGACCCGGCTGGGCACCTGATCGGCAGCTCAGGTCTTCAGGCCCCAGAAAAACAGCTCAGAACAGGGCCTTCCCGTCATGAAGCGCCGGCGGTCAGGCGGTGGCGAAGAGGCCCTTGAGATAGGCGCTCTCTGCGAAGTCGGTGGGGTGGTCGAGGGCGTGGCCCGTGGCTGCGATGTCCCGTAGAGGACGTCCCGCCTGGACGGCGGCGGCGCACACCGTGGCGCGAAAGGTCTCGGCGTCGACGGGTTTGGTGCATGACGCCAACAGCAGCTGGCCGGCGGGTTTCAGCAGGGACAGGGCCAACCCGGCGAGGCGTCCATAGGCATGGAGCGCCCCTTCGACCTGGGACCGTCGTCGGGCGAAGGCTGGCGGGTCGACGATGACGACGTCGAAGGTCTGGCCCTGTTGAGCCAGATCGCGCATGACGGCGAAGGCGTCCCCTTCGCGGATCTGGTGCTGGGCGGCGGCCACGTCTGGGTCGCTCATGTTCAGGGCGAAGTTGCGCTGCGAGGCGGCCAGGGCCGGGCCGCTCTGATCGACGCTGGTCACCGACCGGGCGCCTCCCCTGGCAGCGTAGAGCGAGAAGCCGCCAGTGTACGAGAAGACGTTGAGCACGGACTTGCCCCGGGACAGCTGCTCGATGCGCGCCCGGTTGTCCCGCTGATCGAGAAAGGCGCCGGTCTTCTGGCCGCGGATGAGATCGACCTCGAAGCGCAGACCGTTCTCGAGATAGGTCAAGGGCCCTGTGGGCAGCTCGCCCAGGAGCAGCTGCCCATCGTGCAGACCCGCCAGGGCGCCCGGTTGCTCGGACAGCTGTCGGCTGAGCCGCAACACGATGCGCTGCAAGGGCTGGCTGGCGGTCAGGGCTCTCAGTGCTGCGCTCAGCCAGGGCACCCAGGCGTGGCTGTAGAGCTTGACCACGGCGCTGTCCCCGTAGCGATCGGCAATGAACCCTGGCAGCTCGTCGCTCTCGCCGTGCACCATGCGGTAGGCGTCCGTCTGTGTTTCAAGCAACGGTGCACGACGATCAATGGCAGCAGCAAAGCGTTCGTCGAACAGCGCCTGGTCTACGGGGCCCGACCGTCGCGCCCGCAGGACCCGCAAGCGAGTGGGCGAGAGCGGGTCGTAGAGTCCGATGGCCAGAAAGGTGCGTTTGCGATCAAAGACCACGGCGAGGTCGCCGGGCTTGCCTGGGCGACTCTCGGAGCGGATCTGTTCTGCGTACAGCCACGGATGGCCTCGCCGCAGCTTCGACTCTGCCGAACCGGTGACCCGCAGGATCACTGGCTTCTCGGTGGGGGGCGCCGGAAGCGTCTCCCATGGGCTGTCGAGCTGCGACGAAGGCATGGTCAGCCTGAACTCAGGGCGTGGTCAGTTGCAGGCCGTTGCTCGCCGAGAATCCCACGGGCGCGCCAGCATCTGCGGTCCAGATCTGGGTGAACAGATCGAAGCCCGAGGGCAACCCCGAGGGCCAGACCGCGTCGATCTGCAGGCCACCGCCGCCGCCCGTGTTGAACCCGGTGATGAGGATGTCAGGTGCGGGCACGAGCACGCCGCCCTTGAAGGGCACGTCGACGCGGGTCAGGCCCAGGAACAGCCCCGAGGCCGCGTTGGCCGCGGCGCCGGTCAGGTTGAGTGAGACCACGCCGCCGTCGACCAGGGAACCGCTGCCCGCCAACACCGGGACGCCCCCCGCGCCAGCCAGGCCCAGGCCCAGATCGGTGAAGGAGCCCAGGGGGAAGACCTTCACGTGGTAGACGTCCTGCTCGCCGTTGAAGGTGGCGGTGTAGGCCACGTCCGAGCCGTTGCTGCCACCCACGATGCCGATGTAGTCGCCCATCTTGTTCTGCTGGGGCCAGCCCAGGAACGAGTTGAAGGCCGGGCTCACCGCCACGTTGGGCGAGAAGGTCGCGCCACCGTCCGTGCTGTACGAGTAGAACAGCTGGGAGATGTTGGCCTGACCGCTGTTGCGCGTGTCATACCAGACCACGTCGAGGCGGCCGTCCGGTGTGGTGTCGGCTGCCGCGAGCCAGTGCCAGTTGTTGTTGCCCGGAGGGTCGTCGTTGACGCGCACCGAGGGCGCGAACGTCGCGCCGCCGTCGAAGCTGGCCGCGATGCGGACTTCTGTGGGGCCACCGCTGAAGGCGCCATTGGGGTCGACGGAGCCGAGCATGTAGACCACGCCGTCGAAAGGCCCGCCGCTCTTGTCCACCGCCACATCGACCTGGCCCAGCAGTCCGCCCGGGTTGGGCCCGGCGCTGGCGATCATGCCGCCGCCGATGTTCACCACCACGCCTGTGGACGTGGGCGAGACGAGGGCATTCTGGGCATCGTTCGAACGGGCGAGCACGTACGTGTTCAGGTCCTGGAAGTTCGTGCCCTCGACGCCGCTCATGAACAAGGTGCCGTCGCCGCCCACGGTCATGGTGCCGAAGAGGGGCTTCTTGTCGATGAGCACCGGCTGCTGGAAGCTGGCCGCGCCGTCAATGGAGCGGGTCAGGGTGAGGCCGTTGCAGCAGTCGAAGAAGGGCTGCCAGGTGCCGTAGACGTGGCCGTTGCCCGGGCCGCCTGAGCGGTCCACCGCCAACCAGTTCTTGTCGCCGCCGAACTGGGCTGTGGGCACGCCCCAGGTCACGCCGCCGTCCGCCGATTGGAAGACCTCGTTCTTCACCGCGCCGCCCGTGGTCAGGCTGAGGCTCTGGTAGTAGAAGTTGCCTGCGTCATCCACGTCGAGCACCGGGTCGCTGCGAAAGACGCCGGGCTCAAGAGAGCCAGGGAAGGTCCAGCCCTGTCCGCCATCTGTGGTGTACGACCAGCCGGCCTCACGGAAGTTGGAGGCGATGGAGTTGAACTGGCGCCAGCCCACGACCACGTTGTCCGGGTCGAGGGGGTTGACCGAGAGGGAGGGCTCGTTGGCCGCGTCCCCCACGATGTTGTCGCCGTTGCCGTCCACGTTGACCTGGGTGCTGGTGTAGGCGCCGAAGGCGATGCTCCCCGCAGCAGCACGGGGCAGGGA
>Ga0209992_10000669_pt1 | contig 43139 bp, 47 predicted proteins | sample 2SBtaG_2_FD_182564 | JGI IMG/M metagenome (GOLD analysis project Ga0209992, IMG submission 182564) | Deep subsurface microbial communities from Kolumbo volcano to uncover new lineages of life (NeLLi) - 2SBTROV12_ACTIVE470 metaG (SPAdes)... | ecosystem: Environmental > Aquatic > Marine >...
CTTCACTTGAGTTACACAACCAAGAAGAATCAGAAGGCGAATAATTATTTAACTATTCACTTCTATAAGAGATATAAAAAGGAGCGATTATTCGCTCCTTTTAACTTTTGGATAAAAGCAAAAATTAGGGGCTATTTTGAGCACCCTAACTAAAGGTAGGGCTAATTATGCCATTAGTCCATAAAATAGCCGTGCCCGCCATAATAATTACAATTAAGACTAATCCGCAAGTCACCACAGAGCTGGCATAGATAAAGCCTCGCTCTTCAGGAATATGCATTAAGATAGGCACGCCGGTATAAAGTAGGTAAACAGAATAAGCCAATGCGGCCATACCGACAGTCACTACAAACCAAAGTTCAGGAAAAATAGCAGAAACAGCCGACATAAATAACGGTGTGGCTGTATAAGCTGCGAGCTCTAAAGTTTGTGTATATGTCGGCTTAGCCCCGAATGTAATCGCCATCCAGTTTGCTAAATAGGCCAGTGCAAAAACCCCCATAATCAGTGCAAAATACATGGCGACACCAATCAATAGGGCACTTTCATGCGTTAGAAAAGCGACATCCGATGTGCCGACGCGCCAGCCAATGTGTACAGAAGAAACGTACCCCATGATACTAGGGATTAATGCGATAAGCGCGATATGAGATAAACTATACTTAACGCTCTCATGAAGATTATCTATGGTTTGCCACTCTTCGAGCGGGTGAGCGTACAAGCCCCATAGATGATTTAAAATCATAAGGCCTCCTTATCATAATTTGGCAAAGGGTGTGTTTTTTATACATGTTTCATAATTAGTTATGCGTAAGAAGCATTTCTTTGTCAAGAAATGCTTAAACTTTTGTCTAATTGAAAAGTTTGGATTTCTTTTATTTCAATCACCTTCCTTGGTTCAATACATTAGCCTAAACCAGTTTTATGATACAATTCGGGAAAATTTTTATTAGAGTCACTTTGAGAGTCAGCCTTGGATAAACTTTTAGAGCCAATTAATCAATTCTTGCAATGCGAAACCCCAACTAGTTGGATTGAAGCAGCAAAAGACCCTAAAAACCTTCCTGTTATTTTAAATGATCATATGGTCTGTGAATTAAAAGCAGCACAATCTGCTATGTATTTGATCCGTAAATACGCAGTAGATAAAGACAGTGGCACGGCTCTACTAGAATGGCTGAAGCCTTACGAGGATTTTACCTATCGTAAAACAGGCAGTTGGCAAGATCTAGCTGATTGCAATAAGCTGAATAAATCTATGGTGCCTAAAGCAAAGACCGCTTATGGCCAAGATTTAATTGATAAAATGGTCTTGCTTATCAAAGAAGAGTTACATCACTTTTATCAAGTATTAGAGATCATGCATAACTGTGGCGTTGAATATGAATATTGCGCATCAAGCCGTTACGCAAGTGGGCTACTTAAACATGTTCGCACTTATGAGCCTGAAAAACTCATTGATAAACTGATCTGTGGCGCTTATATCGAAGCTCGTTCTTGTGAACGATTCGCAAAATTAGCCCCACATGTAGATAAAAAGCTCGGTGATTTTTATGTGTCTTTACTGCGTTCCGAAGCGCGTCATTATCAGGATTACCTGACACTGGCAGAAGAAATTGCAGGTAAAGACATATCTGAACGAGTGGCATTTTTTGGTGGGGTAGAGGCTGAGCTTATTTCTAGTCCTGATGAAGATTTTAAGTTCCATTCAGGTGCGCCGAGGCAAGCTTAACAAGTTTAAAAGACAGATTAAAAGGGATTAAATGTCCAAAGCTATTATCTTACTGGGCGGACCAAATAATGCCCAAGGAGAGTTGTCTGAGATTGTTATAAAGCGATGTCAGACAGCTTTCGAATACCATCTAAATTTTCCAGAGCTAAAGATCCTTTGTACCGGTGGGTTTGGTGCGCATTTCAATGTGACTGAACAGGCCCATGCAGACTACGTAAAGGCTTACTTAACAGCGTTGGGTGTTCCCGATACTCAATTTTTGCCCATCGCCGAAAGCCGTTTTACCCTAGAAGATGCGTTGCTTACAAAGCCCATCCTACAACAGGCAGACATTACTGAAATTGTACTAATCACCTCAAGTTTTCATATGAAAAGAGCCAAATACATTTTCAACCGCCTTTGTCCTGAACTTTTCCTGGAATGTTTCGAAGCACCAACGCCTGTTTGTGAGCATGAACTAGAAAAGCTATCAGCACATGAAGTAAGGGCTATGCAAAGAGAAGCTAAAAATATAGATATGTTATTGGCTAGTGCTGATAACAATGCTCAATAAAACTTGCTCATCTTGAGGACAAAGCTTAGCTCGTTCTGTTCAGATTTTAAATAGGGTAGTTATCCTGTAAAAGGCCTACCTTGGTGCAGCGTTTGCTCATTATCAGTCACAACTAAGTAAGAGCTTTGCGAATACCAGTCACCGAGTACGGTTCTGGTTAAGGTATCTCCATCTTTTTCAATTGTGTGCACATTTGGTCTGTGTGTATGACCATGGATCATGTGTTTTACATTGTGCTTTGTAAACATGTCCAAAACTGCGTCAGCAGTGACATCTAGAATATCTAATGGCTTGCCTTTTTGGCTCTCAATACTCTTTTGGCGCGCTTGTTTGGCGACTTTTCTTCTATAACTGAGTGGCATGGCGAGCATCAGTTTAGGCCACCACCAGCCTCGACTCTTCTTACGAAATTTTTGATAGGCAACATCTTGGGTGCACATTTCATCACCGTGCAGGATGACTGTAGGAGTACCGTATAAATCAATAATTTCTTGTTCAGGAAGTAACATCATGCCCGATTGCTTGGCGTATTTCTTCCCAAGTAAAAAATCTCGATTACCATGAGTAAAAAATACTTGAATACCTTTGTCTGATATAGACTTTAACAGTGAGGCGATTTCGATGGTCAGCGCTGTATGATTATCATCACCTATCCATACTTCAAAAAAATCACCAAGAATATACAAAGCATCGACGTCATCAGTCATATACTTCTCAAGAAAAAGCTTGAATGCATGTGTTATATCAGGGCGGTCTTCGGTTAAATGCAAGTCAGAAATAAAGTAGGTTTTGCGAGATGCCATTCAAAAAGCCTAGAAAGAAAATGAATAGTGAGTGTAAAAAAGATAAGGCTAGGTGCATACCTAGCCTGAACTGCTTAACACTAGATTTAAGCAACAGTTACTTTCTCGATGATCACATCTTCAAGTGGTACGTCTTGGTGGAAGCCAGCAGAACCGGTAGCAACAGATTTGATCTTGTTTACGATGTCCATGCCTTCTACTACTTCACCGAATACACAGTAACCCCAACCTTGCGAAGTCTCGCTAGAGAAGTTTAAGAAGTCATTGTCGTTTACATTGATGAAGAACTGAGCTGTCGCAGAGTGAGGATCTGGTGTACGTGCCATAGCAAGCGTACCAGTTTTGTTGCTCAGACCATTGTTCGCTTCATTTTGAATGGGTGCTTGAACAGATTTTTGTTCCATACCTTGAGTAAAACCACCACCTTGGACCATGAAACCGTCGATTATACGGTGGAAGATAGTGCCGTCATAAAAGCCTGATTTTGCATAGTTTAAAAAGTTTTCAACTGTTGCAGGCGCTTCTTCTGAAAAAAGGTTTACTTTGATTTCACCAAAGTTTGTTTGAAGTACAACCATTGTGGTTACCTATCCGATATGTGTTTATTAAAGGTTTATATTTTATAGCAGAATATAAATCGATTAAAGCTTTGTGTTAACGGTGTATTTATCGGGAAATAGCTGCGATCGGGTATAGAGCAGGGCGAATTCAAGTGTTATGATTGCAGCTTATGTCTATTATTGGATTAGGAAACAGACTCAATGTTGCAGATATACAACACACTTACTCGTGAAAAAGCGCCGTTTAAACCTCTCGTCGAAGGCAAAGTCGACATGTATGTGTGTGGTATCACCATTTATGATTTCTGCCACGTGGGTCATGCGCGTACTTATGTTTCGTTTGATGTAATGAATCGCTACCTTCGCTATTTAGGGTTTGATGTCACATATGTACGTAACATCACCGATGTAGACGACAAAATTATTAAGCGTGCTGCTGAAAATAACGAAGAGATCAACGACCTAACGGTTCGTATGACCAAAGCAATGCATGAAGATTTCGAAGCATTGAATATGCTGCCAGCTGATATTGAGCCAACAGTAACCGGTCATATGAATGAGATCATAGAAATGATCGAACGTCTAGTTGAGAAGAAACACGCCTACGTTGCGCAAAACGGCGATGTATTATTCGATGTGTCTACATTTGAACAATACGGCCAATTGTCTCAGCAAGATTTAGATATGCTGCAAGCGGGTGCACGAGTTGAAGTGGCTGAGGGCAAAGATGATCCACTAGATTTCGTACTTTGGAAGAAAGCCAAAGCAGGTGAGCCTTCTTGGTCATCACCTTGGGGTGAGGGTCGTCCTGGCTGGCATATCGAGTGTAGTGCAATGAGCCAGAAACATTTAGGCGAGCATTTTGATATTCATGGTGGTGGCTCTGACTTACAGTTCCCGCATCATGAGAATGAAATTGCCCAGTCATGCTGTGCAAATAACGGTAACTACGTAAATACTTGGATCCACACTGGTATGGTGCAAGTAAATAAAGAGAAGATGTCTAAATCTTTAGGAAACTTCTTTACCGTTCGTGAAGTATTAAAGCAATACGACCGCGAAACAGTTCGTTACTTTTTAATTAACGGTCACTATCGTAGCCAGCTTAACTACTCACAAGAGAATCTAGATCAAGCGCGTTCATCGCTTGAGCGTATTTACACAGCGTTACGTGATGTTGAGCTCGTTGAAGTTGATTATAAGCAAACAGAATTTGCCAAGCGTTTTGAAACAGCGATGAACGATGACTTCAATACACCAGAAGCGCTGCCAGTTATCTTTGAATTAGCAAAAGAAGTGAACTTGCTAAAAGAAAAAGATGCTAAAGCGGCAGGTGAGCATGCGTTTATTCTTGTGAAGTTAGCTGAAGTGCTGGGTATTGCACAGCAACAGCCAGAGCAATTCTTACAAGGCGAGCAAGACGACGACGAAGTCGCTAAAATTGAAGCGTTAATTCAGCAGCGTTTAACAGCGCGAGCGGATAAAGATTGGGCCGCTGCGGATGCGGCACGTGATGCGTTAACGGCGATGGGTGTAGTACTAGAAGACAGTGCAGGTAAAACGACTTGGCGCAAAGCATAAATCTGCTGTAATTTAAAAATCAATACAGAGGCTCGATGTTGAATTATCGGGCTTTTTTATGTTTAATTCTTAGTTAAGACGAACAGTTTTTTTAACATCACAAATCCTGCCTACTAAACAATCAAAAATAGTGTTTAACTTATGAAACCTCTCTGTTATCATAATGTAAATATTAGTCATTTATAACTTAATAAACTGTTTTATTAAGAAAGCTAGGGATATAGCTTTTTTTGGAAAGGAAATAATGAAAACAACCGAGCGCAAAAGGAAAACTTTTAGCTTCAAGGTTGAAGCACAGCGATTTATTCGCCAGATCAGGCAAGAATTAGGCTTAAGTCAAGCTGAGCTTGCAAAGCGCATGATATCTGAGTGCGACCAATCAACCATCTCAAACTGGGAAAGCGGCAAAAACGAAATTCCTCTCAGCAAATTTATCGACATACTGTTGATCAGTGGTCGCGATCCTGCCTCATACTTTAATATTTTCGGTAAGAAAAATGACAAAGAAAATAAGAATAATAAAGATGTTGAAGAGGTGAAAGAATGAGCTTAGTAATATATGATTTTTTGATACCAGCCGCATTACTTATTTCGTTATTTTTATCATGGAAAAATATTAATGCGAGATTTATGATTCTATGTTTTATGTTTGTTGAGGCAATTAACTTATTATTTTCTAGTTGGGCTTTGACAATGCCAATAGGTTATTATATTTGGTCGATTGCAATGTCTGGAGTTTTTTTAGTTTTTGTATTAGGCAGACGGTATTGGGCTTATAAATTAAAAGCTTTCAAATTTTTTAATGATGCTTATGAGAATCATGCATATACAATACAAGAAACTTTACTAGTATTTTTATTCACATTATCAATTATAAACAATTTTATCGCTTTTGTAGAAGTATACCTATACTGGGTAGATACAATTAGTAATGCTTATTATAAATTACACATTAGGGACATTGTTCAAAAAGCAATATTCTTTATTGCAGCGTTTGTATGTTTTTCATTTGGTTTAAAACATTCAAAAAAAGACCTTAAGACTTGTTAACTTATAAACTCAAATAGGTATAAATATGATTTTATCTACAAACAAACTACATCAAGTTAAAGGAGGCATTTCAACTGCTGAATCGCCTTCATTACCAGAGAAAAAAAAGTCACAAAGCGTTGAAAGTGATTCTTACAGCTCAAGTTTAGCAATAGAGCCAGTTAAGCCTTCAGAACTTCCAAAGCCTTAACTTAGTTTAAAATAAATTCAATAAAGCCGTTCAATCGAACGGCTTTTTTATGCTCTGATTAAAAACTTAGCAATCATAATTTAAATATATTAATTCTCATTCTTTATGGTCACAACCCGTTGTGGGAACGGTATTTCAACATCAGCGGCTTTAATTTGCGCATAGATTTGTTGGTTAATGTCGAGCTTAGTATCAATCAGCTCGGTAGTGGGTGCCCAGTAGCGATAACTAATAATCACAGCGCTATCATCGAAGCGCTCTATGCCAATTTTAGCGTGCGGCTCGTTGGCCACTTTGCTATGAGATGAGAGAATATTTTTGATGACGTTAATGGCTTTATCGCTATCAGCACTATAAGCAATGCCGATTTCGCCCATTACTAATGAATTGTTAAATGAGTTATGCAGTACTTCGCCAACGATGTGCTTGTTAGGAATGGTGATCTCGACGTTTTCTTCATTGATTAAAATGGTATGTCCAAGCTCGATCATTTTAACCTGACCTGACTCACCTCTAACCGAAATGGTATCACCGACAACAAATGGGCGCGTAGCAATAATCGCAAGGCCCGAACCATAGTTTGAGAGCATACCCTGCAAAGCCAAACCCGCACCTAATGAGGCTGCACCTATCGCGGCGACAAATGGCGTAATACTGATCCCGAGTTTTCCGAGGGCAATAACCACAAACATCACAATAAGCAGTACTTTCACCACATTGGCAATAAAGTTGGTTAAAGCAATATCAATATTATGCTTAAGTAATAAACGTTCTACCGTTTTAGAGAGTTTCTTAGAAACCCACAGACCTATTATGAGTATTAAGATTGCAGCAGCTACTTGTATGCTGTAGTTGACTAAATAGTCTTTAATAATGGTGTAAAAGCGTTCGACTTGCTCTATCTCTTGTTGGATCACGGTAAATACCCAGTAAATTTAAAACAAATAGTGGAGTTAGTCACAGGTTAGCACAAGAAATAAAATAACCCATTGTTTTATAATACTTGTTAGTTGCTTTATTGCTTAAATAAACCAACTACCAGTTAGCTGCGCCAATATAGCATAAAGAATGGGTACCCAAGTCGCTGTGATCAATGCACTGATTATCATCGCTGCGGATGCAAAAGCACCAGCCTCGGGGTGGTGTTCAATTGCAGTTGCGGTGCCGATACCATGGCATACCACTCCAAGAGCAAGGCCTTTTACTCTCTGATCTTCAACTTTTAATAAACTTAACAAAGTTAACCCAAACACAGCTCCAAAAATGCCGATCAAGATAACCATAAATGCGGCGATGGCTGGAATGCCGTTTAATTCATCGCTGATAATGAGTGTTATTGGAGTCGTCACAGAAAGTGCGAGTAAAGAGCGTAATAGTTCATCAGGTACAGCAAAGATTTTGCAGAGTATGAAGGCTATCAATGCGGCACTGGTGACACCTATAAAACCACTCAGTAGTAGCAAGCCCAAACTGTGCTTAATTTCATGAATTTGCTTGAAGAGGGGGTAGGCGAGTGCGACAACAGCCACTTCTAGAAAAAAATGAATGGGATAACTGGCATTGGAAAAGTCCTGATAACTGATATCTGCAAAAATCAGTATGGCACTCAGCATCACAATACAAAGCAGCAGAGGGTTCAGTAGAGGAGAATGAAATTGACTGTTCAGCTTTCTTGTAAAAAAGAATAAAACTGTAATGAGCGCGCAGACACAAATAGTTATAAGCAAATCATCTAGCATGCCCGCTCCTTAAGTTAGCGATCAATGCAACTAAGATAAGCCCTGCTAAAGGCACTAGCAGTAATACTAGGAATAATAATGACCAATAATTGATAAAGATATCTACATGCTCAATTAATCCAACGCCCGCAGGAATAAAAAACAATGCCATGTATTTCAAAATAGGCTGGCAAGCGGGAGCAATCCATGACTCTTTTACAACATCCATTATTAATAGGACAAACATAATCAACATAGCCAACAATGCGCTAGGAAAAGCAATTTGAAAATATGAGGTAGTGAGTTTAGAGACAAATAAACAACCAATCAGCAACATCAAACTGGCGCTGAATTTAAACCAAGCTACAAGATATGTTTTAGTATTTTTCATAACTTAAGTATAAAAAAGTGCGTAAGCATGTCGATGCGACCTTCTTACCATTTTCTTCTAAGATTATATGGTTTTGCTTCGTCTTTAGTTGAATTATGCATGGCGATACGCGTATTTTTACTCAATAAAAGTTTGATTTGCGACCAAGTTTCTTTAGCGAGAATACATCTGCGGTTGTAATGAAAGCTTGCTTGGCTCAAGCGTTTAATAGCAGACAGCGCATCTGGAGAGCGCGTTTTGAGTTGCTGTATTATCTCACTGCAGCGCTTTTCAGGGTCTTCTACTATTTCTGTGATCAATCCAAGTTTAAAGGCCTGTTTAGCATCAATTTGCTCTCCTTGGCTACTCAGCAATAAGGCTTTGTCGTACTGCGTTAAACCAAGTAACAAAGGCGCGCTGCCCATGTCAGGGCACAAGCCCCAACGTGATTCCATAATTGCAATTTGTGTGTTGCTTTTGGCGATGCGCATATCTGCACCTAGCGCAATATGAAGACCCCCGCCAAGGCTATTGCCTTGAATGAGGGCAATAACAGGTACTGGGATAGCGTGCCATCCAAGTACGACTCTCTGCACAAGGTTAGCGTTTCCAGGCAACCATTTAAAAAGTAACTTAACGATATTCAGCGGTTTAGCCATGACAGACTTCACATCTAGACCCGAGCAAAAATGCGCGCCTTCTCCACGAATAACAACGGCTCGGATTTCACGCTGTTTTTTGATTGTTTTAATACATTTATCAAGTTGAATAAACATTTCAACGTTTAATGCGTTTTGTTTATCAGGGCGGTTCAGGGTGACGTAAGCAACATTATTTATTATTTCGAGTGAAACCATAGGAAACCTGTTTTTATTATAATTTTAGAGTTAACACTCTATATGGCTTTGTTTGCCATGTAAATTCATCAATTCGACTCAAGACCGTAGCCAAGTAATTGGCGGTTTTGTATTATAGCAACAATATTTGTTAGTGAGACTTTCTATGCCTGTACGTCTTTGTAGTATTGAAGAAGCAACCCATCAAGCTTATGAAATTTTTCAAGAGTTAGCACCACAAAATTTATCTGAGTTAGATATTGCTGAATTTAACCAACATCATGAAGAGTTTGGCTTTATCGAAGACAGTGAACCGGATGATAGCTGGCAAGAATTCGTATCTCTAGAAAGTGATCTCGAAGATTTTGTACAAGTTTTAGTGGGCATTGAATACGAAGATGGTGATGAGGTGCTTGCTAAAATTCTTATCAGTCGCGACTTGGATGCGCCGTTCTGTCATGTGTTATGGAAGCAAGAAGCCGAAGAAAACATTCAATAATTAAGTATGTTAATAACAAAAATAAAACTACTGGCACTCACAGTCGCTCTTGGCTTTGTAACTTTCAGTAACCCTACTTATGCGGTAGACCCATTCGAAGATTTCCATGAATACGGAGAACTATCAGATGAAGAAATACATGAACTTCACAAAGGCGATTTTTTATATGGTGACACTGAGTTTGGTTTGATTATCAATAAAGGTAACGCCGAAAGCACCGCTTTTAAATTAAAGGGTAACTTATATCAGGACTTTACCCATTGGCGAAACCATTTTAAGTTTGATGGTCTTTATCGTGAAGACACGGATTCAGAGACTGGGGCTGAAACGGTATCAGCAGAGCGTTACTTTGTGTCAATGCAGGGTAACTATAAGATTGGTGAAGATAATGAATCGTTTTTCTTATACGCTGACTACGAAGACGACGAATTTAACGGCAAAGAGTATACCGCCACCTTTGCGCTCGGGTATGGCACACGCTTATTTGAAGGTAGAAAGAACACAATTGATTTAGATGTAGGCCCTGGTTTTTCAATAACGCGGACCAATGATGAAATTGATTTGTTAGAGGGGGCAGATCGTGTCCAGCAAGGTCAATTATTAAGATTGTCATTACAGTGGGAACGCAAAGTGTCAGAGAGAACGCGTTTTAACCAAGATGTAAGTATTGAGCGTTCATTATCAGGTTTAAATACCCGAGTTTTTAGTGAAACTTCACTTGTTACTCAAGTACTCGGTGGCATTGGTTTTAAAGTGGCTTATACCTACAGACACAACTCACAACCCGAAGAAAACAAGCTTAAGAAAGACAGTGAAATCAGTGCGACATTGATTTACAGCTTCAGTGGTGGACTGCAGGACTTCTCGCGTCCAACCCCAGTTAAAATTGAAGATTAATTAAAGAGAGTTTATGTACAAACATACACAATTTGCATGGGTGATATGGGCAATTTTATTGTGGATCAGTAGCTTTTTAGCAATTGCAGTTCAACTAATAGGGTTTAATGCGGGTATAATTGGGTTTGCTATATTGCTCACTTTGGTTGCTATTGCTTTTTATGGTTTGACTGTTGAAGTGAGTCCGAGCAGCCATTCAGTCAGCTTTTGGTTTGGCCCAGGTGTTGGTAAGAAAATACTAAATTTCAATGATATTGAGTCAGTGAAAGCGGTTCGAAACTCATTACGTCATGGTGTTGGAATGCGTATAAGTCATGACGGCTGGGTTTATGCGGCAGCAGGTTTCTCTGCCATAGAAATTTTGCTAAAGGATGGCACTAAGTATCGTATTGGTACAAATGATCAAGAAAAATTACTTGCAAGTTTTCCGGAACAATTAAAGCACGTTCCCGAGGTAATTCATGTAGCTGAGCAAGAAGACATTGATGAAGACGACGAAGAGCATGAGCCAGTTAAAAAACGCAAAGATCCATTTGATTTTAGTTAGGTACAGACAGCTAAGTTATGCTTAAAAAAAATAGCGCCAGTGTATTCATGGCGCTATTTTTTTACACCTACAGTTTAATCAGTGTTGCTGACCGCAGCCACTTTCTGTGTGAACATGGCCGTGCTCAAGCTCTTCAGCTGTTGCTTCACGCACATCAACGATTTCAACATCAAAAGTCAAAGTTAAACCAGATAGTGGGTGATTACCATCTATCACAACTTCATCACCTTCAATGCCAATGATTATAACTGTGTGTTCGCCTTCATCAGTGGTTGCTCTAAACTGCATGCCCACATCGATGTCCATACCTTCAAACATTGACTTGTTAACAACCTGGGTTAAGTTATCGTGGCGTTCGCCATAGCCTTGTTCTGGTTCGATAGTCACAGAGAAAGTATCTCCAGCTTTTTTGTCTGCAATAGCCGCCTCTAAGCCAGGTACAAGGTAACCGTGGCCTGAGATGATCTCAAGTGGTTCACCGTCGTACGTGTTATCTATGGTATTTTGCTCATCATCCATTACAGAAAAGTGCATTTTTATAACGGCGTCTTTAGTGATTTTCATAATAGGATCCAATTATTGGTCTTCAAGAGAATATGGAAGAGGTTGGATTGAAACCAACTGCTCTGGAGATTGCTTTAACCTTAGTGTCGCATCTGATTGAGTATCATTTGGTAAGACAGCCAACGCAGAGTAGGTGCTTGAGTTAGCATTAAACACTTGGCAAATGATTTTTCCTGCACGACGCCAGTTGTCTTCTAGCTTAATTTCTAAATCCGTATCTTTAACGGCTTGAGAAGCATCACCTTGTACAATGTACATAGCGCGTTTGTTTTTACCTAAATAGCGCATACGAGCAACGGTTTCTTGACCTGTATAGCAGCCTTTTTTAAAGCTGATACCACCGATTGCTTGAAGGTTGATCATTTGCGGCACAAATTCTTCAATGTAGTCACTGTTGAGTGCGGGTTCACCGCCCAAAATGGCCGCTTCCTCAAACTCGGTTGCATCGTTTTCAAGCATAATATTATTTGGCAACTCTGCATCATCATTTAGTAAAACGATCAAACGAGTTTCATCGAGTTTCAGGGCTATGCCGCCAGCAAACTCACAGCTATTTTGTTCTTCTGAGAAGGAAATCTCAAACTGCGCACAAGTTGCAGAAAGATCATTCGTTAAAATACCAAAAAGTTTTGGACTTTCGTGAAGTTCAATTTCAACTTTAGCGAAAACCCCATACTTTTTTAACTCTCTAGCTGAGGCTTCACATTCAGCAGGGCTACCTAATAAATAAAACATTGATTGATGCTTAAATAGCTTAAATGCACCCCAAAGCTTGCCTTTAGGTGAGCAATGGCCCGCCCATAAAAACTGTTGTTCATTAATTAAGTTCAAATCTTGCGTCAGTTGGCCATGTAAATAGTTAAGCTGATCTTGGCCTGAGACTGAAATGAGATATTGGTTCAAAGGAAAAGCACGAGTGTGCGCCATAGTATTCATCCCTATGAAATGATTTATGTTAATGGTAGCGCATTTGCGAATATGCTTAAATGGCTAAAGGCTAAAACCTGCAATTTAGCCCAAGATAATATGCGGTACAAAACGACTGAGATCTTGTGTGATTAAAGAGCTGTCTTCTCTAATACTCATGGCCACAGCTTCATCTTTTACCATCCAACTACCAATTAGAGGGTAGTTGCCATCAAAATTTGGTAAAGCATGAAAAGCTTGATAAATGAAACCCTCATCACCATAGTCGCCGCCAGAGCTAGCTAGCGTCTTACCTGCTTTGCGAATCTCTATGTTGGCACCTTCGCGAGAGAAAAGGGGCTTCTTAACGATGCCATTAGCTGTATCGAGTTTGTGTTTATATTTTGAAAAATAAGCTGGTAATAGGTTTGGGTGTCCTTCGTACATTTTCCAAAGCAAAGGCAAAATCGCCTTATTTGAAATGATGGCTTTCCAAGCTGGCTCTAACCACTGCATCTCTAAATTCGACAATGCAGGTGCAAACTCATCGGTGAACATAAACTCCCAAGGATAGAGTTTAAACATCCACCTCATGGGGTTATTGTTTAGATCTGTTAATTGGTCGGCGTCATTGAGCCCAATGTCTTCTACAAAGCAAAAGCTCGTTTTTAAACCAGCCTCCATGGCACAGCTACGCATGTATTCAATTGTGCCTAGGTCTTCTTCTGTGTCTTTACAGCATGAGAAATACAAACGCTTTGAACGATTAAACCGATGTAGCTGTCGAAAATGTTTTATCAGTGCTTCTTGCAAGGCATTAAACTGGTCGCTTTGCCTTGGCAGTTGTTGTGCATCGACCATATCTTCGAGCCAGCGCCATTGAAAATAACCAGCTTCAAACAATGAAGTGGGTGTATCAAAATTCGCTTCGAGTAATTTTGCAGGGCCATTGCCGTTATAACTAAAGTCAAAGCGGCCGTATAAATGCGGATCGCGCCTGAACCAAGAGCGACGAATTAAATCCCACTGTTGTTCGGGAACAGCAAATAACTTCATGAGCTCGTCGTCGTCACAGACCTTAGAAACCAACTCCATTAGCATTTGATTGAGCTCGACACTCGGATCTTCTATGTCCTGCTCTACTTGTTTTAAAGAAAATTGGTAGTACGCGCTTTCATCCCAATAAGTTTCGCCATGCATGGTATGAAAGTTAAAGCCTGTTTCTTTTGCGAGTTGTTGCCAGTGTGGGCGAGGTGTGGATGATCTTCTGAACATAAAATGAAATTAGAGATTAAGCTTTCGCTTAACCTCCCCAGCTACTTCTTGATGCACTTCGGCCAAAACCACCACGTTTACGAGTAACGGGTTTCCGTTTTGCTTTATAGTTCACTTTACTGGATTTGACGAGAGTAGAACCGCTACTGCTAGCACTGGCTACATAGTCATTGTTTGAATTACGATAGTTAAAGAAATCGTCACGGCTACGGTATAAAGGTTTGGCACCTGAGTAATATTTACCACCTAACATCGCACGTTTATGCTTGCGTTTTTTCTTTAATGCATCGAGTCCTTCGTCGACAGCTTCAGCAACTAAGCCTATCATGAAACCAGCCATGAGAGGCTGCCAAATACCACTTCTCGACTCACACCTGTCGAAGCCAAAATCACCTTCACACAACTGCTCGGTGGCGTAGCGCGGAGCTTCATTTAAGTGTTGCTCTAATGCTTGCTGATACTCTGCTTGGCAGGTTTCAAACTCAATGCCAAAAGAGTTACATTCCATCGTATCTTGAAATAATAAAGTGGATTCTTCACTATCACCACAGCCAGCTAATGAGCCAGTGGCGCCCATGATTAAAGTCAGTTTGATGTGTTTGCTACGTTTCATAACGTCTCCTAGTAAGTCATACAGGCGGCGTTTAAAACTCCCGTAGCCAGTGAGGCTGCACCTAAAAATAACCCAGCACTTAAATGTTGTGCTTCAATTTTTTCTGACAGCTTTGGCATGTACAAGCGAACAGTAAAGAAAGTCACTAACTGCATAACTCCAGCAATCACACCCCACACAGCAAAATCAATAAGCGACACAGCATTCACCGCTGCACTGGCGATAGGTAAAATAAAACCAATTAATGTACCGCAAAAAGCGACCGCAGCGGCGGAGTTGTTTTCTTTCATCAAACGCCATTCACAGTGTGGCGTAATGTAGGTATACACAAATAAAAAACACAGTGTAATAATATAACCGATTGCAAAATAGCTAATAAAAGGCAAAAATCCTTGCAAAGATTCCAAAATCATTCTTTATCTCTTTTTTATGTTTAATGTTAGTTTAAGTTTGTTTAAACGTTTTTAAACGCGAGTTGTTCTATTTCTCGATGAAGTATAGCATCGTCACCGACATTGAGTTCTATCAAGCGTTTTAGGTGTGTCACACTTTCAAGGTCAATTTGATTGCAGTGAAGGCCTAAATATTCATTCTCGACGTGTCGAACTTCAACTTCCATTGAAATTAGCACGTCACTGTCTGGCAAATGAAATTTTAGATTAGCGGCTTCACCTTGCAGTGGCACATAACCCACTGGCAATGTGATCAATGCGCCTTTTAATGAAAGGTCGAGTACTTGACAATTGTAATCACCACTTGCTGTCATTAAAGTCGCCGGGTTTGAAAACAAAATACGCGTAAAACGTCTGCGTTCTTCCATCATCATTCTCTCAACATTCTATATATTTAAGCATAGATAGTAATACACTTAGACACCAGTGTAAAAAAAGCCCTGCATATGCAGGGCTTTTTAAATCAATAGCTTAAAAAATAACTAACAATTAACCAATTTTCTTGTACTTGATACGCTTAGGTTCAGCAGCCTGTGCACCGTAAGTCTTTTTTAACCACGCTTCGTACTCTGTATAGTTGCCATCGAAGAAGTTCACTTGGCCTTCGTCACGATAATCAAGTATGTGCGTAGCGATACGGTCTAAGAACCAACGGTCGTGAGAGATACACATTACACAGCCTGGGAATTCTAGAATCGCATTCTCTAAGGCACGAAGTGTTTCAACGTCAAGGTCGTTGGTTGGCTCATCCAGAAGTAGAACGTTGCCACCAGCTTTGAGAAGCTTAGCCAGGTGAAGACGGTTACGTTCACCACCTGATAGCTCTTTCACAAATTTTTGCTGGTCGTTACCTTTGAAGTTAAAGCGGCCAACATAGGCACGGCTTGGGATCTCAAAGTTACCGATTTTCAGTATATCTTGACCATTAGAGATCTCTTGGAAAACCGTGTTGCTGTCGTCCATGTTATCACGGAACTGATCAACCGCAGCTAATTCCACTGTGTCTCCAACACTAACAGTACCTGCATCTGCTTGCTCTTGACCTGAGATCATTTTGAATAGCGTTGATTTACCAGCACCGTTGGCACCGATAATACCGACGATTGCACCTTTAGGTACGCTGAAACTTAGGTTGTCGATAAGCACACGATCGCCATAGCCCTTAGTTAGACCATTAACTTCAATCACTTTGTCACCTAGGCGGGGACCTGGCGGGATAAATAGTTCGTTAGTTTCATTACGCTTTTGGTAATCACTTTGCTGAAGCTCAGAGAACTGTGCCATACGCGCTTTAGATTTAGCTTGACGACCTTTAGGGTTTGAACGAACCCACTCCAGCTCTTGTGCAATCGACTTTTGACGTGCCTTTTCAGCTTTTTCTTCTTGCTTTAAACGCGCATCTTTTTGCTCAAGCCAAGAAGAATAGTTGCCTTCCCAAGGAATACCATGGCCACGGTCAAGCTCTAATATCCAACCCGCAACATTATCTAAGAAGTAACGGTCGTGGGTAATAGCTACAACAGTGCCTTCGTAGTCGTGTAAGAAGCGCTCTAGCCAAGCAACAGACTCTGCGTCTAAGTGGTTGGTTGGTTCGTCTAGTAATAGCATATCTGGTTTTTCTAGAAGCAGACGACAGATAGCAACACGACGACGCTCACCACCAGATAGGTGTTCAATCTTTGCATCCCACTCAGGTAAGCGAAGTGCGTCAGCAGCGCGCTCTAAAGCGTTGTCTAGGTTGTGGCCATCATGTGCTTGGATAATAGCTTCTAGTTGACCTTGCTCTTTTGCAAGTGCGTCAAAGTCAGCCCCATCCATTGCATATTCCGCATAAACTTCATCAAGACGCGCAAGAGCGTTTTTAACTTCACTTACTGCTTCTTCAACGGTTTCACGAACCGTTTTGTTTTCGTCTAATTGCGGTTCCTGAGGAAGGTAGCCGATTTTAGTTCCTGCAAGTGCATTAGCCTCACCTTCAAACTCTTTATCAACACCCGCCATAATACGTAAAAGAGTCGATTTACCTGCGCCGTTTAGACCTAGTACACCAATTTTCGCACCAGGGAAGAAAGATAATGAAATATCTTTTAAAATCGTACGTTTAGGTGGCACCACTTTGCTAACGCGGTGCATTGAATAAATAAACTTATCTGGCAATGCCATAGATGAAACCTTTCATGTTCAAAATTAACTAGCATATTGTAGAGTTTACCTAGCGATTTCGTCAATCAAACAGCAGGTTATCTCTTTTTTAAATCATTAAATTAGCTCAAAACTAATAGTGCCACACCAGAAAAAGCAATTATCCCACCCAATATCATATTCCTAGTCATGGGTTCTTTACGCATGGCACCAATTGTCATCACCATAAGTGGCGCAGTTGCGAAAATAGTTTGTGCGATAGCAGGGTCAGTATGTTTGACTGCAACAAGCTGCAACCAAAGGCCAATAAAGGTGCCAAAAAACACCGCGACAAAAAGCCATTGCTTTTGACTTATGCCGTCTAAAGTAATGGTTTGTTTGAGATTTTGTTCTTTTAAACATGCTACAACGCAAGCGACAGCCAAAGTACCTGAAAATAAACGAATAAAGGCAGCCCACAAACTGCCGATTTGTTCTGCATTCATGGCACCTTTTGACATCACCATGCCTGCAGCTTGGCAAGTGGCTGCAAGCAAGGCAAAACCGACTCCTTTGATGTAAATGCTGTGTTCAACTTGAGGTAATGGATCTTTAGGTTTAATTGCCAGCAAAACGCCTAAAGTTGTGATCACAATACCTAGCCATGCAAGACCACTCAGCCATACGCCGAGCAATACAATATTTAATATACCCGCAATGGCTGGCGCGAGTGATTCAATCACCAGAGTTCGTGCAGGGCCAATATTTCTAAGGGCTGCAAAATAGGCGCTATCGCCGATGGCAATACCCAAAATGCCGCTGACAATAAGCCAAGCCCAAGAGCTGGCTAATTGCGGTAAATGGCTAGTAGGCATGATTAATAAAATTAATAACATCAGTGCACAAGCAATTATGCCTTTGCTGACATTTAGTTGCAGGGGCGATAAATGATGGCTAAAGCGTTTGTATAAAACTGTAGATGAAGCCCAGACTATGGCTGCGCTGATTGCGGCAAGTTCACCTATCCCCATTTTTTTCTCTTTATATAATGATGTTTGACACATGAATTATCTGAATAAATTTTCCAGTTGCAAACAAATGAGTTGAGATTTTAGACATCTAAACATCTAGAGGTTGAATTTTTCGACTTTACGTTCATAATGACACCCATAAATTAAGTTGGGGAGAATTGTATGCCGATCACCGTAAAAGATGAGCTACCTGCCATTGCTACACTCAGACATGAAAATGTCTTCGTGATGCCTAAATCACGTGCAAGAACGCAGGAGATCCGTCCGATGCGCTTGGCGATCCTTAATCTCATGCCCAACAAAGTAGAAACCGAAGTGCAGTTTATTCGTTTACTTGCGAATACGCCGCTTCAGGTTAACGTCGATTTATTACGTTTGGATACGCACCGTAGTTCAGAAAATTCTGAGCAACACTTGGATATGTTCTATCGCTATTTTTCTGATGTAAAAAACGAAAACTACGATGCTATGATCATTACAGGTGCGCCGCTAGCTCATCTGGAATATGACGATGTCATTTACTGGCAAGAGCTCAAAGAGCTATTTGATTGGGCTGAAAACCATGTGACCTCAACATTATTTTCTTGTTGGGCAGCCCATGCGGGTTTGTATCATCATTACGGTTTAAAGCGTGAACTTCGAGATGATAAATTATGCGGCGTATTTAAGCACCGTTGTTTGTTTGAGCATGGTGCGCTAACTCGTGGTTTTGACGATGAGTTTTTAGTTCCGCATTCTCGCTATGGTCACATTGACCTGGCTAAAATACAAAATACGCCTGAACTTGCGGTGTTGGCTGGCTCAGAAAAAGTGGGTGCGTATTTAATTAAAAACCAGTCTGGCAGTCAGGTGTTTTTAACTGGTCACCCTGAATACGATGCTGATACTTTGCAAAAAGAATATTTACGCGACCTAGATAAAAGCCCGGATGCGCCTAAGCCAGAAGGGTACTTTCCGAATAACGATGCTGAACAAAAGCCGAGTAAAACATGGCAAAGTCATGCCTTTTTGTTATTCTCAAATTGGCTGAATTATTACGTTTACCAAACTACTCCATACGATATTAACCTAGTTAGCCAAGATGTAAGGACTAACAACTATGCCGAATAAAAGTGCAGCCTTAAAAGAGGCTTTAAAACAACGAATTCTTATTTTAGATGGCGCCATGGGTACCATGATCCAAGAGTATAAATTTGAAGAAGAAGATTATCGCGGCGAGCGCTTTAAAGATTGGCATGTGTTAGTGAAAGGCAATAACGATTTATTAAGCCTAACTCAACCTGGTGTCATTACAGATATTCATCGTAAATACCTAGCTGCAGGTGCTGACATTATTGAAACAAACACCTTTAATGCGACTACTATTTCGATGGAAGATTACGAAATGGGCAGTTTGAGTCGTGAAATCAACCTTGAGTCGGCTAAATTAGCACGTAAAATTTGTGACGAGTTCACCGAAAAAGAGCCACACAAACCGCGCTATGTAGCGGGTGTACTAGGTCCAACATCTAAAACATGTTCAATCTCACCAGATGTGAACGACCCGGGTTATCGTAATATTACCTTTGATGCGCTGGTCGAGGCGTATATTGAGTCTACGCTTGCATTGATTGAAGGTGGCGCAGATTTAATTTTGATTGAGACGATTTTCGATACCTTAAATGCCAAAGCTGCATCATTTGCTGTAGAAGAAGCGTTTGAACAAGCAGGTATTACACTGCCTGTTATGATCTCAGGTACTATTACCGATGCTTCTGGTCGCACACTGTCAGGCCAAACAACCGAGGCATTCTATAATTCAATTCGCCACATTAAACCTATTTCAATTGGTTTGAACTGCGCATTAGGTCCAGACTTATTACGTCCTTACGTTGAAGAGCTGTCGCGTGTGTGTGAAACCTTTACTTCTGTTCACCCTAACGCTGGTTTACCGAATGAATTTGGTGAGTACGACCTAGAAGCTGATGAAATGTCAGTAGAAATCATTGATTGGGGCAAAGAAGGCTTCATTAATATTGTCGGTGGCTGTTGTGGTACAACGCCTGAACATATTAAGGCATTCGCTAATGGCCTTGCGCAAATTAAACCAAGATCTCTGCCTGAGCTAGATGTGCGTATGCGCTTAGCGGGTCTTGAAGCGTGTAACTTGAATTAGGAAGTATCAGATGACGCAACAAAATACCGCAATTTTTACCAACGTTGGTGAGCGTACCAATGTTACTGGTTCTGCAAAATTCAAACGCCTAATTTTAGAAGAAGATTACGAAACAGCCCTTGATGTTGCTCGCGAGCAAGTAGAGAACGGCGCACAAGTTATCGATATCAACATGGATGAAGCCATGTTAGATTCGAAAGCGGCAATGACTAAGTTCTTAAACCTGATTGCTTCTGAGCCAGACATCTCGCGAGTGCCTATCATGGTTGATTCGTCTAAATGGGAAGTCATTGAAGCGGGCCTAAAGTGCATTCAGGGTAAGGCGATTGTAAACTCGATTTCACTGAAAGAAGGTGAAGAGCCGTTTATCCGTCAGGCTAAAATCATTAAACGATTTGGTGCTGCGGCTGTCGTTATGGCGTTTGATGAAACAGGGCAAGCTGAAACAGCCGACCGTAAATTTGAAATTTGTGAGCGCTCTTACCGTATCTTGGTCGACCAACTAGGCTTCCCACCCGAAGATATTATCTTTGACCCGAATATCTTTGCGGTAGCAACAGGTATTGAAGAGCATGATAACTACGCGGTTGACTTTATCGAAGGTACCCGCCGTATTAAGCAAAACTTGCCGCACTGTAAAGTGTCGGGCGGTGTATCGAATGTATCTTTCTCGTTCCGTGGCAATAACCCAGTACGTGAAGCCATTCACTCAGTGTTCTTATACCACGCCATTCAAGCTGGCATGGACATGGGCATTGTAAACGCAGGTCAACTTGCGGTTTATGATGATATTCCCCTTGAGTTAAGAAAAGCCGTTGAAGATGTTGTTTTAAATACCGATCCTGGTGCGGGTGAGCGACTTGTTGACTTGGCACCTAAGTATTCAGGCATGGCGCAAGCCGAAAAAGAAGAAGACTTAGAATGGCGTACTTGGCCAGTCGAAAAGCGTTTAGAGCATGCTCTCGTTAAAGGCATTACCGAATATATCGAAGAAGATACTGAAGAGTGTCGTGCTTCAATGGATAAACCAATTCAAGTGATTGAAGGGCCACTGATGGACGGCATGAATGTCGTTGGGGATTTATTTGGTGCTGGTAAAATGTTCTTACCTCAGGTTGTTAAATCTGCCCGTGTAATGAAACGTGCTGTTGCTTACCTTGATCCGTATATTGAAGCGGAGAAAGAAGAGGGCGCCACCAATGGTAAAATCATCATGGCAACGGTTAAAGGCGACGTACACGACATTGGTAAAAACATTGTGGGCGTAGTTCTTCAGTGTAACAACTATGAAGTGGTCGATTTAGGCGTGATGGTACCTGCTGAGAAAATTCTGCAAACTGCTATAGACGAAAAAGCCGATGCCATTGGTCTATCGGGCCTTATTACGCCATCGCTTGATGAAATGGTACATGTGGCAAAAGAAATGACGCGTCGTGGTTTTGATATTCCACTATTAATTGGTGGTGCAACAACTTCGAAAGCACACACTGCGGTTAAGATTGAGCCTCAGTATGACAAGGGTGTGGTGTATGTAAATAACGCCAGCCGAGCGGTAGGTGTGGTATCCAGTCTATTGAGCAAAACACAAAAACCGGAATTTTTAGCAAAAACCACAGCCGAATACGAAAAGGTTCGTGAGCAACAAGCGCGTAAAAAACCACGTAGTAAACCTGTTACTATTCAACGTGCTCGTGATAACGCGGCTAAGTTAGATTGGGATAACTACACACCACCCGTGCCGAAAAAACTGGGTGTCACAGAGTTTAGAGATGTCAGCATTAAAACATTGCGTGAGTATATCGACTGGACACCTTATTTTATGACTTGGTCTTTAGCTGGTAAATTCCCTCGTATCCTTGATGACGAAATTGTCGGTGAAGAAGCGAAGAAGCTTTATCATGATGCCAATGCGATGCTTGATGAGTTTGAGCGTACTCAAGCACTTAAACCACTTGGTGTGATTGGTTTATTTCCTGCAAACCGTGTAGGTGATGACATTGAAATCTACACAGATGAAACTCGTTCTGAAGTATTAGAGTTAAGTTGTCACTTGCGTCAGCAAACAGAAAAAACTGATTTTCCAAATTACTGTTTAGCTGATTATGTCGCGCCAAAAGGCATACCAGACTACTTTGGTGCATTTGCTGTAACTGGCGGTCTTGAAGAAGACGATTTAGCTGAAGCGTTCGATGCACAGCAAGATGACTACAACAAGATCATGGTTAAAGCGGTTGCTGACCGTTTAGCTGAAGCGTTTGCTGAATATCTTCATGAGCAAGTTCGTAAAGAGTACTGGGGTTATGCAGCCGATGAAAACCTCAGTAATGAAGAGCTTATTCGCGAAAACTATCAAGGTATTCGTCCTGCTCCAGGTTATCCTGCATGTCCTGAACATACTGAGAAGAAAAAAATCTGGTCGTTACTGCAAACTGAAGAGCGTATCGGTATGCAACTTACTAGCTCATATGCAATGTGGCCTGGCGCGGCCGTGTCGGGGTGGTATTTCTCTCATCCTGATTCTAAATATTACGCCGTAGCACAAATTCAAAAGGATCAGGTTGAAGACTACGCGACTCGCACGAATATGACGCTTGCTGAAGCTGAGCGATGGTTGTCACCAAACCTTGGTTATGAGCCTGAATAAGCTTCAGCTTAATATCAAATCACTTTCAAAGGCACTTACTTAGTTAAGTGCTTTTTTATGCACCACTTTTCCTGTAGAGCTTTTACTTAGAACCGAGATTACTTTTGTACGAAAACTTCTTATAATTAATTAGAGATGAAATTAATTATTCATGAAGTTTTTATCTAACCTTATATTTTCTTGATTTAAATCGTGCAAATTAGATTGGTATTTTTATTTATAGATGAAAGCTATTCTTGGCAAAAAGGTCTTCCATGCTCGGACAACAAGCAAAATTCAACAAAGCGGTGTTTTACCCCGCTTCTATCGTGATCCTTCTACTGGTGTTAGCCACTGTTTCTGAGCCGAATATGGCAAAATCATTATTTGCAGATATTCAAAATGCTATCACGATAAATGGCAGTTGGTTTTATGTACTTACCGTTGCCATTATTTTGGGCTTTGTATTGTATTTAAGCTTGTCGCGATTTGGTTCTGTTAAGCTTGGGCCTGACCATGCAACCCCCGATTACTCATTAGGTACTTGGATCTCCATGCTCTTCGCAGCAGGTATGGGAATTGGCTTGATGTTTTTCGGCGTGGCAGAACCTATTATGCACTATTTGTCACCACCAACAGCTGAGCAGGGCTCTTTAGAAGCCATAAAAGAAGCTATGAAAATTACCTTTTTCCACTGGGGGTTTCATGCTTGGGCCATTTACGCCATCGTTGCTTTGGTATTAGCTTACTTTAGCTATCGTCATAAATTACCTCTTACGCTTCGATCTGCGCTTCACCCAATCATTGGCGATAAAATTTATGGATGGCAAGGTCACCTAGTCGATATTTTTGCGGTTGTCAGTACAGTTTTTGGTGTGGCAACGTCATTGGGCTTAGGGGCTAGCCAAGTAAATGCCGGTCTAAATTATTTATTTGAATTTGACGTAAGCCAAACAAATCAATTAATCATCATGGTAGTCATCACAGCATTAGCATCAATATCGGTTGCAACAGGGTTAGATAAAGGCATTAAAATTCTTTCAGAAGCTAATATGCTTTTAGCAATTGCTTTACTTGCGTTCATCTTTGTTCTAGGGCCCAGTGTGTTCTTACTACAAGCATATGTGCAAAACGTTGGGGCCTATTTATCAGAAATAGTCTCGAATACATTCAACTTATTTGCTTATGAGAAAAAAAGCTGGATTGGCGGTTGGACCATTTTTTATTGGGGCTGGTGGTTAGCTTGGGCACCCTTTGTAGGTTTATTCATTGCGCGAATATCAAAGGGTAGAACTATTCGCGAGTTTGTATTAGGTGTCATGGTGGTGCCAACGGCATTTACATTGCTATGGATGACTGTTTTCGGAAACAGTGCAATTCACATGGTGGTTGAGCAGGGGGCTCAGCAAGTTACAAATATGGTAAGCGAAAACTCTTCTGTGGCTTTGTTTGTGTTCTTAGAACAATTCCCTTGGTCAACAATATTAACGCTTTTGTCGGTGGCCATGATTGTGATTTTCTTTGTCACATCTTGTGATTCAGGGGCTATGGTAATCGATATGCTGTGTTCAAATGGTGAGAATGACACACCAGTTTGGCAGCGTCTATTCTGGGCAATAAGTGTAGGTGTTGTTGCAGCTGTGCTCAGTTTAGTAGGTGGTCTAGAAGCCCTGCAAACTATGACGATTGCTAGTGCCTTACCATTCTCACTTGTGCTCTTGTTTTCATGCTTTGGGTTAGTGAAAGCCCTTGAAGTAGAAAGCGCAAAGCGTGAGAGCTTGCAGCATCATGCAGTGATAAGTATGAGTAGAGAAGAAACCGAAGATTGGAAAGAAAAACTGAATAACATAGTCTCAACACCAGATAAAAAAGACATTAATCAGTTTATAAACAAAGAGGTAAAACGGGCATTCAAAGCATTGAAGGCGCAGTTTGAACTTAATGATATTGATACTGAAATCAAATCAACAGAAAAAGGGATCTCAATAACAGTTTATCATGGAGATGAACATGACTTTGTATATGGCGTATACAAGAAAGAGCATGTTCAGCCCAGTTTCAGTCATGACCAAGCAGAGGGCTCTGAAAGCTATTTTCGTGCCGAAGTGCACTTATTTGAAGGCGGGCAAGACTATGACATTATGGGCTGGTCAGAGTCTGCAGTGATCAACGATATGATAAATCAATATCAAAAGCATATGCATTTTTTGCATATATTGCGTGACGAAGGGCCCATAGCAGCATCTAGAAACTAATCTACAACATGGCTATCAAATTATGTAGGTTAAGGTTGTAGTTTATAAACTGGTTAGTTTGCAACAAAGAGTGGTTTTAATTTGGTAACTTTCTAATAGTAAATTAAAAAGCTGAGTAATGACATTGCTTGTTTAATTGTTTATGAGTCGACATATCTTTGAGTACCATTCGTTATTAAAACCGCTGCTTGGCGGTTTTTTTGTATTAAAAATTTTACATCTGATGTGACCTTTACGTTAACGTAAGCTCTTTATGCCTGTTGAGTAACTATTTTTGACTTAAGAAAATAGTTACAGCTCTTATTTTGACTATATTATCCATGATTTTAATTTTTAATGAATTGAAAGTGTCTATTAAAAGAATTCAAGAGAATGATTGTCTCAATTTATAGCGAATTTGAAAATATAGTGATAGAGTCTTTGCAGTTTCAGCGCTATGCCCGTTCATTGGGTAAAAATTTCGGAGAACTATAAAGTGGCTGTATTTAACCAAGTTGAATTTGATAACCATGAACAAGTGGTATTTTGCTCTGATAAAGAATCAGGCTTAAAAGCAATTATTGCTGTTCATAGCACAAAATTAGGTCCTGCTGTGGGTGGCTGTCGCATGTGGGATTATGCAAAAGATGAAGATGCTGTTTATGACGTGTTGCGTTTATCCAAAGGCATGACTTATAAGAATGCGGTTGCTCGTTTACCGTTTGGCGGTGGCAAGTCAGTGATCATTGGTGATGCGAAAACACTTAAATCTGAAGCGTTATTCAGAGCATTTGGAAAGCAACTTGAGCGTTTAGGTGGCAGTTACTACTCAGCAGAGGATGTAAACATCACCACTGGTGATGTGATGACGATGCACAAAGAAACAAATTACGTTATGGGCTTAGAAGGTAAAAGCGGTAATCCTTCGCCGTTTACAGCGCTTGGTACTTTTCTTGGTATTAAAGCTGCATTTAAACACAAGCATGGTCATGAAGATTTAAATGGCGTAAAAGTATCTGTTCAAGGTCTAGGGGCAGTGGCTTACACTTTATGTAAATACCTACACGAAGCAGGCGCAAAGCTATTTGTTACAGATATTAACCAAGAATCTGTTGACAGAGTTGTAAATGATTTTGGCGCTACAGCCGTCAATATCGACGAGATATATGACTTAGACGTTGATGTATATGCGCCGTGTGCACTAGGTGCAACGGTGAATGATGAAACAATACCTCGTTTGAAAGCGCAAATCATTGCCGGTTGTGCGAATAACCAATTAGCGGAGTCTCGTCATGGTGAGGTTTTACGTGAAAAAGGCGTATTATATGCACCAGATTATGTGATTAATGCCGGTGGTATCATAAACGTTTATTATGAAACTAAGCCGGCTGGATACAACGAAGCTGATGCGACTAAACATGTCGAGGGCATCTATGGCACACTAGCTGAAATTTTCAAGCGTTCAGAAGAAGAGCAGAAGTCGACTCATATCATTGCCGATGAACTAGCGCAAGAAATTATAGCAAACGGTTTATAATTCTTTGCTTTAAAAAATGTAATTGTTTTAATAGAGGGATGTAATCAAACATCCCTTTTTTATGAAAAAAATTGACCTTACCACTTGGCCAAGAGCCGACCACTTTGATTTCTTTTTACCATTCTCACAGCCATATTTTAATGTAGTTATTGACCTTGAAGTGGGAGGGCTGTTTAAGTTTGCAAAATTGCGGCAATTGAGTTTTACAGCCTGCTACTTATATTGCCTGCAAAAAGCGGTGGAGCGTTATGCTCCAATCAGGTATCGAATAGTTGACAATGAACCCGTTGAAGTAACAGATATTACCTTGAGCACAGTATTTTTAAGGTCAGATGAGAGTTTCAGATTCGTACCACTAAAAACACAAAATTCTTTATTAGAATATTGTGAACATTACACTCAGCAAAAAGATACCTTTTTAGATAAACGATTGTTAAATCGTTCATTTATTGAAGGTGCCGATAAAATAGAACAAATGTATATCTCAATCTTGCCATGGTTTAAATTCTCCGGTTTTAAACACGCTGAGCATACACCAAATACTTCGGGTATTCCGAAAGTTGTATTTGGACAGTATCAAATAGAGCAAGGAACATTACCTGTTTCAATTGAAGTACATCATGCACTAATGGATGGATTACATATATCGCAGTTCATCGACGTTTTTAATCAAGTCGTCGCAGAAATTTGTAAAGAAAATTGAGCCTTTTAAGTGTAATTAAACAATCGCAAGCAAAAAAAATACAAAAAAACGAAGGTGAATAAAATTCATTTTAAATCATTGGCTTAAGGTTTTATTTTGTTATTTTAAAACTTCAGTTACAGAATGTTTTTACTCTGTAACAAAATGTAAAAACAATGTGTGCCTTCCCCGTGTTTTAGAGGCAAAATGCTTTAGTGAATGATTTGTGATGTTAATATTATGTTTTATATAAAAAATATTAGTCCATTTTCAAAAAATTAGTTTTGCCTATGAAGTTGACACATGGCCTTGCATTTAGCATTATTGGAAAGTTGATATCTGTAGAAAGATATCAGGGTAGCTCTGCTATAAAGAGCAAAAAATTATAAAAGTAACATTACTTAATTGGTTGGGAACTATGTCTGTTAAAATCAGAAAGAGTCTTGTAGCTACAGCACTTCTAGGTGCAACAGCTTTCGCAAGCAGCAACGTGATTGCAGATCCTTTGAATGACATACAAAAAGTAGGTCAGCAAACTCAAAAGGCTGCTAAAAAATCACAAGAAAAAATTGATAACATTTATGGTCAAACTCAAGAAATGATCGGTGAGTACCGCAGTGTTGTTGATGAAACAGAATTATTAAAAGTTTATAACGACCACGTAGCACGTTTGGTAGATGACCAAAATGCTAGCATTGAGTCACTTAATCGTCAGATTGGCACGATTGAGAAAACAAAACAGGACGTTGTGCCTCTGATGTATCGCATGATCGATACGCTTGAGCAATTCATCAAAGCGGACGTTCCGTTTGACACTGAAAGTCGTTTAGGTCGTGTTGAAAAATTACGTGATCTTCTCTCTAAATCTAAAGTAACTACTTCAGAGAAGTTCCGTCAGGTTCTTGAAGCTTACACAATTGAGACTGACTACAGCTCAACTATGGTATCTTCTCAAGGCTCACTAGAAATCAACGGTAAAAACATCAACGTTGACTTCGCACGTATTGGGCGTGTTGCGTATGTTGCTCAATCATTCGACCTTAAGCATGCTTGGGTTTGGAATAACAGCGCAAAACAGTGGGATGAGCTGAGCGAAGATTATTTAAAGCCAGTTAAAACTTTCATCCGTATCGCACGTGGTCAGGCTGCACCTGAACTACTAGCACTTCCAATCTTTGGCGCGGAGTAATAAATAATGAAGAAATTATTTAAAGGTTTTGCAGTAGCGGCTGCTCTATCTGTTTCAGCTGGTGCAGCTTTAAACGCGCACGCGAACACTGAAACTCTAGACAAAATCCTTCAAGAAGTTAAACAAAACCGTATTTCTGAAGGTAAAATCAACAAGCAACGTGAGCAAGAGTTTCTTTCTGCTCGTGCTGACAAGCAAGCACTTCTTAACAAAGCTAAGCGTGACCTAGCAAATGAGAAAGCACGTGGTGAGCGTTTAAACAACCAGTTTAAGCAAAATGAGATCACACTTGCTGAAAAAGCAGTTGAGCTCCAAACCGCGACTGGTACTTTAGGTGAGATGTTCGGTGTTGTTCGTCGTTCAGCTTCTGAAGCAATTGGTTCAATCGAAGCATCACTTGTAAGTGCTGAAAAGCCAGGCCGTGCAGAAGTTCTTCGTTCACTTGCTGCAGCTAAAGAACTACCAACTACTCGTGAACTAGAAGAGCTTTGGATTGCTTTCCAAACTGAAATGACAGAATCTGCAAAAGTATCTACTTTCGAAGCTCAAGTTGCTGAGCTAAGTGGTGAAATCAATACTAAGCAGGTTACTCGTGTTGGTAATTTCAACCTAATCACAAAAGACGGTTATGTAGTATACGATGCAGCGAACAAAGCTATCGTGCCACTAGGTAAACAGCCAGACGGTCACATTTTCAACACTGTTGCTGATCTTCTAAATACACAAGCCGGTTCATACACTAAGTTCTATGTTGACCCTGCGCGTGGCGGTATCCTTCGTCTAAATACTCAACGTGCAACTGTTGAAGAACGTTGGCACCAGGGTGACACAGTTGGTTACATCATCACTGCATTACTTGCAATTGGTGCGTTATTAGCGTTAGTTCGTTTCCTAGACCTATTAATGGTTAGTGCAAAAATCAAAGCACAGGTTAAGAACATCAACACGCCTAACGAAAACAACCCACTTGGTCGTATTCTTAAAGTTTACCACGACAACAAAAACCAAGACGTTGAAAACCTTGAGCTTAAATTAGACGAAGCAATTCTACGCGAAACGCCTCGTATCGAAGCTGGTATCAACATCATTAAGATTTTAGCTGCTATTGCACCGCTACTAGGTCTACTTGGTACAGTTGTTGGTATGATCTTAACATTCGAATCAATCACACTATTCGGTACTGGTGATCCGAAGATCATGGCAGGTAACATCTCACTAGCGCTTGTAACTACAGCTCTAGGTCTGATTGCTGCACTACCACTAATCCTATTACACGCAATCGTTTCAGGTCGTAGTAAAGCAGTTCTACATATCCTAGACGAGCAGAGCGCAGGTATTGTTGCTGCGCATGCGGAGAAGGAGAAAGCCTAATGCTAGTCCTGATGGAGATTTGGGAATCTATCAGGGATTTTGTTGGCACAGGCGGCCAAGTATTATACGTGGTCGCGATAGCACTCTTTCTAATGTGGGTATTAATGATTGAGCGCTATTGGTTCCTACTCGCCGAGTATCCGAAAATGAAAGCGGATATTGTAGCGAAGTGGGACGCCCGCCAAGACACTACGTCTTGGTACGCACACAGAATCCGCGATGCATGGATTTCTGAAGCGTCTGAAAAATTAGAAGCGCGCATGTTGATTATCAAAACATTGGTAGCCATGTGTCCATTAATCGGCCTACTAGGTACTGTTACGGGTATGATCAGCGTTTTCGAAACGATGGCAACTCAAGGTACTGGTAACGCTCGTCTAATGGCATCGGGTATTTCAATGGCAACGATACCAACAATGGCAGGAATGGTTGCGGCACTATCTGGTGTATTCTTCAGCACTCGCCTAGAAGCTAGAGCGAAAATGGCTAAAGAAAAGCTAGTAGATAGTTTGCCTCATCACTAAAGAGAGATATTAATATGGCACGTAAACAACGTTTTCGTGAGGAAGAAGAAGCAGCAGTAGATATGACACCGATGCTAGACATCGTATTCATTATGCTTATCTTCTTCATCGTAACAACTTCTTTTGTGAAAGAAGCTGGTATTGAAGTACAAAAGCCGAAGGCTGCACAAGCTCAAACTAAAAAGAACGCTAACGTCTTTATCGCTATCCGTGAAAACGGTGAGATCTGGATGGACAAGCGTGCTGTTGATGTTGAGCGTGTTAGTGCAAACCTTGAAAGCATCCTAGCTGAGCAACCTACTGAAACCGTAATCATTCAAGCTGATAAAGGCGCGAAACACGGTGTAGTTGTTAAAGTTATGGACCAAATCAAGGCGACTGACGATCAATTAAAAATCTCAATCGCTGGAGCTAAGTAATGATTCGTTTTCTGTTTTCACTTGTAACAGGTGGGGCAGTTACTTTCGGCTTATTTTATTTTATGGCATTTCTGATCTCTGGCGGAGCAGATAGAGCTGAAAATGAAAAAGAAGAAATCGTAGTCGAAATTTTGACGAATCCACCTGAATCTGAGGTTCAAGAGCGCAGACGTGTTCCGCCTCCACCTCCGCCGCCGCCGCAGCAGCCGCCTAAACCGCAGCCGCCGCAACCTGACAATGCTAACCCAAATCCGGGTGCTATTGGCTTTAACATGCCTAGCATCGACATTGGTGGTACTGCAGGTGGCCTAAGTGGGCCTGGTGAATTTGGTCGTGATGGTGACGCAACACCCATCGTACGTATTGAGCCTAAATACCCGACTCAAGCGGCACGTGATGGTAAAGAAGGTTGGGTACAACTTTCATTCACTATTAACGAGCTTGGTGGTGTTGAGGATGTAAAAGTTATTGATGCTGAACCAAAGCGTATTTTCAACCGTGAAGCGATGAGAGCATTGCGTAAGTGGAAATACCGCCCGAAAATCGTCGATGGCAAGCCAGAAAAGCAACCTGGTATTACTGTACAGTTAGACTTTAAACTTAACCAAGATTAATAAGGAGCGAAGAAATGAAGCAATTACATAAAGCAACAGCTCTTGCGCTACTTATGACGCTCACAGGTGTAAGCAGCAACGCTGTTGCTGCGCCTGACCCAGCTAAAATCGAAGCGCGTAAAAAAGCGAAGACTAAGATCATGGGTGAGCGTACTGGTAAGAAAGTTGTTAAAGCATTTGAGCTTTACAATAACGACCAACTTGACGAAGCAATTGCTTTGATGGAAGAGTTAGACCCGTCTAATGCTTTCGACAAAGCAACTGTTGATAGATATTTAGGTAACTTCTTCGCACAAAAAGAAGATTATGCTAAAGCATTACAATTCGTTAAGCGCGCCGTAGAACCAGATGTTTTAAACTTCAAAGACCAAGCAGACACCCTTAAATTCTTAGGCGACCTGTATTTTGGCCAACAGAAGTTTGTTGAAGGTATGAAAGCCTACAACGACTGGATGGACTTTACTGGTGATGAAGACGATAAGGTTTATGCACGCATTGCGCAAGCATACTTTGAGTTAAAGCAATATAGTAATGTTATTGAACCAGCTGACAAAGCAATTAAATTGTCAAAAGAGCCAAATAAAAATTACTACATGTTTAAAGTTGGTGCTTATTTCGAGCTTAAGCAGTTTAGTAAAGTTGTAGAAGTTGGTGAGACTCTTGTTAAGTTGTTTCCTGAGGACAAACAAAACTGGACTCGTCTAGGTTCTTTCTATATGTCTACTGAAGAGTTTAAAAAAGGTCAGACTGTTATGGAGATAGCTTACAAAAAGGGCTATTTCGAGAAAGAAAACCACTACAAGATCTTAAGCAGCTATTACTCGCTAAACGACATTCCTTACAAAGCAGCCATTGTTATGGAAAAAGCTCTGAAGGAAGAAAAAGTTAAGCGTACTAAGCAAAACGTTACTGCTGTTGCAAGTTACTTCCACCAATCGAAGCACCTTGTAACTGCCGCTAAATACTATGAAGAAGCAGCTAAGTTTGATGACGATGCAGATCTTTATAGAAAAGCAGGTAACTTATTACTTACTGAGCAAAAGTACAGTGCTGCAGTTGAGCGTTTGAATAAAGCGCTTGAGTTAGGCACTGAAAAGAAGGGTTCGACTTACTCTGACTTAGCTGAAGCTTACTTATACCAAGAGAAGTATAAGCAAGCTTATAGAGCGATTGTCAAAGCACAAGAAGACCCACGTACACGTAAGTTTGCTAGAGGTTGGGCAACGTTCATTAAGGACAAAGCACAACGCAAAGGCATAAGCCTATAAATAAAAAGCCCCGAAAGGGGCTTTTTTTATAGTTGGAAGTGAAGGTGAATAATAAATTTCTTTTAATCATAATCCCCATTCTGTTTTTGTTATCAGCGTGCACTGAACCGCAGAAACTTAGTTCTTTTGAAGAAGTGCAATCACAGCTAAAAAATATCAATACTGTTTTATTGACCAAGAGTAAAAATGAACTATCAGAAGTATTACCTTTCAGTGAGGCCTATTTAAAGCAAAGGCACATAGCTTTAAACTCTGCTGACCTCCAGTTGCTTACAGTGCATCAAGTTAATGAACTGCAATATTTAATAATTCAAGAACGTTATCCTGAAAGGTATTTGCCGTGGCCCGCAACCATTAATGTGGCTAAAAATCTTAGTGAAGGCCAAATGCAGGTATGGCAAAACTTTGTACTGACTAGGTTAGAAAATGCAAAGCTAAGCAAGATAACCTATAACAGATATGAGCTGAAAAAGTTAATAACGTATTCTGAATCTGAATCACTAACAGATTTAACTGATTATTTTAAAAAATATAAACCAAGAAGCCGCCTAGGCATTTACCAGCTCCCTAACGGCAAAGAGTGGTATCAAAGTAAGGTTAACCACTATTTAGGCAGCGCAGAAAACCCTCAGGTTGTTTTAGCTAGAATTCAAGAATTAACGAATGAGTATTATAATCAAGATTACGAACTAGAAGTACTTAGCCTAGTTAAGATTGCAAAGAAATACTGCCCAATTGTAGATGGTCTTAATTGGCAGCATGAGTTTGTTAACTTAAATGCGACTTTTGGGCAGTGTGATAAACAGAAATTACTAGCCTATAAAACGTTAATGCTAGTCTTGGCTGAAATAGACTTAGGCATTCATTTTCAGGCATGGTCAGAGCAGCAGGCCATGTTGGTATTGGATCAAAAACTAGCACTTGAGTCAGGACAGGCGAGAGATTTTTTAGAGTATATTGTCATGAAACCTGCAGCTGTTTTATCTTTAGCTAGGCTTTATCTTTAGCTCCGAGCAAAGTGAGAAAGATAATAAAATGGCCTTTCTTACTGAGGCTTTTAATTACCTATTTGCTTTTCTCTTAACAGACCGAGCAACGTTGTTTAGCTGGTTTTTTTTGCAAGTGCCGGAAGTTCAAGTTTTTTCTCGCAGTTACAACAATAGCCAAACTGTCGAATATCTATTTGGCATAAAACAGCCTCTAGCGTCATTATCCGTTGAAATCAGTAAAATTGTTCCGAGTTAATTTTTGAGACTGCTAGGTCAATCTATTCACCAAGTGTCGAGTCTTCTAACAATGAAGCTAGAACGTAAGTTAGCTCATGTTGTGCGTCTTTAAGCTCATTTAAAAACTCACATCGAACAGAGTCTAATTAAATTTTTAGTTTGCTTTGAAAATCTTCAGTCTGATTTGCATTGATTATCGCTCTCCCATGAGCAATCACTATGTTATTTCAAAGCGAATTCGTTATCACCTGAATCAATGCTAGGACGCTTTGCATATTTCTCTAGCACAGAGACGACCTCACATTTACTCTTAAGCTTTCTTATTTCGTCGAAAAGTTCATTTGCTTGTGGATATTGAAGTTTAAGATAGCCGAGCCATTGCTTAGTTCGTGATGAAAAATACTTTTCACTTAAAGAAGGGTCTTGGTGCATAGACGAATGCAGAATATGGTAAATCACATTTTCCCAAGATAAAGGGGTGTAAGATTTATTTTCTCTATGTGCTTTAATCTTTACTGCTAAGTCTGGTGTTGCTAATGCTCCGCGACCAAGCATGAGGTGTGAGCAACCACTTCGTTCTTGACAGCGATATGCATCTTCGACTTGCCAAATTTCACCGTTTGCGACAACGGGCATGGACACTCTTGACAGTAGAGGCTTTATTTTTTCCCAGTAAGCAGGGGGTTTATAGCCATCTCGCTTGGTTCTAGCATGAATTGCTAAGCTTGAAGCGCCAGCACTTTGAACAGCATCTACAATTTCTGCAGTATTACTGTCATCATCAAAACCCAAGCGTATCTTAGCACTGACTTCATGCTCTTTAGGTACCGCTTCTCTCACTGCTTTTATAATCTGATACATGAGCTCTGGCTCTTTTAATAGAACCGCACCACCTTTACTTTTATTAACCGTCTTAGCCGGACAGCCAAAATTAAGATCGATGCCATGTGAGCCTAGCATGACGGCTTTTCGTGCATTCGCAGCGAGTGCATGGGGAACTTGGCCCAGAAGCTGAATACGCACAGGTGTGCCAGACTCGGTATAACCATTATTTAAGAGTTCAGGACAAGTCTTGATAAATACCCTACGTGGAAAAGTGAGATCGACAACGCGAATAAACTCAGTTACACATAAATCAAAGCCACCAAGGTTCGTTAGAAGTTGGCGCATTTTGAAGTCTACAACGCCTTCCATTGGTGCCAATATTAATTTCATAACTTGCTCTATACTACTTAAAGGGCGCTTATTCTAAACGAGAGCAAGTGTGTTGCTAAGTTAAAATTGAATTTTTTTAGATTTAATGAAATATTCTTTTTCATAACAGGGTCTATTAAATGAATTGAACGAAATCTCCCAAAGGGTCGACTATGAAAAATTTAAAAAATAAATCAATAGCTGCTACGTTAGGTGCCGTCGTTGTCGGTACAGCGAGTTTGACTGCTTCAGCAGAAGTGAATGCTAACCCATTTGCATTTACAACAATGACTTCAGGTTATCAATTAGATGCATCTGAAGGTAAGTGCGGTGAAGGTAAATGTGGTGGCAAAGCTAAAAAAGAAGGCAAGTGCGGCGAAGGTAAATGTGGCGGTAAGGCTAAAAAAGAAGGCAAGTGCGGCGAAGGTAAATGTGGCGGTAAGGCTAAAAAAGAAGGCAAGTGCGGCGAAGGTAAATGTGGCGGCAAGGCTAAAAAAGAAGGTAAGTGCGGCGAGGGTAAATGTGGCGGCAAAGCTAAAAAAGAAGGTAAATGCGGCGAAGGCAAATGTGGTGGTAAAGCTAAAAAAGAAGGTAAGTGTGGCGAAGGTAAATGTGGTGGCGCTCACTAATTCATAATTTTTTCTTTGAGGCAGATTATCTGCCTCAAACTTCTTAGCAAAATTTCTTCTTACTGTTATACAAGCCATGAAATCTAAGGTATTAATATGGTAGCTAGTGATATAGGCATGGTCGGTCTAGGCCTCAGACGTGAAATGTTGGATGACTTTATTGAGTCACCACCAAGTCAAGTCGATTTTCTAGAGGTTGCGCCCGAAAATTGGCTTAAAATGGGTGGGAAATTTGGTAAGAAGTTTAAGCAACTTACTGATAAAAATAGATTTATTTGTCATGGCTTATCGCTCTCACTAGGTTCTCCAGGGCCGCTTGATGTTGAGTTTGTGACATCTCTCAAAAGCTTTTTTAAAACGCATAATGTAAAAATTTACAGTGAGCATTTGAGCTACTGCTCGGGTTCAGGTCATATGTATGATCTAATGCCTATTCCATTTACTGAAGACGCAACAAAACATGTTGTTGGTCGGATAAAGCAAGTACAAGATATTTTGGAGCAGCGGATTGCTGTCGAAAATGTTTCTTACTATGCCGCACCCGGTCAAGAAATGTCTGAGCAAGAATTTACGCTAGAAGTTTTAAAACAAGCTGATTGCGATTTACTACTTGATGTAAATAATATTTATGTAAACAGTGTCAACCACGGTTACGATGCAATCGAGTTTTTACGAGCTATGCCAAGTGAACGTATTGTATATGGCCATGTTGCAGGGCATTATGAAGAGAGTACCTCTTTGTTAGTTGATACACATGGTGCTGATGTCTGTGATCCAGTGTGGGATTTACTCGAGAAAGCCTATGATTATCACGGCTTGTTTCCTACTTTACTCGAACGTGACTTTAACATACCGAGTATGAAAGAAGTGTTGAGTGAAGTAGACATAATTAAACGGCTTCAATCCGAATTTTTAGCTAAAAGTAAAGGGGTAGCCTAGTGTCATTCATCGATGTGCAAAATGCATTTATGGCTCATATTAGAGATCCTGAAAATGTCAAAAAACCTCATGATGTAACAGAAGAAAGAATGACAGTTTATAAAGAATTGTTTTTTAATAACGTCGAAGGGTTTGTCAGTTCAGCTTTTCCAGTGCTTAAAAGTCTCTATTGTGAATCACATTGGTTAATGCTTGTTCGTAATTTTTTTATTAACCATAATTGTTCTTCTCCCTACTTTTTAGACATCAGTGCAGAGTTTTTAGCTTTTCTTCAGCATGAATACACCATGCAAGAAACTGATCCGTTATTTATGTTAGAGCTTGCGCATTATGAGTGGGTTGAATTGGATGTGTCTGTTTGTTTCGAGGATGAACTGCAAAAACCACTTACAAAGGTAGACAATCAGCCTTTGTACCTATCAAACACTGCACGTAACCTCTCTTATCAATATCCAGTTCATCAAATTAGTGATGACTTTCAACCGTCGGAGCCAAGTGAACAGCCCAATTATTTTGTTGTATATCGTGATGAAGAGGATGAAGTGGGTTTTATCGCTTCAAACCCAATGACCGCGATTTTGTTAGAGCAACTGGATGATAACCCAGGTCTTAGCTTGTCAGAAATTGTGTTAAAAGTGCATGAAATTATTCCACAATTTAGTGAAGAGCAGCTAATAGGCGGTGCAAATCAAACACTAAGCGCTTTGGCAGAGCTCGGCATTGTAGTAACTAAGTAACCTTTTTGTTCAACCAGCTTAGCGATTTTTTGCACTTCTCACTTTAACGCATAGCTCGGATCGTCTATGATGTGCGCAGTTTTTTCGTGCTTAAAAATTTATAGGTGTATTATGTCAAAGGGTGATTTTAAAGATCCGTTCAACGCTAAATACTTCATTGCTTTCTTAGCTGTTTTTGTTGTTATTGGCTGTCTAAATGCAATTCTTGGTTTAGCAACGGCTTTTACAGCTTAATCATCGAAAATACAAAAGACATCTTGTCTTACGTTTAAAAGGCTGCAAAAACGCAGCCTTTTGTCGTTTTATTGTGCAAACAACTTAAAAACATCGCTTTGTGATTTCTCAAAGTTTCAACTTTTCTCATTCTTGTTATAATCACTTTCTTTACAAAATAGAAAGCTTCATTATGACACAAGCTAATCTCACGCTGATCAAAGACAGTATTGCTACGGTGCCTAACTACCCAAAAGAAGGTATTATGTTCCGTGATGTAACCACTTTACTTGCTGATCCAAAAGCGTTTAAAGAAACTATTGATGCGTTTATTGCTGCATACAAAGATCAAGGTTTTACTAAAATCATTGGTACAGAGTCGCGCGGTTTCATTTTTGGTGCACCTTTATCTTATGCGCTAGGTATTCCCTTTATTCCAGTGCGCAAGCCGGGTAAATTACCTCGCGAGGTGATTAGTCAATCATACCAGCTAGAATATGGCGAAGACGTTTTAGAACTCCATACAGATGCAATTGTAGAAGGTGACAAAGTATTGTTAGTTGACGATTTGCTTGCAACGGGTGGCACTATTGAAGCAACAGCTAAGCTTGTGCATAAACTTGGCGGTAATGCAACAGACGCAGCTTTTGTTGTATCGCTACCTGAACTAGGCGGTGAGCAACGTGTTGCAGACTTAGGTATTAATATTCTTAAGTTAGTTGAGTTCGAAGGCGAATAATATGAGTTATCAAGTCCTAGCACGGAAGTGGCGTCCGCAAACCTTTCACCAACTTGTCGGCCAAGAGCATGTCAAACAGGCGCTCGTAAATGCCCTCAATGAGCAAAGGTTGCACCACGCTTATCTTTTCACTGGGACTCGGGGCGTCGGTAAAACTACCATCGCCCGTATATTCGCAAAAAGTTTAAACTGCGATGAAGGGATCACTTCAAACCCATGTGGCAAGTGCCAAAGCTGTTTAGACATCGAGGCGGGTAAATTTATTGATTTAATAGAAATCGATGCTGCTTCTAGAACGAAAGTTGAAGATACACGAGAGATCCTCGACAATGTTCAATATGCACCGACTCGCGGTCGCTATAAAGTGTACCTCATCGATGAAGTACACATGTTGTCAAAGCACAGTTTTAACGCGCTTTTAAAAACTCTCGAAGAGCCGCCAGAGCATGTAAAATTTTTATTGGCGACGACCGACCCACAAAAATTACCTATTACTATTTTGTCACGTTGCTTACAGTTTAACTTGAATGCAATGTCGCAATCGCAAATTGTATCGCAACTTACTCATATTCTGCCGCAAGAGCAAATTCAATTTGAAGAGCCTGCCTTGAAGGCACTAGCGAAAGCCGCTGATGGCAGTATGCGTGATGCGTTAAGTTTGACTGATCAAGCCATAGCACAAACCAATGCTCAACTTACATTAGCTGCAGTGCAAGACATGCTTGGTCTGATGGATGTCAGTCATGCCGTGAGTATTTTGGCTTCTATACTTTGCCAAGATGCACCAGCTGTAATGGATGAAGTCGCACAAATAGCAGTTAAAAATGGTAATTATCTTGCCGTTTTAGACGATTTAATCGCACTTCTACACGCCATTCAGCTCACGCAATTGGTGCCTCAGGCAGCAAAAATATCGGTATTTTCAGAATCAGATATTGCAGCGCTCAGTGAACAGATCAACCCACAGCAAGTACAGCTGTTTTATCAGCTGCTGTTAAATGGTAAAAAAGATCTTCAGTGGGCGCCAGAGCAAAAACTTGGCTTTGAAATGGTGCTGCTGCGTTTAATTGCGTTTGAGCATGCAGATAGTCAACCTCCTGCCAAGCCTAATGTTCAAGCTGGCTCGGTATCAAGCAGTTCTGCTCAATCTCAAGTTGCACCTTCTGCGTCACCAAGACAAGGTTTGCAAGATATTCGTGCTCGCTTGAAGAAAAATAATGCCTCAACATGTGGGAATACCAATCAGCAATCTCATGTTACGTCTGAAATGCCAGTATCATCAGCAACGCCTCAGATTGAAGTTGAACCTTCGCAAGTTGAACCTATTCAGGCCGAACCTATTCAGGCCGAACCTATTCAGGCCGAACCTACAGTTACTAATCAGCTTTCAGAATTAACTCAACCTGTTGCACAAAGCGAAGATATATACTCGTCGGTTGAACAACCTCAGCATCAACAGGATGTTGAAAACAATGCGCTTAATCACCACGTTCAACAGAACCAGCAAACATCAAAGCAGCAAGCGAATGCACCTGAGCCTCAAGAGCAAGAATTAGCCGCGCAATATGAGCAAGTGATGCAGGATGCGCAAGAGCAAGGCTATACGCCGGCTTATGAACCGCAGACTACACAACCAGCGCAACAAGACGCTAGCTCTCAAAATTCAGAGTCGGCTTCTGCACGCTTAAAAGCTCAGCAAGGGCAAGCACAATCTGCCATTGCACGTATTTTGCAGAACCGAAATATTTCTGGGGCAGGGCAGCTATTATCGGCTCGAGGAGATGAGCCAAAAAAGTCTGAGGCGCAAAACGCGCCCGACTCAAATGTGGCGCAAGTAACACCGAAGAAAAAACCAGTTCCATTTAGCGAAAGGCACAAAGCGGACGAAAGTAAACTGGCGCCTGAGTTGTTAGAGCAAATTGCACCGCAAACCTCGCAATCGCAAGAAGCACCTCAAGAAGAAACTATGCCTGTGCCTGAAGGCTTTGCGAGCCCAATTAGTGAAATTCGTTTTGCCCATCAAAGAGATGATTGGGCTAAGTTGATTGAGAAAATGGCTCTGGGTGGGCGTATGCGTCAGTTTGCACTGCATTCGATTTATCACTACGAGAACAATCAAGCCAACATTCAAGTTGATATTAGTCAGCGTCATTTAGACAGTGCTATTTTAAGACAAAAACTGCAAGCTGCACTGAATGAAATGTACAACTCTGATGTTGAGCTTATCGTTGAATTTGCAGAAGGAGTGATAGACTCACCGTATCTAATTCAACAAAAAATAGATGCACATAGGCATCAGCAAGCGATAGAAACGATTAATCAAGATCCTATTGTATTACAACTTATCGAGCAATTTAGTGCCGAGGTCGATGAAAATACCATACAGGCATTGTAATCGAGTACAATAGACCTTATCTTTTAGCCAAATAAAATATATGTAAGAGAGCGTATTATGTTTAAAGGTGGAATGGGCAATATCATGAAGCAGGCTCAGCAGATGCAAGAGCGCATGGAAAAAGCCCAAGAAGAGATCAAAAGCCTGGAAGTAACAGGCGAAGCGGGTGCAGGCCTGGTTAAGGTAACTATGCTAGGTAGCCACAACGTTAAGCGCGTTGAAATTGACGAAAGCTTAATGGAAGACGACAAAGACATGATTGAAGACCTTCTAGCTGCCGCTGTAAACGATGCAGTGCGTCGTGTAGGTGAAGAGTCAGCTAAGCGTATGTCTGATGTTACTGGGGGTATGCAGATGCCTCCAGGCTTCAAAATGCCGTTCTAAGATTAAGGTTACGAATAAAAAGTTTGTATTCTATTTATCCCTGCAAGGGACAAACAGGGGACAAAAACTAATGAAAGCTCAGGTAAATAATCGCCTGAGCTTTTTTGTATTAAAGAGGTGTTTAAACGGATTTGTAATAATCAGCCTGATAATACAGTTTGTTTTAGTTTGTTTTAGTTTGTTAAGCAAGTACCTGAAATACTTCTGGTGCTGAAGTATATAAAGCGAAACAGGCTATCAGTAATAAGATTGACCCAGAACATTTATTTATTTTATTTGCAGTGTTTTCTTTTGATACTTTAGTGAAGAAAAAAGACAGTAAAAATAACAGTGCGTAATCTAATATTACCCAAATCGTTAATAACACAAACATTGAGGCGGTTTTATTGTCTGTGACATTAAAAAATGCCGGAAAGAAAGCAATAAAAAATAAGATATCTTTTGGATTTGAAATACCAATTAAAAAGCCGCTTCTTAACCAAGACTTGCCTCTGTTCTGGTCTAAACTTTTTTGCGATAAATTAACTTTTGATTTGAGAGTGTCTATAGAGAAGTAGATAAGATACAGCGCGCCAAAAAATGTTAGAAAGGTGAGCGCGTGGTCATTGGCTGAAAATATACCATTTATCATCAAAAATGAGACGGAAATTAAAATAATAGACGCTAAGTTAGTCCCAATGATTGTTTTCATCCCCGCTGATATTCCGCCGTTTACGCTGCTATTGGCGACCAACACTGCAACAGGCCCTGGGGTACCTAAGAAAACCACAATTGAGCTTACATATAATAATATTAGAGTGTAATCAATCAGCATGTTTAGTTTCCTTTCTTGAACTTATAAATAGATAGCTTTTAACCCATTGGTTGTCTGATGGAAGGCAGTATCTTATCCATTTCCTTTTGAGAATTCACAAATCCTTTGTTCAAATTTTTCTGCTTAACATGCTCACTTTAAGTTATAGAAAAAGAGTGGGGCAAGTGAATTTTAAGAGAGTTAAATTGACTTAAATATAACGAATACGATCTTAGACTTTAGTGCAGTTATGTTTATCTAAGTTTTCATGTAACTTAAAAGGCTTTAGTAAGTCACTTGTATTGTGTAGAGCAAAATTATAGCCGCACTTTGATATGAGTGATCCTGCGGTACAGACATATTTATAACGTATCACTTTTAAGTCGGTTGCGATTTCATAATTCGGATTTTATCTGTAAATTATTTAGTATGAAAAATATTAAACAAGTGTGGATTTAATACATATTCAACATAAATGAGGCTTAATATGATTGTTATTTTAACAAGCTAAGGCTTTGTGACACCTCTTTCTAATTGTGCGATAAAATACAAATTTCTCATTCAGCTTATAAATATACATATGTGACAACATGAGCTCATATTGGTTACGCGATAAATTAATCTTGCATTGAATTTGAGGGAGTGTTTGGAACTTTGATTGTAAGTACTGTTATTGATATATCTATATTATTGTTGCATTAGAAGATCGTAGTTGTTGGAATAATTGCTCTTGATACGTATTTTAAAAGGAATAAAGCGGTTAAGCAGTAAGCGTAAATATAAAAGCCCAGCAAAAATACTGGGCTTTTTTAGTACTAAGCTTGTTACTTATTACCAGATACGAACACGTTCTTCAGGTTTAAGATATAACTTATCACCTGGTTTTACGTCGAATGCTTTGTACCATGCGTCATGGTTACGAGGTGCGAGCGCACGAAAGCGACCTGGTGCGTGTGTACCAGCGCGAAGCTGGTTT
>Ga0209992_10000670_pt1 | contig 42917 bp, 22 predicted proteins | sample 2SBtaG_2_FD_182564 | JGI IMG/M metagenome (GOLD analysis project Ga0209992, IMG submission 182564) | Deep subsurface microbial communities from Kolumbo volcano to uncover new lineages of life (NeLLi) - 2SBTROV12_ACTIVE470 metaG (SPAdes)... | ecosystem: Environmental > Aquatic > Marine >...
CAGGCGAAGCAATTCATGAGATTCCAACGGTACGGCCCTTTAATGATCCCGGTGCAGCTCAGTTCTGGTACCGACTGCGCCGATACGATGCGTCCATTGTAGCCAAGTCGCATGTGGTCTATACCTTGTCGAATCAAAAAATGGACCGCTATAAGGAATTGTTTTTCGACCCCGACTACAGTGTCGAAAAGTTGCCGGGCTATGACCTGCCCGCAGCAGCCAATCCTTTTATCAGCTTTGGGGTTATACCAGCAAAATCCCGCTATGAATTCATGCTTGATGATGCCCGGTTTTTCATCCAGGGATTCATTAAAGGACCCGTATGCCGTGGTCAGGTGGCGCTGAACGTCATCGAAGATCAATTCTGGGTGTTCTTCTTAAGCCCTAAAAGCCTTGAGTCGAAAGATACGCGGGAAGTGCTGGCCAGTGTTTCCGATTATCTGCAGGTACCAAGTTCGACCGAGACGCTGAATTTGCTGGCCTCCTATGGAGAATACTGGGATAGCCAGAAGAAGTATCTGGCGGTTCGCAACCAGTATTTTGCTGAACAAGTGGAAAAGAAGGGTGATGCTGCATTCTCTGGTATCTGGGATGGGGGTGGCACCAACCCGAATGCGGCGCTGACGATATTTCGAAACTTTGACAGCGCAGCGGTCGAATTTGGCTTGTTGGGCTACTACCCTAAAACAGCCTGGATCATTGATTTTCCCTTGTTCGAGCGCATTCACTACCTACTGGTTGCCGGTTTTGATGTGTACGGCAACGTTGGGCATCAGTTGAATTCTCGCCTGTTTATGGATTTCTTGCGTATGGAGGGCGAAGATAACTTTCTAACCTACCTGCCGGCCGCTAATCGCAAGCAGATACGTGATAGCTGGTACCAGGGTATACGAGAGAAACGTAGCAAATATTTCCAGGAACCTATGGAGTGGAACAGTATTGAATCGCCCCTTGATTATAAAACCGATAATCCACAGCGCGAACTTTATGATAGAGCTATTCAGTACCTGGGAGATCTTGTAAGTCCAACGGATTATCTGAACCGTTGCGAGGCAAATGATTGTGTCTCAGACGGCGCAACCGAAACGATTCGGGTGGCAGATGCCATCTTGCGCCGTTTTGAAAAAAGGAACTCTAAAACTCTGCAGAATAGCCCGGACCTGGTGTACCTTCGTGTTGTGGTTAAGGGAGCACCAGACATTCCTTATACTCTGATTGTTAACAAGAGTTACCAAAATCTCACCAGTCTATTGGATGATGGCAACAGTCAGAGCCGTGCTCCGGAAAACGATACAATGACCCTATTGCGAGGAATTTCCGGTTCGTATCCTAACTTCTTTCTGGTCGTGCCATTTGAAGAATTAAGTCAGTTTGTAGATGCCGCGATGAGTTCCATAAGCATCGAGTCCTACCAGCTGTTTGTGGCCAAATACGGAATTCGGCGAACCAATGATAATTTCTGGGAACACTCTGATTGGTTCCAAAAACAGTATGCCGAGTTAGAGCCGGTGGAGTCGGGCATACTGGATCTGAATCGTTACGGAAATCATTGATAAAACCTATTAATACGAGCAAATCTGCGCAGATCATAGCCTTGTCTATCAGCAAGGCAATTATTTCATACAGGAGAGCAATTTCAGGGTATCTTCGACCCATCAGCAAAATAGACAACTGGCTGGATAGCATATAAAACTGGCATACCTTTGCCTTTTAATGCATCGATCAGATTTAATGGCGTTATAAATAAGCGCCCTAAAACGCCCCCGATGGTATGGCAAGTCCTATTTAAAATGGCTATCAGCTTACTACAAACAATTTGTAACCAGCTTAAACGGGTATTGCATTCCATGACTTAGAGTTGAATGTCCTCTGGCACGTAGGTTCTTGAGATTGCTGCATGCCCCACACGTCGTATGGCCAGTACGAATGCCGCGATACGCATGTCTATCTGCTCTTTCTTCGCAACAGCACTAACCGCTAGGTAGGCTTCACGCATCTTGTGAGTGAGCTCCTCATCGACGCGGGTTTTCTTCCAGCGAAATTGCTGAATATTTTGTGCCCATTCGAAGTAGCTCGCGGTGACACCTCCCGCATTGGCTAAAATATCGGGCACGATTAACACACCACGCCGGACCAGAAATTCATGTGCCGCCGGTGTGGTTGGGCCGTTGGCACCTTCCACAATAATATCTGCCTTAACACCGCTCACATTGTCTTCGGTAATTGCGCCTTCTAGTGCCGCAGGAATAAGCACATCCGCATCCCATGCGATGATTTCAGGTCCACTAAACGCCATACCACCCGGAAATCCTTTAACCGTCCGATGTTCACCTACCCATAGACCCAGCGCATCGATGTCTAGCCCATCATCATGACTGACGCCTCCAAGATGATCGGCAACCGCAACAATTTTTGCTCCCTGTTTTGCAACGAGGCGTGCTGCATTAGCTCCAACGTTACCAAAACCCTGCACGGCTACTCGGGTATCTTGCCAGTTCTGACCACGATCTTTCAGTGCCTCGTCCAGCACAACCATCACTCCGCGTCCAGTCGCTTCATCACGGCCTTCCGAACCGAATAACTCCAGTGGTTTACCGGTCACCACTCCGGGTGAGAAACCGGCATATTTTGAATACTCGTCCATGATCCAGCCCATCACCTTGGCGTTGGTATTAACGTCCGGCGCGGGAATATCAATCGTAGGGCCGATAATTTCCTTAGTTTGTTCGACAAATCTTCGTGTAACGACATTCAGTTCACGCTCGCTCATTGTCGATGGATCGCAGTTGATTCCGCCTTTTGCACCACCAAAAGGCACATCAACTATGGCGGTTTTCCATGTCATCAAGTTTGCCAGTGCTGCGGCATGGTCTTCATCCATAGAGGGATGGTAACGTAGTCCACCTTTCATTGGTCCACGCGCTTTATTATGCTGAACCCGATAGCCTTGATAGTGTTGCAGACAGCCATCGTCATCGTCAATAACAAGGTCTACCTTGACAACGCGAAGAGGCGTCCAAAGTATTTCTCTGAGCCGATCGGGCAAATTCAGCACATCGGCCGCTTTTTGAAAATAATAGTGACTGTCTTCAAGCATATTTCACCCTTGTTATTCGTTAACCCGGTAGTAATTTCAGATAGCCAAAAAACTAACTAATGCTTTGCCTTTTCATGCATATCTAATCACTCCAACCAACGCACGCAGCACACACAGTCATTGAGGCATTTTAACGTACACCAGTTCCCACCTAGTATAAACTCTGTATCCAAGCATTCTCATGGGCACTGATAATTACCTAGTCGTCGCGCTTAATAGTAGTAAACCTTGTACTCCCGATTAGGGAAAACACTCGCAGCCAGATACCTTTTTAAACCACACATACATCGGGTAATTTGACGCGAAAAAACAAGGTATAAAGGATCGGGACAATGCCCAGAGTAAAAACGGTGCCAACAATCAAGCCAAACGCCATCACACAAGCCATGCCGTAGAACAATGGATCTTGAGAAATTATCAGCGGCAACAATCCGAGCACCGTGGTGGTAACCGATAGCAAAATCGGCCTGAAACGAGAAATAGCAGAGCCAATGACGGCATCATAGGGACTTGACCCGGAATCCCTTAGAGTCTCAATCCGGTCGATCATAACAATACCATTATTGATAATTGTGCCGGCAAGACTTAATAGGCCTAGTATTACCATGAATCCAAAATCAGCGCGCATCACCAGCATGCCGATGACCGCCCCGATCAAGATCAACGGTATGGTTATCAAAATAATACCGGCCCGACGGAAGGAATTAAATTGCCATACCAGGAGGACAATAATCATCAGAAAGCAGAAGGGGAACCACTTGGTCAATCGGGTCTGAGCTTTAGCGGATTCCTCAAGTTCACCGCTCATTTCCCAGTGAAAATTAACTGGAAATTCAATATCCTCTAGAACCGGCTTGACCCGTTCAAAAATCTGGCTTGCCGCCAAAGTCTGATGTTTGGCGCTGACGATGACTGTCCGCTCCTGATTGTGGCGCATGATTTTGCTATATTCACCCACGCTCCTAATCGTAGATATCTGGGATAATGGCACACCCTTAGGATTCTTTTGAGAATAGATCTGCAAGGTACTGAGTCCCGTCAACGAAGTCCTTTCCGATTCGACCCCCCGGACAACAATTGGGATTTCTATATCGCCTTCCCAATAATCACTGATAGGAAATCCAAATACAAAGGCACCTAATATATTGGCCACTTCTTCTGATCCTATATTGGCTCGGCGTGCCCGGGTCTGGTCAACATTGACCTCCATCTTTATGATCGGGTTGTCCCAATCCTGTTTGACATCAAGTGAACCGGGTAAATCCATCAATGCCGCCATCAGCTGTTCTGCCTGACTCTGTAACACTTGTATGTCAGGCCCCATTAAGCGGATTTCGAACATGCCGGTTTCCGTAGAACCCAGCCACATGGCCTTGACCCTGCCACGCACATCGGGAAAATTATCCAGTAAGTGCGCACGGGTACGTTCTACCATTGTATCGACTTGGTCGCTATCTTGAGTGTTGACGATAAAAAAACTGTTGTAGTCCTCCGGGTCGTCCGGAGACAAGGACAAAAAGAAGCGAGGCCCACCATCACCTACAAAAGCAACAGCATTACTGATTTCCGGGTTGATGTCCTTGTTTTCTAGCCAGGCTGTTATTTGACGGACGGTACTGGCATTTTTCTCGATGCGGGTGCCCGCCGGCATATCCAGATAAATCAGGTACTGGTTACGGTCTCCGCCCGGAAAAAATACTTTGGGTATAAAGGTAAACCCATACAAAGCCAGGGCCAAAGCGCCAATCGCCCCAGCCAAAACCAATGTGCGCTTGCGCAGCGCTGTTTCCAAAATCTGTCGGTATACTTGATAAAACTTGCCCTGGTAAGGATCCGGAGCAGAACCTTCATCGCCACCCACAACCGGATCAACTTCCATGAACCAGTTACAGGTAGTCGGCGTAACAAACATCGAAAAAAACCACGAACCCAGTAGAAGAATAGTGACTACCTGACCCAAAGACTTGGTGTAATCCCCAGTACTGCCTTCCATCAAAATCATCGGCAGGAATGCAAATACGGTAGTCAGAGTACTAGTCAATAATGGAATCATCAGGGTCTCACCCGCCTGCAATACAGCCTCCGTTCGCACAACGCCTTGCTCCATGCGCGTACGAATATCCTCGGCCACGACAATGCCGTTATCAACCAGCATACCCAGCGCAATAATCATTGTCGCCAGTGACATCCGCTGCATTTCTATACTTAGAACGGACATCATCACCAGACCAAACAACATGACCAACGGCACAAAAGAACCGACGATCAACCCGACTCTGACCCCTAGAAACAGAATCACGACGACTAACACGATGCCCACGGTCTCGAGCACATTCAACATCATGCTGTTGACAGAAGCTTTTATCAGGTCCGGCTGATAGGTAGCGTAATCGAACGCATAACCCCATGGTAACGATTGTTCGATTTTATCAAGGTTTTGGGTCAGTTGTTCACCAAAAGACACGGCATTGACCTGTTCCAGCAGAAAAACACTCAAAATAATGGCCGGCCGTCCTTCAAAGTACACCGGTTTCTCGGGCGGATCGACATAGCCTTTCTCGATCGTGGCAATGTCCTCCAACGCAATGACCTTGCCGCCTCCGACCGGGATCAATACCTCGCCGATAGCATCGACACTGAGAAACCGGCCCGTAGCCTCAATCATGAACTCAATACCATTAACATTGGTCCTACCGGAAGGAAGAATAATGTTCTGAGCCTTCAGAGTATTGGTGATTATACTGGGCTCCAAACCAAACTGGGCGATTTTGGCATTAGACACGTTCAAATAGATCTGTTCGTGCTGGAAACCGCTCAGTATGATCTTCTTAATCCCCTGCATAGACGAAAGCTGTTCACGGGTGTTACGCGCAACCTCATACATTTCGGCCATGCTGAATCCGTCACTCCATAGCGCAATAGTCGCCACCGCCGTATCGCCAAATTCATCATTTACGACAGGCCCTATCGTACCTGCAGGCAAGGTCGGTCTCAGGTCATCCATTCGATTGCGTAACAGTTTCCACACTGCAGGCAGTTGCGCTGAAGGCACTTCATCTTTGATGGTTACGTGCAACAACATCTCACCAAATTTGGACTTGGTTTTTTTGATCTCATCGACTTCACCCATAGTCCGGACTTTTTCCTCAATGGGACGAGTAATCAATCTTTCCATCCGTTCAGGCGGCATACCCGGATATTGGGCGGCAACCACCGCCTCCCGAATAATGATAGTTGGATCTTCTAGACGCGGGAAGTCCTGGTAGAGATAAGCACCCCCCAGTACAATGAGGGTAACGCTCACGATGACGAGTCGGGAGTTATTCAACGCAAAACGGGTAATATTAAACATTTGTTTGTTTTTTTAGTTTTAAGGAAGATAAATTTAATAATTCACCTTCCTAAACGCCTGACACCTAGTTACGGCTACAAAGGGGTAATCAATCGATTATCTCTGAAACGACTTTATAACGTTTTTTCTTGCATTAATTTGACGGTCATCCCGTCGGCTAAAAAGCTGACCCCGGCTGTGGCAATTATATCGCCCGCTGACAAACCCTCGTATGCAACGCCTCTGCTGTCTTGCCCACCGGTAAATTGAACTAGGACTTTTTTGACTTTCGAGGTTTTACTATCGTATACAAAAACATAACCTTCCCTAACTTTATCAACGATTGGCAACACCGCCGACGGAGGAATCAAATAACCAGGTTTCTGTTGTTCGCTAGTCAATGACAAAGTAACATCCGCGGTCATACCCGGAGACACTGTGGCAGGAGGTTCGATCAGCGAAATTTTTACCGGGAACAAATTGGCTTCGTGCGCTGCCGACCCGATTTCTGATATACGACCGTTAATGATCTGACCAGGTAACGTAGGAATATCAATTTCAGTGACGATATCCTTATCGATTAAATGCACGACTGTCTCCGGGACACCGAGACGAATATCCAATGCCCCGTCAGCATCAACTCTGAACAGGGATTGTCCGCTCTTAATTTCCATATGCGGTTCCACCGTGCGTTGGGCTATCCTACCGGTGTAGGGTGATTCCAGCTTAGTTTTGTCCAGATCGCGTTTGGCCAGACCCAACTTGGCCGAAGCATAATTGACGGCTGCCTGAGCAGCTTTGTAGTTATATCTTGTCCTATCCACCTGGCGTTGGCTACCGGCACCCTGGTCAAAGATAGACTGTGCACGATCATACTCGATTTTCTTATGAACCCGGTCTGCCCTGGCCTTGACTAAACCAGCTTGACTGGCTTTTACCGCCAATTCAAAATCATTGGGCACCAGTGTCGCCAGCACTTGGCCCTGCTCCACCCGATCGCCAATATCAACGAGCACCGTTGATACATTACCGCTCACTTCAAAACTGAGTAGTGAGAAATCAGTCGCCATCACCACACCGGCAAACTTACGTTTGCTGACAGCAGCCAATTCCGATACCGTCGTAGTTTTAATCGCACGTATCTGCTCAACCGGTGGCTGCCCTTGACTACATCCGGATAAACCCAGCAAAAAACACGCTAATACTACAATACGATTCAGGGAAAAGTTCACGTTATTCTCCTTAACACTTAACGCTCCAGAGCACCAGCCTAAATACAAACGGACAATAGACATACTTCAGGAGCAATGAAAAATTTAATTACCCTTACATTAACGTTACATCGATACTAAATACAACTAAAATTTCCCCTTTATCCCTTAGCTTGAACCTCAATCCATGATTTTAATACAGGTAATAGGTTATAAGATATTAGTTTCGCTGTTAACAAAAAGTCTTGGCTTCGAGCTTCGATTAAGTGTGTCCTTTTTGCCCCCTAAGGAATCAAGAACTTGTGCCTTCTGCTGTAATAAATTTAGTTTGTATTAAACCAGTCGGTCGAATCATTTTACCTTTGTCACAAACAGTCCCAAGTGGTCAGAAAGCAAGTTTTCGCGTATATTCCCCACGATGATATCGCATTCTTTCAAAACATCCTTGCACTGTAGACAAAACCAGTTTTTCATTGGAAAGTTGTCCGCTGTCAGTCGGATACTAATGTTAATTACCAGTCTGTATTTTACCGGATGCGCGGTTGGTCCTGATTTTAAAGAGCCAGATGCCCCTATCGCCGAACATTGGCTAAATCAAAACAACCCTAAACTAAACATTGACCAGCAAGTTGATTACAGTGACTGGTGGGAGATCTTTAACGATCCAGTTCTCACCACTCTGGTTGAAAAAGCCTACAACCAAAACTTAAACTTACATATTGCTGGTCTTCGGATATTAGAAACCCGTGCTCAACTTGGCATTGCTTTAGGTCAACAGTATCCACAGACTCAACAATTAAACGGCGGCGCCATTTATAGTCGCCTAAGTCAAAATGCGCCCAACCAAGCTATCGCTGACCGAAACTTCTGGGACTATAATATTGGCTTTGATGCAGCTTGGGAGATGGACTTTTGGGGCCGATTTCGCCGTGGTGCAGAATCAGCTCGGGCTGATTATGGCGCATCGATTACCAACTACGATGACATTTTGGTATCACTGACAGCAGAAGTCGCAACCGTCTATATCAACTTACGTATTCAGCAAGAGCGATTAGCCATTGCCTTGAATAATGTAAAAACTCAGAAGCGTAGCTATGAAATAGCTAATATTCGGTTCAATAATGGCGCTGTTTCCGAACTTGACCCAATGCAGGCTCTATCGTTATTACGAAACACCGAAGCGACGATTCCAGCATTGGAAGTTAGCATAAAACAAACCCGATATGCACTGAGTACACTACTGGGCATGCCACCAAGCAATCTAGAAGATCTATTGACTGGCGTTGAAAAAATTCCCGTTGCTCCAGAGAACCTAACACTAGGGATCCCTGCGGATTTACTACGCCGACGTCCCGATGTGCGGCTCACCGAATTGCAGGCTGCGGCGCAAAGCGCCAACATAGGAATAGCCAAAGCCGAACTGTTCCCACGATTTATTTTGCTCGGGTCGGTGGGCTTTCAGTCCAGCGACAACGGTAGTTTTCGTTCCAACGGCGCACATTTAGGCGATTTGTTTGATGGCAGCAGTTTTACCTGGTTTGTTGGCCCTTCGGTTAACTGGAATATTTTGAATTATGGGCGCATTCGAAATGATGTCCGAGTTCAGGATGCCCGTTTACAGGAATTGATCGTGAATTACCAAAATTCTGTGCTCACGGCGGCCCGGGAAGTTGAAGACGGTGTTGCGGCATTTCTGGGTGCTCAAAGCGAAGTCAAATACCTCAAAGACAGCGCCTGGGCAGCCGAACGTGCAGTTGAACTGGCACAGATCCAGTATCGCGATGGGGCCGTAGCCTACACCCGAGTACTGGACACCCAGGGAACCCTGTTACAACAACAAGATAGGCTTACGGAACGTAAAGGCACAATAAATACCAGTCTGATTTCGGTCTATAAAGCCTTGGGTGGTGGTTGGCAACTGCGTCACGGTAAAGCGTTTGTCCCTGCAACGATTCGAAAGGAAATGCATGAACGTACGGACTGGGGCGATTTACAAACTGAAGATTTACCGGAGACACAGCCAGAAGCTCCAGCCCCTGCAAGCCAGCAACCCTGGTTCCCAAAGATCGAATTCTGATCTTGCACGTGCAAAGGATGCAAACGGAGGGTTCAATGAAGTCGAGGAATAGGTAGGCTGGACCGAGTATTTGCTCAAATTAAAGACCACTCGCGCATAGAGGAAAATCTGTTAGAAACAAAAGGTTTAGCGTATGATATTTGTTAGGTGGCTGTCCGAAGATCAAGAGCTTACCGTTAAAAAACAGATTGGGGCTATGTACCCGATTATATTTCTTAAAATCGCGCAGCTGTTCACCACATTTATTACCCGAAAAAAACAGCATCAATCCGTTTTCCCTCGTAACGGTACCTATTTTCGAACAAGATGCCAGCTTAACTCCAACTAATTTTTAAAGATTATGAACACGCCCAACATGTCGTTGAAAGACAAATTAACTATGAATCAAGCGTTGGAAGCTGCCATCCGTATCGGTTTTGTTGCTCTAATGCTGGTCTGGTGCTTTGAGATTCTCAAACCCTTTATCATTCCCGTCTTGTGGGGCGGGATCATTGCGGCGGCAGTATTTCCCTTGTTCCGAAAATTGCAAAATTCCACAGGACAATCGGCGGGATTTGCGGCTATGCTGTTTACGCTGATTTTTTTGGTGTTTTTGATCGTACCCGTTTACATGTTTGCTGGCACGCTAGTTGAGGCCATACATGCATTATCTCGGGAATTTCAGCATGACATACTTTCTTTTCCGCCACCACCCGAACAGGTTGCTAGCTGGCCGATAATTGGCGAGCGCCTAGACCAGATATGGAGTTTGTTTTCAACCAATATGGAAGCAGCACTCAACCAGTTTAAGCCGCAGTTGAAGCAAATTGCTCAGTGGTTGCTTTCCGCTATAGCTGGCGCCGGGTTCGGTGTGCTACAGTTTGTATTTTCCATAATCATTGCGGGTCTGTTTCTAGCAAACAATATCGGCAGCCGCAAAATTATGAACCAAGTCGGTATTCGTCTAGCAGGTGAACGCGGTGAAGAGTTCGTCGACCTCGCGGGCGCAGTCATTCGCAGTGTGGCCCAGGGGGTATTAGGAATCGCGGTTATACAATCGGTATTCGCAGGCTTAGGAATGGTGGCAGCAGATGTTCCTGGCGCTGGCTTGTGGGCTTTAATCGTGTTGTTTCTCGCAATCATCCAGCTCCCACCATTATTAGTGCTGGGACCCATTATCATCTATGTTTTTTCCGCCGCAGACACGACAACTGCCGTAGTATTCATGATTTGGAGCATTATCGTTAGCGTCAGCGATTCTTTTTTGAAGCCACTATTGTTAGGGCGAGGATTGAAAACACCGATGCTTCTCATTCTGCTCGGGGCGATTGGCGGTATGATACTGTCGGGGATAATCGGCTTGTTTGTCGGATCGGTTGTTCTGTCGCTAAGTTATGAGTTGTTTCTAGTTTGGTTGTACGACGAAAAAATATCGGTTGAAAGTGAAAAGGATAGTTTAGATGTTTGAAATAGTTAATGAGTTTGTCGGCTGGATTCTAACTTTTAATTAGCCCAATAGTTGCCCAATCATTTCTAGAGCTCAGACACCATTTGGAACTTTAGGTCATACCACATCGTACTTGGTTACAATGCGTTAAAACTAGGTTGCCACCTGCCTTCACAAAAGAAATATTTGCCACGGGGAATCTGGTGAACCTTTTTAGTGATGTATCAAATGCTGACATAAACGAAGTCTTTCAAACCATTAAGCGGCATCCGCAGTTTCATCTCGAGCGTATCGTTTCCCACGGTCAATCGACACCAGTGGGTGAATGGTTTGACCAGGATACCGATGAATGGGTCTTGCTCTTGAAAGGAAGTGCTACGTTGAAAATAGAGAAGCAATCCAATTGTATTGATTTGGTGCCGGGCGATATGATCGAAATTCCGGCACGGTGTCGCCACCGTGTCGAGAAAACCGCTGCTAATGGTCCAACAATTTGGCTGGCGCTTCATTATTCTCCGGCATAAATTAACCGAATTATCGTCCCGGTGAAGGAGAACGCTATGTCCTTCTTTCAAACTGGCCGTCAGCGCTCCTTGATAAGCCAAAAACAAGATGATTTTTTTATTTGAGGCATCTAAATTCTTACCTAAAAACTACTTTGTTGTATGTAGGTAATGCAAAAGAACTAAATTTCAAACCCCCAATGAAACTCCTCAATTTTCTTAAAAACGAATCAAAAACCTTCAAAAAGGCCATCATAATCATGGCGTTGCTATCGGGGATATCTAACGCTCTACTGCTTGCAATTATCAATTCGGCTGCTGAACAGGTCTCAGATATTGGACTGCAAACACGATATTTGTTGTTATACCTTGCGACATTTGTTCTGTTTATTTATACCCAAAGGTTTACTTTGCTGAACAGTATGCTCGCAATCGAAGAAGCTATTCGCACAGTTCGAGTCCGAATCGTAAACAAGATACGGTGTGCTGATCTTGCTTTCGTCGAACAAAGTGGTCGAGGTGACATGCATACCCGTTTAACTCAGGATAGTACTCTTATTTCCCAATCGGTAATCCAACTGATGAGCTCGGCACAATCGGGTTTGGTTGTTGTTTTTGCTTTCATTTACCTTGCCTGGATTTCACTAACAAGCTTTTTATTCGCATTCCTTTTCATTTTTCTCAGCGCGCTGACCTATTTATCTCATGCCCAGAGAACTCAATTAAATCTACAATTCGCACGGCAACAGGAAGCAAGCTTTTTCGATTCGCTCAATCATCTTTTGGATGGCTTCAAAGAGATTAAAATAAACCGTCAGAAAAGTGATGATCTAATCGAACACATCGAACGGACATCTAAGGCATCCGAGCGTGTAAAAATCGAAGTCGGAAAGCTAGAGGTAACCGATTCCATATTCTCGCGTCTCTGCTTTTACGCATTGCTTCCCATGCTCGTATTTGCTATCCCCATCCTACATGCCCAGCAAACCGAAGACATTTATAAGGTCATGGCAACAATCTTGTTCATTATGGGGCCGGTAAGTTTGTTCGTGGGTGCATTACCTACAATGGTACGGGTCAATCTTGCCATCGATAATCTTCGTGCATTAGAATCAGAAATCGATCAGGCAACCCAAAACCACAATGACAACCGTACTCCTCCATGGGTTGATTTTGAAGAAATCGTGCTGGACACAACTAGATTTTCTTATCACGATGACCATCAGGCTGAAATTTTTTCCGTCGGCCCAATTAACCTAAGTGTTAAAAAAGGCGAAATGTTGTTTATTGTCGGTGGGAATGGAAGCGGCAAGACAACGTTGCTTAAGCTACTAATTGGATTATATTATCCAGAATCTGGTGCCATATATGTAGATTCCAAACGTGTTAAAGCATCAAATTATCCTGCTTATAGAGAGCTTTTTTCAGTCATTTTTGCCGATTTCCACTTGTTTGACCGCCTTTACGGTTTGATGAATGCGGACGAACAAACATTGGAACACTGGATTAAAGAAATGCAGTTGGAGAAAAAAACGAAAATACAGGATGGCAGATTCACAAACCTTAATTTGTCAACTGGCCAGAAGAAAAGACTCGCATTTATAGCTGCTGTTATGGAAAATAGGCCAGTGATGATTTTTGACGAACTAGCCGCTGATCAAGATCCAAGTTTCCGCCATTATCTTTACGAAGTCGTCTTTAGGGGACTGAAAACTAAGGGAAAAACCATCGTTGCGGTCACACATGACGACCAATATTTTCATATTGCCGATCGCATATTAAAAATGGATAGTGGCAAGTTGGCCACTTATTGAATTTCGAATTTGGGTTGGGTCTGAGTCATTATTTAGCTTAAAATTTCAACTGCCAATTGATGTGCTGTGCGGCTGTTCCATGCACCCATTGGATGTGGACGATATACCTGTTTGTAAGCGTATAATGCTCCTTTCAATGATCTGGTTTTTAGCAGTAGATTGATGATTATCGGGACAAGAAATGATTAGTCTTACATGCTTTCAACCCTTGACACCGATAGGACAGCCTAATACATGAATTTTTTTTCACCGTTTCGATCGATCGCAAAATATTGTCGGCGCACAACGAATAGGTTTCGCGACTGGGTTCGGGACAGGATTCATTATGTCGCTGTTATATTGCTTATCACGGTGATGCTATCGATCTATTTTTGGAAGATGATCTTCATCACCATCCACTCGGGAGAGGCCGGTGTCATGTTTCGGCGGTTTCAAGGTACTGTTATTGACCACGTGTACGCCGAAGGGCTTCATATCGTTCCCCCTTGGGATACCCTACATGTTTATAACGTACGAATTCAAACAGCACTGCACAGTTTTGATGTACTATCAGATCGATCACTGCCAGTCACTTTAAATATAGCAATTCGGTACCGCCCTGAATATGAACTACTGGGTGTCTTACATCAAGAGATTGGCCCAGACTATGTTGATACCATTGTGATTCCACAGGTCGAAAGTGTCATGCGGAGAAAACTAAGCCAATTGCATCCAAAAGAAATTTTTAGAAACAAAGATGATATTCTGTCGAAAATTTTCCTGAAAGCTTTGGATGAACTAGGGCAGAAGTTCGTTAGTTTCAACGATGTGGTAATCACCTCGGTTGTTCTACCTTCGCATCTTCAAGCAGCGATTGAAGAAAAATTGGTCCATGAACAGATAGCAAAGGCTTATATATATAAGTTGGAAACAACACGAAAAAAAGCACAGCAAAAAAGAATTGAAGCGGCAGGTATTCGTGATTATCAGAAAATTATATCAACAACGCTCACCGATCAATTAATTAAATGGCAAGGTGTTCAGGCAACATTGGAACTCGCACAGTCTCAAAACGCAAAAGTTGTCGTAATCGGAGGAGGAAAAGATGGATTACCGATCATCTTAGGATCGGACAGTACCACTATGCCAAAACAACAATCCGATATCCTAAAGTCTCTATCGAGCGATCAATCCAAATAAACCCATGCTCGACAAAAAACATGTTTTCCAAAACCACATCGGTAGGATAAAATTCATACGACCATGTTGTTTGCGTCCACCAATTTCTAGACAAAACACGTCCATAAATACTTGTTTTAAAGTGCTCCCGCACACATTTCTGTGTACGTTGATGGAAAATAACGCAAGTACCCTGTGATGAGCTTTCGTTAGTACCAGAGGTTTCTAATGGTAAAAGTTCCAAGAACCGTTATCAGTACTCTAACGCTCCTGTTGTTAATCACCTCTTGTGGACCCCCGTATGATAAAGCCAAAACAAAAAGGCAACAAAAAGCTGAGCAAAATCAGGGTGATCTTATCATTGCTGTTGTCTGGCCGGATCTTGGCTCCCCCTTTGTTAAGGGTGCCCAACTCGCTGCGACAGAAATAAACAACAATGGGGGCGTACTAACACGGTCGGTTAAAATTCTTTTAAACTCCGAAGAAAGAGGTGCGAAAGAAAATGTGTTCGTCCCGAAAAAAGACCAACTCATTGGGATGGATATCGCCAAGTCAATCGCGAACAACCCAGAAGTCATCGCCGTTATTGGGCATCATGATTCAGCACTCTCTATTGCCGCATCTGTTGTGTATGAGCAATACGGTATTATTTTCTTAGCACAAACCGCCTCCAACCTATCTTTGACAACACACCACTCCAAATACATTTTTCGGATGATTCCCGATAATAAAACGATCGGGCAGCAATTAGCGGAGTTTTCTCATCGTGCCGGGTATAAATCAATGGTCATTGCGCAAGAACGAGACCAATCAAAAAAAGAAATATTGGCTTCTTTTCTGTCTACCGTAGCTGAAAAATACGACATCAATATTGTATTTCGTCGTTCTTTTTTTTCCTCCAACGTCGATATGATCAAGCTAATTCAAGATTTGATAAAAATCGGCGATTTCGATGCAATTTTGGCGCTAACCTCAAGTCCAGTCGCTATGAAACTTTACGAACGAGTTCAAATTATGGGGCTTAAAACGCCATTTCTTGGTGGTCCCAAACTCAATGAAAACCACTTTTGGGATGTGGTCGAAAGTTCGAAGGATTTGATTGGTTTTGCCGAGGCATCAGTCCCAACCGTGTTTAATCCATACTCCAGAGCCACACAACCTTTTGTTGACAGCTACAAATATACTTATCAAGGAGAATTTCCCACGTACTTAGCTGCTTTGGCTTATGATGCAGTTAATTTGATTGCTTTTGCAACCAATTTGTCTGGGTCCGCATCGCCAAATAAAATAGCCAAAACGCTTCACTATATGCCCCCGTGTGTTGGCGTTGCAGGATTCTATAAATTTGGCATCAATGGGGAGATTGCAAACACGCCACGATATTTTAAAACGATGCAGAATGGTGGATTTAGCTATCAACGTACAAAAAAAGCTAAAGCCTCGATAGCCACTCCATCAAGTGTATCACACCAATTCAATCCAAAAGCATACTGTAGCCCTTATAATCCTAAAGCCATTCTCGACGCCAGTTTAGCTGCAGATTTCCCTTGTAACGAAGTGCAACCTGGATTGTTCCCAGGTTGTCCCCTGAAGAATCCTTATCCGTGATTCCTCGGCTTAGGTTGAATTTCTGTGTTACGCGGGTGACCCGGAGAAACACCAGCTTACTTCATCTTCGATTACGAAATACTAGCTTCTTCAAAAATATTTAAACGACGACGAATCTCATGACAAAATTAGTAATTGTCAGTTTTTTAGCGAGCCTAACAATTGGCCTTATAGGGAAAAACCGAAAAATGGGATTTTGGTTCTATTTTCTTTCATCGCTTTTATTAACCCCTTTAATGGGCATATTTCTGTTAGTCGCATCGGACCCACATCCTAGGAAAAGACTATAATACTGAATAGAACGCTTAAAAGGATGCTTTTCCTATATTGCTGGAGTACAATTTCAGTTGGTAACCAAATTGGAGGATTGTGATGTCAATTTCTGAAACCGGTCCCAAAGAGGAACCTACTCTGGTTGACCAAGCGGTAAACGAACGGGTCGACAGGCTTGTTGAGGCCCATGATACCGTCAAGAATTATGCTATTGCTGCGTGTACTGTCGGATTAGTTCCGATACCGTTTGTGGACCTTGCAGTCCTTTCAGGGCTCCAGTTGAAAATGTGTCATAGTATCGCCAAGGTATATGACGTTCCATTCGCTAAAAGCCTCATAAAATCACTGATAACTTCGCTATTAAGCGGCAGTACTGCGATTATGGCGGCCTATCCAGTCGGCAGTCTGATGAAATCCATCCCCATTATTGGGCAAGCTACGGGCGCGCTGAGCGTGTCGATGATTGGAGGCGCAGCAACTTACGCAGTAGGCAAGGTTTTTGTCGAACATTTCGAATCCGGTGGCACATTTTTAGACTTTGACGCAGAAAAAGCGAAGGATCATTTTAAGCAATTGTACGAAGAAGGAAAAGAATTCGCATCGGCACAAAAATCTGTTAAATAATCGAGTTGACGGAGAGTAACAGTTACTAAGTTGACATTAACCTAGTTGTTGTTTTAGTACCTGTACGAAACGACAATTGCATCTACTTAATCAAGTTTACATCAGGTTGACCACAGTTTAGCGAAACAGCTAAAAATTAGAGGCGAAGGTTAACTGGACAGGGTAACGCGTAGGTTTTTGGACTCTATACCAAGCTATTGCAACTCGCACTTGCGACCCTTAATCATCATAGGCAACTGTTTCGTGGGCTGTTGTCCAAAATTTTAACGGACATCTATGAGCGGTGCTTGCGAGTCAATACCAAGCGCGTTTTTTCTTGCCTTTTAAAACCTGAGTTTCGCCTTATCATTATAATGAAGGATAGTCTGCGGGGATTTCTGGGCAGCCATTATATTCGGGCGGAGCTGTGTAATGTTTGTCAAAATCGGCAAGTTCTACCTTGACCTTCCTTTCTCTGATTTTCTCCATGGTAAAATTAATAGTTTCCGAAGTGCTCCATTCCCCGCGATCATGTGCCTTGATCGCATTGAAGACCTCATTGAAAAACAGGGAGGTCTGATGATTGTTCGGTTCCCGACAGGACCAGCCGACGGCTTCTTCCGACCACGGCAAATGGCGGGGGTCGCCGCTCTCCTCGTAGAGATCCATCAATTCCCCTAGTTTCCAATCGGCTACAGACAGCCAGATTCGCCACCAGCAATTGAACAGGTCAAAATCTTTAAAGGATAAAAACGATCCTTCAACTAATCTATCGTTACAATCCAAAAGTGCATGTGTAAGCTGATCGATATAACTAAAATATTCAGCTGAAAAGTTACGTTCTTTTACAGCCTCAAGGATTCTTTGGGCAAGGGGCGCTAGCACTGTTGAAGTGATAGCCAAACCTTTAGAATACAAGGCGTCAACAAAACCACTGGAATGAGGCAATAAGCAATAACGATCACCTACGCTAGCCGACGCTGAGTACTGAAGTCGTTCTCCGCTAGCAATCCAAGGTCGAACAGGGTGGGCATTTTTAAATTGTTTAGCGATACTCGGATAACGCGCAATAAAAGCTTCGAACTCTTGTTCGAGAGATTGCCCGGATTTCATGGGATGAACACGAGGGTCTAGAGTAAGGCCAACACTGCACAATGGGTTTTTAGAACTGGTAACATTATTGAAGGGTATCACCCAAAGCCAACCACGATCAAAAAGGTGGTGTAGAGTTGTTTGACCCCAGGGGAGAGGTACATTGTCCTTGGAAAAATGATGAACTTTATCATAGAGCTCTACATCAATCATATGGGTGAACAAAGTACGAGAATGGGTGCCAAATCGAGTAGGTTGCTCGCGCAGGCCATTATTAATCGCCAGTGGGGAGCGAAAGCCACAGCCGTCGACTAGATAATCACATTCATAGCCAACCCCTCTATCAGTCTGCATGTAGACACCATCCTCTCGGACATCAATATGAGCAATCCGTGTTCCTTGTTTTAGATCCGCACCATAGCTCACCGCAGAATAGGCAAAGTTGGCATCGATGTCCTGACGATACAAATGAATTTCTGGGTGAGGTAAATAGGTTTGCACTACCTCCCGGGGATCATGCGCCCGTCCAGGCCTGTGATAGATAAATCCAAATCCCTTCTTGACGCCACAATTGGACGAAAGACTATCACTAACCGCGTGGTGTGACCCCAAGCTCAATAGCTCAGGAACGTCAAAATATTTGCCCATGAGCCTAGCCATCAAGGAAGTAACCGGGATGGTGGATTCCCCAACAGCGAATCTAGGGTGTAGCCCGGCTTCGATCATCAACACAGACAAACCTTTCCTAGCTAGGATCATCCCAAGTATTCCACCGGCTATACCGGTACCCAAGATAGCTACATCATATCTCTTCGCTCCCATAATTTGGTCCCTCGCAAAAAATGATTCGAATCCTGGGTCAATCTAGGGTTAGTTTTGCCAATCGTTTCCCAGCATAACATCGGAGAATTGCAATGGGCAAGCTACTCGGTAAACCATCTACCCTCTTAAGATCCAGGAATCAACCCTATTTAGCGTTGGCTTCTACAGATTTTCCAATCGAGCAAATAAATCTCATCTTGATGATGGGAATGCAATAACCCTATAATGGACACTCATTTCAGCGGCTATCAACACGTTACCATAGCTCCCCCAAAAGGTTATTTCCATTGGAGCAAAAAATGCTCGAGATTAAACTCAGCGATAGAAACACCCAAACTCGGTGGGAAAAAAACGCAACAGTTCGATCACGGCCCCGGCGCTTATTGGAACAGTTTCAAACTGATACTGGCTTTTATTATCCAACTTCGCGACAACCGCTCGCAATTCACCCCGCAATCGAAAAACTTGGAGAAGAAGCCAAGCGATATATTTTACTTCAATCGTTATATAAATATTCTAGTGATATAGCCTATATCGAAACTCAGGTCGTCAACAGAATCACTCTTTATATTGCTCATGACGGTCTCGAAATAACATTTGACCCTGAATGGCGCCGCGATGCCCTAACCATAGTAATCGACGAATCCTACCACGCCTATGTCGCCTTAGATTCTCTGATACAAATCCAAAACCACACTCAAATTAAACCGCTCGATTTAGGAAATACTGTTTCTTTAGAATTGGCGATTGATTGGTTTAAAAAAGAGCTGGGAGAGGAATCTCACAAAATAATGGAGTTGATCTGTGTTTGCATCGCTGAAAACACCCTGACCAAAGAAATCGCCGCGATGATGGATCGCAAAGAGACACACCGATATTTCCAACATATTTTAAGGGATCACCTCACCGATGAGGCAAGGCACTCATCCTTTTTCTTAGCTGTTCTTAAACATCTCTGGGAAAACTTAGATGAAACCCGACGCTACGAAATTGGGACGAGGCTCCCCCAATTTATAACTCAATACTTGGACAACAGTCTGCAAAGGGCATTCGACGTTACCATACTACGCGCCCTGGGCCTAGCGGAGGAATGCCTAGAGGTCATTATAGAGGATACCTACACGAATCCCGAGTTTAGTGCCACACATCCAATGATAAAAAATATCATGTCACTTCTGCATAATGCTGGTGTACTCAAACATGGTCCTACGAAAAGCGCATTTTCCAAGTATAACTGGATAGAGCTAGGAATCTTAAACCAATGAGACTATTACAATGCGCCATTATCGGGCACTCTGAACTTACCTTGCAATGCATTAAGAATCTTGATGAACAGGGACATCAAATTTTAATTGTCGTCAGCACAAATCCGAGCATTATCGCTCTATGTGATGAGCTTCTAATAGACACGCTCGACGAGCAGGCCAAGCTACGCAACTATGATTTTGATTATCTCATCGACCCAGATTGTTCCCAAGATAGCGGAAATCAAGATTGGACTTTGATTATGCCACATTTGGCTCAATCTGGAGCCGGTGACGAAAACCTTCGTTGGTTAGCCCTGTCGACGGAAAAAACGGTGGAACTATCGAGCTCGCTTTTCGATGTCACAAAGAGGGATCACCTAAGCACCTCAGTAGATGAACAGGTCATCGAGACCTTCCACCAAGCACTTCTGCTTCTCGCAAGATCAGAGCAGGAACACGATTTTTCACATCCCGAACGGGCAACCGAGAATTGCCTTTGTGAACACAACCTGTTTGCTACGAAAGCTGAATCCCGTGCCCAAAAATTCAATGACGTACTCGTTCAATGGAATAAAACAGAGATGAGTTACCCGGCTCACAAAACTCTGGTAACCTTGTTTGAGGAGGTAGCTACCCAGTCGGGAGAATTGATCGCAGTGCAATTCGAAGGTCGGGATGTTACCTACAATGAGCTCAACCAACGAGCCAATGTGCTCGCTGTTACACTGAGAAAGACATTTGAGGATTTCTACGGAGAATCCTTAAGCGCTGACACAATTATAGCCCTTTGCATGGAACGAGGTGTCGGTCTGTTGGTGGGACTTTTAGGTATTTTAAAAGCCGGGGCAGCCTACCTGCCTATCGAGCCTGACTATCCCGCAGAGCGAATAGCTGCCATGTTGCAGGATGCAGGATCAATTGCCCTGGTTACCGAACGCTGCACTCATTCCGAACTACCTGGTGCCACACCGAAAATCGTTATCGACCTCGAAGATCTGCAACATCCTACGTTGGTGGCTAATCCTCCACCGATCAATGAGCCTTCTGATCTGGCTTATGTCATGTATACCTCTGGCTCTACTGGGAGTGCCAAGGGAGTTATGGTTGAGCACCGCAATGTAGTTGCCTCCACGTTTGCCCGCTTTCACGCGTACAAAGATTCTCCAGGGCGTTTTCTGTTGATTTCTTCCATCGCTTTCGACTCCTCTGTTGCGGGTATCTACTGGACCCTACTCTCCGGTGGCACTCTCATTATTCCTAAACAAGATCAAGCCGATAATGTGTCGACCCTCGCCAGTCTGATTAAAGACCATCAGATAACCCATCTACTGTGCATTCCATCCCTTTACCAGCTCATCCTCAAAGAAGATAAGAAGAACCTCGCTTCCTTGAACACAGCAATTGTAGCGGGAGAGAGCTGCCAGATCAGCGTCGTAAATAGCCATTTCGAGCAACTCGATCAATGTGCACTAGTCAATGAGTACGGTCCTACAGAAGCCACGGTCTGGAGTAGTTACAGTATCCTAACGCCTGGCAAAAATCACATTGGTAAGCCAATTGCTAATACCCAGCTCCATATCTTAGATGAGGATCTGAATCCCGTTCCTCCTGGACAGACCGGGGAACTCTACATTGCAGGACCAGGAGTTACCCGTGGTTATCTTGGACAGGAGAGTTTGACTGCCTCTGTCTTCTTAGATAATCCCTTTGGCCCAGGTCGCCTTTATAAAACCGGCGATATGGTTCGATTTCAAAGTGGTGAACTGGAATACCACGGTCGAATAGACGGACAGGTCAAGATTAACGGTTATCGCATCGAGCTAGGTGAAATAGAAACTAAATTGAAACAGCTTGAGGACCTCGATGATGTCGCTGTAATTGCATACGGTCCCGAACCGGGCCGCCAGCAATTAGTCGCCTATTGCGTAGCAGGTATGTTCAAGCCAGAAGCTGCGGAGCTGACAAATTTCCTAGGAATCTATTTGATGGATTACATGATTCCTAAACATTACCTCTTTTTGGAGATGTTACCACGCCTGGCCAATGGCAAGCTCGACCGCCAAGGACTTCCAGCACCCGATCTGACCCACAACCAGGCCTGTTCGGAGATGCCTCACAGCGCACTTGAATCCAAGCTAGCAGCCATCTGGTGCCAGGTCCTGGGACTCGAACAAGTAGGTGTAGCCGATGATTTTTTCCAATTGGGTGGCCATTCCCTTATCGCTGTTAGGCTAATTCAATTGCTAAATAGGGAATTTAGCATGGAACTGACCGTAAGAGACCTTTTGCGATACCCTACTATCCAAGAATTGGCTCTATGGGTCGCCCAACACGATACCACTGAAGAACAATGGCCAGAAATCAACGTGCAATTCGAGCTACGCCACGAGCCGTTTCCGCTCACCGCAGTGCAAAGCGCATACTGGATGGGTCGAGGAGACAGTTTCGAACTGGGCAACATTGCCACCCACATCTACTCGGAACAAGATTTCGAGCACCTTGACGTGGAACACCTAGAGCGAATTTTGAATATTTTGATCAACCGACACGAAATGTTGCGTATGATCGTATTGCCCTCTGGCCAGCAGAAAATCCTGGAAGAAGTACCGTTCTTTAAGATTCAATTGCAAGATCTTAGGGACATTGGCGACTCAAAATGTCAGCTAATGGATTGGCGTGAAGAACTCTCGCATCAAGTATTGGACGTAGCCCGATGGCCTCTTTTCGATTTCCGCGTGAGCCGGTTCGACAATCGTGTTCGTCTGCATCTCAGTATGGACGCTCTGTTGTTCGATGCTCTTAGTGTACAAGTTTTCTTAGATGAGTGGGCTCGACTCTATCGCGACATAAGCACACCTATGCACCCACTGACTCTGTCATTTAGGGATTATATGGCATGTTTTCAGAAGCTGAAGGAGGGAAACACACACGAACAAGACAAGACCTATTGGCTGAAACGTATCGACAGTTTACCACTGGGGCCAGAATTACCTCTGGCTACCCCACCAACATGTATATCCCAACCACGTTTCGAACGACAAACAGCCACTATTGAAAGCCGGAAATGGACCAAGATTAAGGAATTTGCCCAACTCCATAAAGTCACTCCGACCAGTGTGCTGTTAGCCGCTTTTGCCGCTGTACTAAGCCGCTGGAGCAAAAACCCCCATTTCCTCATAAACTTGACTATTTTCAATCGCTTTCCACTACATGACGATGTCGACCGGATCTTGGGTGACTTTACCTCGTTGGAGCTCCTAGAAATCGGTGGGAATCGCCGACCTAAACACTTTGAGGGTTGGGTGAACCAAGTTCATGAGCAGCTTTGGAAAGATATGGAACACCGATTGGTAGACGGCGTCGAGGTACAACGCGAGCTAATCAAGCGACGGGGCAGGGAAATCATTGGACGTATTGCGCCTGTTGTCTTCACCAGTATCCTCAACCAGCCCACCGAACAGGCTAGACCCCTTGCTTTTGTCGCGGACAGTTTTATTGAAGAGGTATATGCCATCAGTCAAACACCTCAGGTCTGGCTAGACAACAAAGCTTATGAAGATAACGGAGGCATCGTAGCCGAATGGGATTACGTCAGCGGATTGTTCCCCCAAGGGATGATTAGTGATATGCACGGAGCCTATTGTAGTCTGTTGGAGTCACTTGCCGAGAGCAGCTGGTCAGACCGGTTACCCGAACTGTTGCCGCTCGATCAACGCAGGCTTATCGACGCAACTAATGACACCCATCAGAATCAACCAATCCACTTGCTTCATGAGCCTTTCTTTCATTGGGCTAAATCAGATCCTAACCTGCCAGCAGTGGTGGATTCTCACGGTCAGCTAAGTTACGGTAAGCTCGCGGATCTGTCTAACAAAGTTGCAGGCACCCTAATGGACTATGATGCCAAGCCCAATCAACTGGTTGGTGTAATAATGGAAAAAAGTCGGCAACAAGTGATCGCCTGCATGGGGATCCTAGCAGCCGGTGCGGCCTATTTACCCATCAACGCATGCTGGCCAATCGCCCGCATCGAAGAAGTCCTAAAACAAAGTAACGTAAAAGTCGTGCTCGCCCAAAGTAAGACTCTGCCGAGACTCAAACGAGAAGGAGTAACAGACCGCTATCATGTCTTAAACGTTGATCAAGCCGATTCCTGGCCGGTAGAGAGTCCGCCAGTCTCGGCTGTTCAAGTTGACGATATCGCCTATGTTATCTTCACCTCAGGAACAACTGGCAAACCCAAAGGCGTCGTAATTACACACGCCGCTGCATCCAATACATTGGAGGCGATCAATGAGCATTTCCACATAAATCAGCAAGATCGGGTCCTGGGTCTGTCGGATCTCGCCTTTGACCTTTCGGTTTGGGATATTTTTGGCATCTTATCCTGCGGAGCAGCTTTGGTGCTGCCAGACGACGACCGAGAAAAGGATCCCGAGCATTGGATCGATCTATTGCTTCGGCACAAAATTAGTCTTTGGAATACTGTACCTATGCTGATGCAAATATTGGTTGAGCACCTCAGTACATTCCCGTCTGGAGCAGATATTCCCGCAACGCTTAGAGTAATCATGTTAAGTGGTGACTGGATTCCTCCTTCTTTGGCAAAAGAATTGAAATCTATGTGGCCTAAGTCCGAGGTAATGAGCTTAGGTGGTGCCACCGAAGGATCGATCTGGTCTATCTGGTACCCCATCGAGAAGATTGATCCAAACTGGCAAAGCATCCCGTATGGGAAAGCTCTACCTAACCAGAAAATGTATGTGCTAAATACAGACCTGGAATATACCCCTAAATTGGTCATTGGAGACATCTATATAGGTGGTGTAGGCGTTGCAAAGGGCTATTGGCAGGATACAAAAAAGACTCGAGATCGCTTCATCAACCACCCTATTTCCGGAGAACGCCTATACAAAACGGGTGACCTGTGTTACCTACGGGAGGATGGGAATCTGGCAATACTCGGTAGGGACGATTCCCAGGTCAAGATCGGCGGACACCGTATTGAACTCGGTGAAATCGAACATTCTCTTCAGGCCCAGCCGGAAGTTGGAGAGGCGGTCGTTCTCGCACCAGGTAAAGAAAAAAAACGCCTGCTAGCTTTTGTGAGTCCGCAATCTAACAGTTCTAATGAACTTTTCACACTTCAGGGTCGTCGTAGTAATGCCCAATGTTGGACGCGGATCACTGAACAAGTCCAACAGCAAGCAGACACTATTCCTCGGTCCGAGGAATTCGGGCAAATACTTTCCTATTTTGACGAAATGGAACGTGCCGCACCTATGATCATGCTCGACGGTCTCAATAGGCTCGGTCTATTCAACAAGATTGATGAGGAATACAACCTCGCCGAAATAACCACATCTGCCGAAATTGTCCCTAAATACCACAAATTGCTTTGTCAGTGGCTTACTAGACTAGTCCGATTTGGTTACCTTAGCGAACAAGGGGACACGTGGATTTGCATCAAGACGATCGAGGTTGGTCAGTGCACAGCCTTTTTCCAGGATATGCGCCGGGTTTATGGCTCCAGCTTACCGGTTCTCCTGGATTATTTCGAGAACTGCCGGGACGAGCATCCACGCTTGTTCCGTGGGGAAATAGAAGCCTTAGATCTATTTATGCCCAATGGTACCACTGCTGTAATGGAACACCTATATCGAACTAGCGATTTGGCCCAATACTACAATGATATCGCCGGAACCGCTGTGGCAGCTTTGGTCGCCGAACACGCACCGGATCAAACGCTAAATTGCCTAGAAGTAGGCGCAGGCATCGGAGGAACTACGGCTGGTATTTTACCGTTACTTCCCGCAGATCGAACCCACTATGCCTATACCGACATGTCTACGTTTTTCTTTAATCGAGTCAAAGATGAGTTTACGTCTTACCCCTTTGTAGAATACGGTATCCTAGACATCAATAAACCCTTTCACTTCCAGGGTTACGAGCAACACGCCTATGATATCATCCTCGCTGCAAGTGTGGTTCACGTAGCAGCGCATCTTGAAAAAGCATTGGCTCATATACGTAATGCGCTTAAGCCCGGTGGCACACTTATTATTTTGGAGGGTACCGACAACTGCGGTTTACAAATGCTCAACATAGGTTTCATCGAAGGACTCAGTGAATTCGACGACGATCGCAGCCATGCAAATCTTCCCTTGGTTTCAGCAGATCGTTGGGTGCGGGAATTCCACGCGGCTGGATTTGGTGAGGTATCCGTTTTCGGCAGTGAGATCCAGGCCCAAGGCTTGGCCCAGCAACACGTATTTGTCGCTCAATCTACCTCGGAGGTGACCCTACTCGATAGAGCTAAGCTCAGGCAACGACTAGCACGTTTACTACCCGATTATATGATTCCTAACGAGTATATTGCGTTGAACCGGTTCCCCCTGAACTCGAACGCCAAGGTAGATCGCGAACAATTACTACTACACAGTGAGGATATAAGCGACCGTCGTCATTACGTAGCACCATCCACTACAGTGGAAAAATGTCTTATCGAATCCTGGGAAGAGGTATTGAATATCGATGAGGTAGGCACCGAAGACAACTTCTTCGAATTGGGTGGTGACTCAATCCTTGCAATCCAGGTCGTCGCATCGGCACGAAAAAGTGGTTTATCTATCACATTTCGGCAATTGTTCAACTTCCCCACAGTTGCATCTCTGGCCCCCCATGTATCCTTGACCGAACAGGCAATACCTGATAATTCCGGCCATCTAGAGTTGAGCGAAGATGACATGACTGCGATTTTATCAGACCTGGAGTCAGGTGGTGACTAAACCAGAAGCCGTCTATCGGTTAACACCGCTTCAGGAGGGCATGCTTTTTCACACCCTTCATAGTCCTGACTCCGATCAGTATGTGGAACAATTGCAGTGGCGGTATCGTGGGGAGCTTGACCTGCATTGCCTGAAAAAGGCTTGGCAGAGTGTAATAGAAGCTAGCGAGGCTATGCGTTCCTTTTTTACCTGGGAAAAGGTCTCCCAGCCCATGCAAGTTGTGGTCGCCCAAGTAGAATTACCCTGGTGTTACCAAGATTGGCGAATCCGGGACAAATCGATTCAATGCGAAATGTGGCATGATTGGCTGGCTACTGACCGAAAACAGGGTTTTTCGCTGACCAAACCAGGAGTACAGCGTTTCTTGGTCGCACACCTGAAGGATGATGAATGGGCCTTTTGTTGGAGTTGTCATCACATTATTCTAGACGGCTGGTCTGCGTCTTTGGTGTTCATCGATTTGGCAAGAGCCTATCGGTCCCATCTTGCAGGCAACGCTGTTTTCAACTTGTCGCGTCCAAAATTAGGAAGGTATAGCGCGTGGATAAACAAGCAGGATCGAGAACAGGCCCGGACATTTTGGCGTGACCACCTGGATGGTTTCAGTTCAGCAAGCCATTTCCTTAACACTAAATCAGACTACATACCGGATAGCAGCCGACCCATTAAAAAACTGGCGCGTTACCACTTTGGCCTCGGAGCCCCATTGACTCGTGAATTGGTACACTTCGTCCGCCTCCACAACGTTACACTCAATTGCCTCGTCCAACTAGTCTGGGCTCACCTTAATGTCTGTTACAGCGGCCAAGCTCGCGCGACCCACGGAACAACATTGTCGGGTCGAGGATATCCCATTTATGGAATCGAAGAGTTGGTCGGAATGTTCCTAGCCACTGTTCCCCTAAGCATGGAATGGAATGCAAATGAACCACTCGTCACGGCCCTCAAAAACCTACAGAACCACCTCCTTGGAGCTCAAGAATTTGGTTATTTACCTTTGCCCGAGATGCAGGAATTGGCGTGTAGTAAGGGAAGTCTATTCAGCTCGCTGGTCGTCTTCGAAAATTATCCAGAAATCGATTCTGAAAAAATTGATGTTCTTTACCGCCATGATGTGAAACATGATGACAAGACGAACTATCCCTTGACCCTTTTGGCACATCCGGGCAGCCAATTGCACTTTACCCTGACCTATGATGAGGACGGCTATGAGGGACAAAGCATCAAACGCCTTGGTGATTTTATGTGCCACATCTTCACCCGTATCCCAACATCACCTAGTCTTACCCTAGGTTCATTGAAAGAATTACCACCCGAGCAAAAACAAGCTCTGGTGGCTCTTCAAGGGTCAGAGCAAATATTTAATGACCAGAATAGTTTGTTGGATATTTTAGACGAACAAGCACGGCGCTCACCCACGAATGATGCACTGATAGCAGGCAATACCCATCTTAACTATAAACAGCTTCATCAACGCGCACGTAACCTAGCTGCCGCAATATTACGGACTGGTTGCCATCGGTTAATCAATGAGACCCCTGTCGCTATTTATGCCGAACCAGGTGCGCAAATGGTAATTTGCCTGTTAGCTGTTATCAAAGCAGGCGCTTCCTATCTACCTCTCGACCCCGAGTTCCCGGATGATCGCAATGCCTTTATATTGAAGGAATCCGGGGCATGCCTTGTCATTTACGAACAGCGTTTTCGTAACCGGATTACTCGTTTTGCTCACTGTCTTTGCCTGTGTTCCGATGATGAATCCGAGATAGACGCACAACTGCCTACCAATGTGCTCCCGGGGCCCAGTGATGTAGCCTATATCATTTATACCTCGGGCTCCACTGGAAAACCGAAGGGGGTGATGATTGAAAATCGGGCCCTACTCAATCGGCTTGATTGGATGCAACGAACTTATGCTCTCGGTGAAAACGACAAAGTTTTACAGAAAACACCTTATACCTTTGATGTATCAGTATGGGAATTCTTCTGGCCATTGTCACAAGGAGCCACCCTAGTGGTTACAGAACCGGGTGGTCACAAAGACCCCGATTATCTCTATCGTATAATCCAGGACGAAAGCATTACCCATCTCCACTTCGTGCCCTCTATGGCGCAGGCATTTTGTACGGTTGTCGGTCATAAGTCACCTTTGACCACAGTCAAGCATCTATATTGCAGTGGTGAGGCGTTGCAGACAACTGTGACGAAAAAACTAAAGCACATTTTCACCAACGCCAAAATCTTTAACCTTTATGGACCTACGGAAGCAGCTATTGATGTCAGCGCCTTTTCCTGCGGACTTGATGACGATTCCTACGGTAGCGTCACACCGATAGGTAAGCCCATACAAAATACGGGACTTCTCATCTTGGACGCGTTTCACCAACCCGTGCCTTTTGGAGTGCCCGGAGAGGTTTACATAACCGGCACCGGATTAGCAAGGGACTACATCAACCGACCCGACCTGACCGAGGAACGCTTTGTCGAGATCGCCTGGCAACAAACTACAATTAGAGCCTATAAAAGCGGTGACCTAGCCAGGTGGTTAGCCGATGGGAACCTTGCCATTCTGGGTCGTACAGATAACCAAATTAAGCTGAGGGGTTTTCGAATCGAATTGGCCGAGATCGAAACAGAATTGGAAGCCTTGGAATCCATTCGACAAGCCGCTGTAACAATCGACAAAGAGCATGATCAACTAATCGCATACATAGTACCGAGCATCTCTGGAAATGACGATGTAATAAACCCCCGTTCAGATCTGGCCGCAGTTTTACCCCACTACATGGTGCCCCAGCAATATAGGATTTTACCTCAACTACCACTAACGCCATCCGGCAAGCTAGATCGCAAACGCTTATCTGCAGTAAAACCGATAGAACGGCAAAGCCAGCAATTGGCACTCAGTACTGTTGAAAAACAATTATTACCCGTTTGGGAAAAAGTTTTGGGTATCCAGGGAATCGGTCCAGAAAACAATTTTTTTTCCCTGGGGGGACACTCTTTATCGGCCCTAAGTCTCATTTCCCAAATCAATGCCCAACCAGGCCCAAAGCTTAGCGTCAAAGATCTCTTCGAAAATCCGACTTTAGGCTTATTGGGAAATCACCTTACAAGACTCGGCAGCCAATTGTCTAAAGAGGAGAACGCGATACCTCTCGACTATTCACAACCACAACCTCTGTCATCCACTCAAGCGCATTTTTGGGTTGGGCACAAAGTCGGTACACCAGCATTATATAATATCCCATGTGTATTGAAGTTAAGAGGGAAATTAGACATAGACTGTCTCCAATACGCTTTGAACCAGCTGGTCCAAAGGCATGCGTCTTTGCGCACAATTTTCTTTCAATCGAACAGTACCCCAGTCCAGTTGGTGACACCAGAGGCAGATTTACCAATAGTACACATTCGAGTCGATGAAGCAGACCTGTGCTGCCAACTGGAGCGGTTAGCACTTACCCCTTTCCGCCTAGATAAGGCACCTCTAGTAAGAGCTACATTGCTCGAACCCAATGACAACAAATTCCTTTTGTGTTTAACCCTCCACCACCTCATCGCCGATGGCTGGTCTATTAATTTATTATTGACGGAACTATTCGAGCTATATGAACGGAAGCTATTCGGGCGCTCCGCACCGTTATCACCTATAGAGTGGCAATACGTAGATTACGTAGCAAGCCAAGCAAGTTTACCTTCTACTGAAAAGGAGCTACAACGAACCTGGTGGAAGAAACAAGATTACGATATCCCACTTCTTTGCCTACCCACGGACACACCCAGACCCAGCACACTCAGTCATCGGGGAAACCGGATACCCCTACAGGTTCCAAAAGCATTGACCGGACAATTGGATACTATGGCACGTGATCATAAGACCACTTTATTCAGTGTTCTATTATGCTCATGGTACAGCTTGCTCCATATCTATACCGGACAGGAAAAACTTTGTGTGGGTACATCCCTCGCCATGCGCGCGGACAACAGATTCGATAACACGGTCGGGGTATTCGTCAATGTACTGCCCCTAAGCATTAAACTGGATCGAGAAAAACCTTTTACCCAGTTGCTCAATCGGGTTGGTACTCTGGTTCGCGAGGCCATTTCCAATCAAGACATCCCATTCGATGAAATTCTCGAAATTTCAGGAGCCGAACGCGAACTAAACCGTACCCCTCTATTCCAAACAATGTTCGTGTTACAGTCTTATCGTCGCACGTCCCTACTGAAAGCTAAAGATTTACAGATCGAGCCGGGCCCACTTATTTTCCCCATTGCTAAATTTGAGATCACCATCGACTTAAGTCAAACTGTAGAGGGCCTTGTTGGTGACTTGGAATTTAGCACGGACTTGTTCGATAAATTGTCTATGGAACATTTGCGGGATCGATTCCTAATCCTTTTGAAATCAATCGCTGAAAATCCGAAAACACAGATTGAAGCTTTGGATATTTCCACACCTCGTGACCGCTTATTGTTAGCACAACTTAACCAAACCCAAGTCCCTACCCCCGAAACAAACCTGGTACAACAATTTGTCTCGATAGCGGAAGATTTTCCGCAAAGGGCCGCTCTAACTTTCGGCAATCAGACCCTGAGTTACGCGCAACTAGCTGTCCGCGTTGAAAATCTATCCCTGTGGATCCATGACCGTTATCGACACCAACATGGGCTAGACATGCCGCCCGAAACCATCATAGCTATTTCTGCTAACAGGGGTATTCCCTGGATCACTACCCTGCTTGCAGTTCTCAAAGCCGGAGGGGCCTATCTTCCCATAAACCCTGATACGCCAGCCACCCGAATAGCCTTTATATTAACCGATGCTGCGGCAGCTATGCTTTTGTACAATGGGAATGGGCCACCAGAATCCGGCTACCCTTGTCCCGTTCTACCGATTCCAAAAATAGATGACTTGCCATCCATTCACCGAGAACCAAGCCAACCAATAAAACCCAACCATCTCGCCTATGTAATTTACACTTCTGGGAGCAATGGGACTCCCAAGGGGGTTATGGTCGAACATCGCAACTGTCTTAATTACCTAAATTTCTTGAAGTCATATCTGAAAATCAAACACCCCTCAAATATCGACTGTTCCTCGAATATCGCCTTCGACTTCACGTTTACCACTTCCGTAGCTGCCTTAGCTCTTGGGCATCACGTCCACATTTGCGATGACGAAATACGATTGAACATTCCACGATATTTCCAATACCTTTACGATCATCAAATAGTCACTGCGAAGCTATCCCCCAAACTGTTTAGTCTGCTTACCCACTATGCCCACGAAAACCCCCTTCCTCTTGCCCTAAACCATATCATTCTGGGTGGAGAGGCTGTTGTATACCAAGATGTGGCAATCTGGCTAGACCGTTACCCTGGAACAACTATCCATGACGAATATGGACCTACTGAAGCAACAGTTGGCTGCTGCCATTTCCCGCTAAGCTCGAAAAATCAATTGCCCACCGGAAATGGTAGTATCATCGGTAAACCTGGTCCAAATATCGAGGTATATATATTGGATCCGAGGTTAAAACCTTGCGCTCCAGGGATTCCTGGGGAGTTATTCATCGGCGGTTACTCTCTTGCTCGAGGGTATTTGAATAGACAAGACTTGACCGACGAACGCTTTATCACTTGGCGAGATGAAAACGCTGGCATCCGCCACCTGTATGCCAGCGGTGACCGCGCTCGCCTTCTAACTACGGGAGAAATCGAGTTCCTTGGACGACTTGATGACCAGGTCAAGATCAATGGTTACCGCATCGAGTTAGCCGAAATCGAGCATACGCTTTTAGATTTACCCCAGGTTAAGCAAGCTATCGTATTACATCAACAAAATAAGGATCATTTAGTAGCTTATGTGGTGACACACGATCCGTCCGATCAAGTTGAGACGATAAAACAAACCCTAACAGAATATCTACCCCACTACATGATCCCAAACCGAATCATGCAGCTAGAACAATTTCCTTTGACTTACAACGGTAAGGTAAACCGCAATGCATTGCCACTTCCCATCGATAGGGAACAAATTGAAAGAACGACAGTAGAAGCCTCTTCCTCCGAGGCTAAGCTCGAACGCATTTGGTCCCATGTATTGGGGTGTCAAGACATTGGAATAAATGACAATTTTTTTGACTTAGGTGGCGATTCGGTTTCTATGATTAAAACTCTACCGATGATATTGAAAGCTTTCAACCTTAATCCAGATCAACTATCAATACTTTCTCTGTTTACCTATCCTAACATCGAGAGTCTGGCTAAATTTTTGGACGGAAACCGAGACCACCCAATCGCAACAACGCGACCAAAACGCCATTCTCGCTCCGAATTTTATCGACGAACAAGAAGACGGAGTAAATGAGCGACGCACCTTCGGGGATTGCAATTATAGGTATGAGCTGTATTTTCCCCGGCGCATCCACTTTTTCGCGCTACTGGCACAATCTTTACCACGGGTTATGTCACATAAGTCACTTTAGTAATGAAGAACTGATTGCCGCGGGAATCCCACGGGAAACCCTGGAGGCTAATTACGTCAAAGCCAAGGGTATAATAGAAGGTGCCGACGTATTTGCCCCAGAGTTTTTTAAGATGACACCTATGGAAGCAAAGATAACCGATCCGCAAGACCGGCTTTTGTTACAGGGGGCGTGGGATGTGCTTAATCAAGCAGGGTATCAAGAGGAGCCCAAAGGAAGTCGGGTTGGGGTGTTTACCGCCAAGTCGGCATTGGCCGACTATTTCTATAAACATGTGCTGACCCAGCCTGATCTGGTAAACCAATTCGGTGACTATAGGCTACATCTGAGCACTGCACCCGATTACTTGAGCACCCGCATCTCCTACAAACTTAATCTGACTGGGCCCAGTATGACATTGCAGAGCGCTTGTTCCTCATCGCTTTCTGCCACCGTCTCCGCTTGCCAAAACCTGATCGACGATCAGTGTGATATGGCCATTGTTGGTGCTGCCAGCCTGACTTTTCCATTCAAACAGGGTTATCCCTACCAAAGAGGATCGATCATGTCTGCCAATGGAATCTCCCGACCTTTTTCCGATAGGGCCGACGGAACCGTGCCGGGTGATGGCGTAGGTCTAGTATTGCTCAAACGGGCGGAAGATGCCTATGAAGATGGCGATCCCGTCCACGCGGTCATTCGCGGGTATGGCCTCAACAACGACGGTGCGAGAAAAGCCGGTTATACGGCGCCCAGTTCCCAAGGTCAGGCGGATGCCATTCTCGACGCCCTTCATATGGCTAATTTTTCCCCCGAGACAGTGGAATACATCGAAACTCACGGCACTGGCACTGCCTTAGGTGATCCAATCGAAATGGTTGGTCTTCACCAAGCATTTGGCCACGTTAGTGATGCTCAATTTTGTGCCCTGGGCGCCGTCAAAGCTAACATCGGCCATCTGGGTGCTGCTTCTGGAATGGCTTCTCTGATCAAGGTAGCACTTGCTCTTTCCCAAAAACAAATTCCTCCATTAATTCACTTCAACAAACCCAACGCCGAAATTCAAATGGACGATAGTCCTTTTTATTTCAATACCAACTTGCATCAATGGACGAAGAAACCCCATTCCAGAAGGGCTGGTATTAGCTGCTTCGGTGTAGGCGGCACCAATATCCATCTTATGCTCGAAGAAGCTCCGGGGCGTGTGACGCCCAAGCGTCGAACCCCACCATGTTACAACTTGATCCTCTCGGCACGGAATAAGGCGGATTTGGAACCTATGAAACAACGGTTGCAGGAATACCTTATCACCTTTACCGATACCAATCTGGCCGATGTTGCTTACACACTACAACAAAAACGGCCGACCTACCCCTATCGAACCTGTCTCACGATAGGTGACCGTAAGGATATTGAATGCCCAACTCGTATAAATTCGGCAACTGAGGTGCTATCCGAAACAACGCCTACACTAGTCTTCATGTTTCCAGGTCAAGGAAACCAATACCCCTTTATGGGCAAAAATTTCTACGATAACTATCCCGTTTTTAAAGAGAGTTACGAATGCTGTCGCCAGCTTTATCAGAACATTTTCGGTGAGGACCTGAGTTCACACCTTTACGTTGATAGCTCTAAGTCCCTATTGAACCAAACTGTCTATTCCCAACCCTTACTTTTTGCCATCGAATATAGCCTAGCTTGTTTGCTAAAATCCTGGGGAGTACAACCGTCTGCCGTTATTGGACACAGTCTTGGCGAATATGTAGCAGCAACTGTCGGCGGTATTCTCCAATTAAAGGACGCCATATACCTGGTGGGATGGCGTGGAAAATTGATGCAGAATCTACCCATGGGCGGCATGCTTGCATGCTTTGCAGCACCTGACAAATTGCGCAAATTGTTACCCCCGGATTGCGAAATCGCTGCGGAGAACAGCCCTCACCAATGTGTAGTTTCTGGCCTCACAGATGCGATCGACATTCTTGCTGCGGCGTTAGCCGAAAGGGAAATTCCACACCGAAAGCTCTCTTGCGACAAGGCCTTCCATTCGTCTGCGGTAACTTCGATTAATGATGCATTCGCAATTCATCTTTTGAATGTGCCTTTCGAAGCTCCCAAAATCGACCATATCAGCAATCTAAATGGCGACTATCTGAAAGTCGCACCGAATGCTGAATATTGGGTAAGGCAAGCGCACCAGCCCGTGGCCTTCAGTGAAGGTATCAAGACACTCCTTCGCCGAGATAATCTTTGTTTTGTAGAAGTAGGTCCTGGCAATACCTTGTCCACGCTCGTGCGGCAACATGAACAAGACAGACGAACCCTCTCGTGTATACCCCTCATGACCCACCACCTTGGACAACCCGATGAAATTCGTGCGTTCCATCGTGGATTAGGATCCCTGTGGCAGCAGGGCTATACGGTGAATTGGAAGGATAGTCAAAATATCGGGGTTAGTCTGCCTCTGCCAGGTTATATTCCCCTCGGTGGAAAGTATTTCATAGAAGCCGGTCCGCAAACTCAAAAAGTAGAACCCGTTACCCCGCCCTTGACGAACGAATCCACAAATGAGACCGCTATTATCACGGAAATCTGGCAGCGCTACCTCGGTTACGATCATATTAAGACTGATACAGATTTCTATGAACTGGGTGGCGATTCCATGGCAGCTATAAGCGTGATCGAAGCCATAAACCAAGCCATTGGAACTAAACTCTATCCCCATCACCTGTTGCAAGCCTCAACAATCGACCAGCTAACAGCCCTATTGGGCGCCGAAGACAATAGCCAGCCCTTCTGTCTCGTTACACTCAACGAGGGAGAGAAGGGAATTGTACCCTTGTTCCTAATGCACGCCATAGGCGGTGGGGTTCAGTACTTCAAGGATTTGGCGACCTACCTTCCCAAAAACCAACCCGTCTATGGCCTACAAGCCCAAGGATTGGACGGTCATACCGACCCAAATATTTCCTTAACTGCCATGGCAGCTCGCTATCTAAAGATTATTCGCACCGTTCAGCCTCAAGGAGCCTATCTCCTTGGCGGGCATTCCTTTGGCGGTTTACTTGCTTATGAAATTGCCTGTAGCTTGAAAAGCATCGGTGAAACGGTAGATCTGTTGTGTCTAATGGATACCCCTGGTTTTGACCAGATGCCAAAGCGGCTGTACGATGACGTAGAAATACTTACGTCAATGGCGTTGCTTTTTGCTGACGACCAACAGCAAATTGCGATCGACGAGGCCGAACTGCGCTCGCTACCCCCAAAGGAGCGATTGGAAACTTTTATTGATCGGATCGACAACCCGTATTTGAAATTCATGACCCATAACGATCTGGCTTTGTTGTTAACCCTCTTCAAGGCTAATTCAAATGCCATGTTTAATTATACTCCTTCAGTCGTGACAAACGATCTAAAGATTACTTTCCTCAAGGCACAAGTTCGGGACGAAATTACCGCCGATAATCCTGAAAAGGGCTGGTTACGTAATATGGGCGTAAACCGTGTAAACCTGCACATGGTCCCTGGAACTCATCACACCATGATGGAAAAACCTCATGTGCAAGTCGTAGCCGAAATCTTGTGTAACCTTATTTATGCTCGGTCAGATACTGCATAGGAGTAGAACTCATGTTGGAAAAGCTGAAGGATGTCACTATTGATCCCGTCGATAAGGAGCGCGGACTATTATTGTGTTTAACTAGCCAGAACTCTGATACCAGCACTAGCGAGTGGCTAGCAGACCATGCCCACCTATTAGATGCCTTGCTCGAAAAGTATGGCGGTCTGTTGATGCGTGGATTCAATATTCATTCTATGACCGAATTTAATCGCACTCTATCTTATATCTCTGCCGACCTGTCGGAATACATGTTCCGTTCCACACCTAGGACAGTAATTGGCGGCAAGATCTATACGGCTTCGGAGTATCCTCAGGATCGTCATATTCCCTTGCATAATGAATTCTCCTATTTCCACTCCTGGCCAAAACGTATTACTTTTCACTGTTGTATCCAACCCAAGACTGGCGGTGAAACACCTGTGGCGAGTACTGCTCGAGTCTATAACCGCCTACCTGCGGTCCTGCGTGATAGATTCGAGGATAAACAAGTAATGTATATTCGCAGCTATACCGAAGGACTCGATTTGAGCTGGCACGAAGTCTTCCAAACCGAGAGCCAGCAGGTGGTAGAAACCTATTGCCATGAAAATGGGATCAAATTCGAATGGCTTCAGGGTGGCTGTCAACTGCGTACTTGGCACATAGCTCAAGCGAGCACTACCCACAACAACGGGCAGCGCTTGTGGTTCAACCAAGCCCATTTATTCCATTTTTCCAGCCTAGATCCGCAGACCAAAAAAATTTTGGGTAGTTATGTCAAAGAAGAGGACCTACCTCGCAACTCTACATATGGCGATGGTACCCCGATCGACGATCATGACTTGGACCTTATTCGTGAAGCTTATGAACAAGAAACTGTCAAATTCCCCTGGCAACGAGGGGATATCATGATTTTGGACAATACCCTGTTAGCACACGGTCGGACCCCTTACACAGGGATGCGTAAAATTGCCGTTGGCATGGGCTGATTGGCTTTACCTAAAATCAATATGGATACTGAGCTTTCTGAAAAAGCACGTCTACAAGAGATGGTCAGAGGTCATATGATCATGCAAGCTATTTCGGTAGCTACGCGGTTGGGAATTCCAGATCTACTTGAAAATGGCCCCCTTGCTACAGAAAAAATAGCTGATCTGGTTGGCGCTGATCCAGCAAGATTATTACGCTTACTACGTGCCCTAACCAGTGTCGGGATTTTCAATCAAACCGAATCAGACGAATTGGAATTGACCCGAATGGGTCATTGGTTACTCAGTAATCGAGAGGATGGATTGAACGCCTTGGCTGCAATGAATTCAGACCGCTACCTTTGGGATAGCTGGGGTAATACTCTCGACATAATCAAAGGTAAGCCACATCAAGGACAGTCCGTACGTGAGGATAATCTATGGTGCAACTACCAAGATCGGGAAAACGAGCTTGTTATCTTTCAGCAAGCTATGAAAACAACCACCCACTCGCTGGTAAAGGATCTCTGCAAAACTATTGAATTGGCCACTGGTTCGAGCCTTGCCGATATCGGCGGTGGTAGCGGTGATCTGCTAAGCGCCATTCTCGCACACAGGGAGGACCTAATCGGCAAGATGGTTGATCTGCCTCAGATAATTACTGCGGCTCAAGATAGGCCAATGGAATTATCCATCCGGCAACGCATCGAATGGATTGGTCTCGATTTTCTAAAGGATCAGCTACCAACGGCAGATGGCTATATTCTCAAAGATGTGCTCCATAACTGGAATGATGCCGACTGTATCAGCCTTCTAAAAAAGTGTCGGATGTCTATACCTCCTAAGGGTCATCTGTGGATTGTCGAAAACCTTTACGAGGAGCAATTCTGTTGGATGGATATACACCTGATGGTTATGTTCGACAGCGAGGTCCGTGACCTAAAAAAGATGACTTACCTCTTGGGTCAGGCTGGATTCGAAGCCTGCCCCCCCATACCTCTCAGTGGGGGCTATCAACTAATTGGCTGTAAACCTTCCTTTCATGGCAGTTTTTGAGTGATAACCTATTCCCAACACTGTCGATTAAGTGATGTAAGCAGCCCTGTTTTGAAAGATCTAGGAGCTAATCCACTCACTCAAGATCATTGAATACAAGAACTCTTAGGCTGGGCATCGGTCCCTTGATTTGCCTTGACATCGATCACCCCCTTTTTTAGACTAAGACTAGTTAATCTAGGGGTTTCTGAAGCCTAAAAGGGTAGATACCTCGATTTCCAGCCAATACTTCCAAATAATATGACAATTACTGGATTGCCTCACAGTCATTTTTCCCTTTAACAAGGTCAGCAAAACTCTTTTTTGCAGGTAACGGAGCGCTCATGTCCAATCAATCCGATAGTAAAATCCACAACGGCATCAAATTGGCCGGGGAGGCATTTGTTCTGCCAGGCAGTAGCCTCATGGTAGATGGCAAAATCAAATCGGGGATTATACATGTAGGTGCTGGCGTATTGGCAAAGGCAGTGCTTGGTGTTCCAGGGCTTGTAGTGGTTGCCGCCAACTCGTTCAGTTTGTCGGTTACCGGGAGAAGCTTGTATTCGACCCTATTCGATTCACCCAATACTGTTTCTGATAACCTAGCGGAACAGGTGCGTCGTGAAATGGCTGCCGGAAAAACTCTGGATGAAATACAGGAAGGAATTGGAGAGGATATAGCGGACTTATATGCAGAAAACGGTGAGCAGTAAAGAAAGAAATTGGCTTCAATACCCTTCTCCTGCCAACGGTTCGTTTTCTCGGACACTCTCCTGTTAAGCCTCTGCCATGAAGTTATTTCGCCGAAACAGGGTTAGCCAACGCTCGAGAGCCCCTGGCAGAGAACGATGGAGTGTTGACGAGCTGTGGCGCAAGCCTGATCGCGCAAATCACGTCTCGAAAATGCTTGCGCAATGCCAAGGTATAACACTGGCCAACGCCAACGCCAATACGGGTCGTATCCTAGTCGTTTTCGATCTCGCTCAGCTTGAGGATAGCGTTGAATGTCTAATTCTAAGAGCCTTGGACGGAGGTGCCGAGCAAACATCACCAAGTAATCGAAAACAAAGGGCACAAGTGGGTGCGTCTCCTTTGAACTCTATATCCAAAAAAAATAAGGGGGAAAATCTACTTGGCTTGATCAAGGCTGTCGAGACACAGCGTAGTAACCGTCTGAGGGGAATGGCCCTATCAGTGGGTCAAAGCTTTTTTTACTTAACCACGGCCGTCGCGCTGGCTATTGTCGGTTTGGCAGTTGTTGCTCCAACCGCGTCAGTACTCAAATTGTTCGGTTTTAGGTCGTTACTAGGTCGTATCAGTTTTTGGAGCGGTGTAGTTTTGTTCTCAAAAGGCATGGAGAGCTTCCTCGAGCATCGCGCCAAAAAAGAGTGGCAACAGTATGCCGGCAAAATTGAACAAACATTGCGAATTGCTAGTTTCGAACATATCGAAAAATTGGATATGTCTTTCCTGGAAAATCAAAGCTCGGGAAAATTAATTAATCTTATCAATGGCGATACGGCCAAGATTAAACGATTTCTTGAACGAACCCCGGATTCTTCCATTCGAAAGATAACAGCATTTGGGGGCGTGTGTTTGTTTTTCGCCTTCGTTTCTCCAATATTAATCCCACTGACCCTTTTCCCTCTACCTTTTATCTACTTTTATTCGAAGCGCTTTCCCCAAAAAGTCGCCCGGCGTTACGAAGATTTGAGTACTAAAGCAGATTATCTCAACCACTTGCTTGCCAATAGTCTGTCAGGCCTGCCAACAATCAAAAGTTATACGTCCGAAGAATACGAAAAAACATGCTTGTCCTCAGTAGGCGAGGAACTGATGAGTAAATCCATTGATGTCAATTCGGCCTCCGCACAGCACGCCATAGTCTTGCAATATGCCGGCAATGTTGGCCTGGTAGCTTCACTGGGTTTCGGTGGTCTGATGGTAGGAGCCGGCACCCTTTCCATGACCACCTATATGATTCAATCTATTTTAGTAACTAGGGTATTGATGAGCATGACCGATCTTGGCAGTGATTTCCATCTATATCAAGAATCGGTCGCCGCAGCTAATCGACTGATAACCGTGTTAGATACCGAGAGCAAAATAGTCGATGGCGATTTGAACTTCGAAAACACCGGCTTGAAGAATAAGATCAGTTTTGAGGGAGTAAATTTTGCCTATGACAATAGAGCAACCACACTTGTCGATCTAGATTTGACAATTCCCGCTAATCAAACCACCGCTTTTGTCGGATCTACTGGATCAGGTAAAACCACTCTGATCAAACTACTGCTGCGATTTTACGATGTAGACAAGGGTCAAATTCTACTGGACGACATCAATCTAAAGCGATTCAAGCTACAAGACCTCCGTGAGGCAATTGGTTTTGTGAGCCAAGATGTCTATATGTTCCACGGCACCGTTTACGAGAATATCGCCTTTGGCAAACCTGATGCTAGGCGAGATGAAGTAATCAGCGCGGCCCGCAAGGCTGAAGCTTTGAATTTTATCACTAACCTGCCAGATGGATTCGATACGGTTATCGGCGAGCGTGGTCAGAAATTATCGGGTGGGCAACGTCAACGACTCTCCATTGCTCGTGCCCTCCTCAAAAACCCACCCATCTTGATCTTTGACGAGGCCACCTCATCCGTCGACAACGAGACTGAAGCCGCCATCCAAAGGTCCATTAAACGTATAGCGGCAGGTAGGACCACTATTCTTATTGCCCATCGCCTCTCGACTGTACGTAATGCTCAGTCCATCAATCTATTGGAAAACGGTACAATACGAGAAAAAGGTACTCACGACCAGCTCATGACTCTGGATGGAGCCTACGCGAATCTATGGAAGGTCCAGACAGGGGAAATTGTTACTCCACCAGAGCGAGATACCCAAGAAACCGATAACGTAAAACAAAACGTTGTGCCATTCCAGCACTGACTCTCCATCACTGCTCTCCGTCTAATCCACATAAAGATCCAGTACCCCCTTCAGTGCCTGGCACACTGCTTGTCGACGCACTGCTTCTCGACCACCTGAAAACTGCTGTTGGCAAGTTTTAGTTTTACCACCTGATACTAACCAACCAAACCAGACAGTGCCCACGGGTTTATCGAGTGATCCTCCATCGGGTCCAGCTATCCCAGTAACCGCCAAAGCACAGTTCGCTTGACTCTTTATTGAAGCACCTTGCACCATCTCAATCACGCACTCCTCACTTACCGCACCATAGTGCATTAGGGTTTTCTGATGCACACCCAGCATCTGGTGTTTGGCTTCGTTGCTGTAAGTGACAAACCCACGGTCAAACCAAGCCGAACTTCCTACGACATCGGTTATTGTCTGGGCAACCCAACCGCCAGTGCACGATTCAGCGGTCACAAGCTTTTGATGATGCGATACCAACATTTTGCCCACCTGCTCGGCCAAATTGTAGAGCGATTCAGCCATATACTAACTATCCTCGTTTAAAACTAGCCTCGTATTAATCACCGAACACGTCATAATTCAATGCGCTATTAATCCAGGGGTAAAAATTAATTCCCTAACCACTCGTTAGTTTTTCAATTCAGCAAGCAGAGCATCTACCATCGATTGAGCCTGCGCCAAATAGCCTCCCCCGAAAAGATTAAGGTGATTTATTATGTGGTACAAATTGTACAGGGTTTTGCGAGTTGAATAGCCCCAATCTAATGGAAAATAGTCATTGTAAGCCGCATAAAATTCCGAACCGAAGCCCCCGAATAATTCGGTCATGGCAATATCCGCCTCTCGATCGCCGTAGTAA
>Ga0209992_10000671_pt1 | contig 42895 bp, 32 predicted proteins | sample 2SBtaG_2_FD_182564 | JGI IMG/M metagenome (GOLD analysis project Ga0209992, IMG submission 182564) | Deep subsurface microbial communities from Kolumbo volcano to uncover new lineages of life (NeLLi) - 2SBTROV12_ACTIVE470 metaG (SPAdes)... | ecosystem: Environmental > Aquatic > Marine >...
CGGTTGAAACCGGTGTTCTTGAAGGCGTAGAGGTGCACGTTGTGCACGCACTTGTCCGAGTTCTGAAAACCCACGGTGCTGCCCACGGGGACGACCATGATGTGGGGTTCGAAGCGGCAGGAAGCCTGATTGAAGATGACTGGCTTCTTGGGGATCTCGACCTTCGCGTCCTTCACTTTCAGAGAAACAACGACGTTTGCGATCCCCAGCTTCTCACCGATCAAGAGTGAGCGATCCTGGTCGTCCACATGCTCGCCGTCAGCGCAGCATCCGACGGATTGGGCCGCAGCGACCGTCAGTGGTTTGACCTTGGGCTTCTCACCTTCGAAGCGAATGTGGCCGGTGATGTGGCCTTGGGGCTTGGTTTCTTGAGCCCCAAGCGTTTCGACCGCCTTCTCATCCTGCGAGAAGCCAATAGCCAGCGAGGAGAGGGTTGCCAAGCCCAGTAGGGCAACGCGGGAGAGGGTCTGTTTCATGGTGTGGATTGCCCTCTGCCTACGGACCTGCCCGGCGGACTCGAGGTTACTTCAGTTGCGATTCCAATTCTTTGATCTTACCGGCCTGCTCGGTGATCGTGTTGGCCTGAATGTCGGAGGCGCGGTGGTCCATGTTGTAGACCCAATCCATCACGGCGTCGATCTGCTCGGCGTTCGTCGAGGCGGGATACTGAGCTTGGTACTGCGGCGCATCCGATCCGAAGTTGACGGCCATGGCCGTGCCCACATAAGTCGCCGGCGGGTTCCACAACCACTCGCGAACCCAATCCGGACGCAGGCGCGTCCGCACTCCATCTAGGGGCGGTGCCCAAGAGATGGGCGTCTCGACGTAGCTCGTACCGTTCGGGTGACACTGGAAGCAGTTCACGCCCTCGGCGCCCACAACTTCCCCCACTGCCAAGAACGAGTGGCGCGCCGCCAGGTAGGCGGCGGTCCGTCTTTCCAGGGTCTCAGTGCCGCGCTTCAAGGGGCCGACCAGGGAGAAGCCTTGGGAATCGCCCCAGGCCTTGAGCTTGTCGAAGCTGGCGAGGACATCCGTCTTGTAGCCGGCTTCGATCGACCGGATCGTGGCCGCGTCCAGCTTGAGCTTCGGATACGCAGACATGCGCGCTTCCATCTCCTCCGGGCTCAGGCCAGGACCTGGATCGGTGATGTTCGCTAGCGGGAAGATGGGCCACGTCAGGCTGTCTGCGGGCATGTCCCAGCCATGGGAATCGGGATCGTTCAGACCCGAGAGCATCTGGCGTCCGAGAGCCAAGCGCAGGGTACGCGCGTAGCGGCTGTGCCATTCCCAGCGTGCCTTGTTGCCGAAGTACCCCACGATGGCCTCTGCCTCGCCTGGATCGAAGACGAAACTCGGCATCTTCACCCGCAGTTGCTTGCGGATAGTCGAGGGGCTGCCCAGGAACGAGTAGAACCAATCCGCCTGCAGTTTGTGGCCTTCGTTGAGCAGAACCGGAGGAGCGAAAGTCCAGCGCAGCTTGTCCCGCTCCGTGGATGAGTAGGGGCGCACGACGCCGTCCACATCCTCAATTTGCATCACTCCCTGGTCGTCGGTACCGCCGTGGGTCCAGGCCATGGGTTCGCCATTCTCATCTGCGACGACAGTGCCAAGCATGTAGTACTCGAGCATCTGATCCACGAACTGGCCGCCGACCGAAGGCGTCACATCCACAAGGTCGTCGATCTCGACGAAGTGCAACTCTCCCGGTCCGCCGTAATCCGGCTCTGCCTCTAGGAGCTTGATGATGACCTCTTCCACTTCTTCGTCGGCGTTGAGTTCTGCCAACTCGCGGTCAGAGGCAAAGGCCTCCATCGAGTTCATGCTGGGAGGGATATTCTCGTCCAAGAGGGGTTGAAGCACGCCTCGGACAGTCTTGATGCCCCCGTTCTCGTCCCGGAAGGTGACGCGCGAGTTGTCCACGACGTGACAAGACATGCAGTTTTTCTGGCGCACTGCGCGCATGCCGGCATCGCTGACAGCCTGCTCTGCATCGGGCACCATTTTCTTGCCCGGCACGTCGTCGTTGACGAGTCCCAATACGAAGGTCGCAATGGCCTCAGCCTCGTCCTTCGAGAACCCAAAGAAGGGCATGCGGGCACGGTCCTTGGGAACCTTGACCTTGTCGATGTCGTACACGCGCGGGCGCAGCAACTTGCGCTCGAGCCAGCCCTCGCGGTAATGATGGTCGAGCTTGGGCAGACCAGCGACTTCCTTCAGGTAGTGCTGGCCAAAATCCAGCTTGTCCACGGTCTTCGAACCCCAGCTACTGAGCTCCGTACCGATGGGCATCATGGTCTGCATGCCACCGATTTCGTGGCAAGAGAAGCACCCGTAGCTCATGACGAGTCGCTCGCCTAGCTTGCTGGCGAGCACATCCGTGTCGCTCCACTCGTCGTTGAGCCGCGCTTCCAAGATCGTGCGGCCGTCCTTCTGGAAATACCAGCGAGCCTGCTCGCGCAGAACGTCGGGACTGAGATTGACACGGTACTCGGAGTCTTCCTCCCAACCACGGGGCGTGTCCGTGAAAATGGCGTCGGGGTCCTCAAACACGTAGGCCGTGATGTCCATCGCATCCGCCTCCGAAAGGCGGAGGTTAGGCATGCGCGTGTGAGGCCAGTACGAACTGGGATCCAGGATCCACTGGTACAGCCAGTCCTCGTTGAGCTTGGTAGCCACGCCACGCAGGTTGGGCCCCATCTGGTTACGCTCAGTGGAATTGTTCGAGAGCGAATCCACAACATCCGTCTCACCCATGTACGGGGAGGTGTTGTGGCAAGCGAAACAGCCGGCGAGGTTCATGACCTCGCGCCCGCGCTCTGCGTCCGCAGCCGCGCGAACATCGGCCGGGATGGGCTCGACGGCGTTTAACTCGTGGCGGTCGTACAGGAACGTCGTGATGGCGGCGACCGCAGCGCGGTTCCACTCTCCGCCCATGATCTCGCGTCCCGCGCCGTACTCGCTGGTGACGACGACCTCCTCTTCCGGCCAGTTCTCCAAGTTGAAGAAATGGGGCATGTTGGTCGAGGGGCGGAAGCCGCGCGGGTTAGAAATCCAAGCGTTGGTGAACTCGGGCGTAAGTTTGGCGGCCAGATTCGTCAGGGCCGGTCCGGGTCGGCGGTCGGTCGGGAACCAGTCCACCTTGTGGCACGCATAGCAGCCCTTCTCTTCGAACAATCGATAGCCCTGGGTCACCCGCGGGGCAGAATCCGCGATGAGTTCCATGGAGGTCTTGTGGCATTGCACACAGCCCGCTTCAACGTCCTGCTCGCGCAGCATGGGATAGTCCCAGTGGTGCTGCTTGTGCCAGTGCTTGTCCGACGACGCCCAGGCCGCCTCTTCCTCCTCGTTCGAAGGCCTGTGGTCCGAATGCTGGAATGAGAGCCCTTCCCCAGCTCCACGGTGACACGCAGTACAACCAAATTCCTTGGCGGGGTGCGGCGACTTGGAAGACAGAAACAGGTCCAAACGCGGGTGCGAAGCGTAGGGCTGGGCCTCTCCTTCGAAGGCGTCATTTTCAATACCCATGTGACACGTGGAACACATGTCGATGCGACCCTTGCTGGTGAAGTTCAGGTCGAACGTGATGCCTTCGGGTATAAATTTTTGGACCTTGAGGTTCGGTCCGATGAACTCCAGACCCGGCAAGTCGTCTCGAATGAAGTTCGCAACCTGGGTGGCGACATCTCCGGGAGCCAGGGATTCGATGCGTTCCTCGACACGTGCGAGCGCCTTTGTCCCACCGGCGAGTTCCTTTTCCGCGGCCGCCACGGCGGCACGCATTTCTGAGACAAGTTCCTTTTGGCCTTCCCACTTGATCGTTGCCTGCTCAAAAAGGAGCTCCCTGGCAGCGACATCCTCCCGGTAGGCGGCCAGCTCTGTAGCTTCCAGCTGCGGAATGTCCGCATCTCCTTCGAGGACGGTTTTCTCACTGCCATAGACTTCCCAATTGAGGGTGGACTTGGCCATCTTGAACTCTTCTTCGAGCTTGAAGCGGACTTCCTTCAGGTTGTATTGCTCGCGCTCTGCATCTTTCAGCGCCGAGCCTTGGGAAGCGAGTGCCACCGAGGCCTCGTAGACGGCCAGTGCTAGCTGGTCCCTATTGGCCACGGCCCCTTCCGCCTCCAAGGCGGCACGCGCCGACTGCGCCTTGGCAAGTTCCAATTCCCTGAAGTTCCGCTGGTAGGTCTTCCACTCCGCATCCCAATCGTCGACGACGGCCCAGACCATCGTGCCCAAGAAGAAGACGCTGGATAAGAAGAACCAGAGGTTCAGTGAGGGGACGCTGTAGTGTGTGTCGCCGCGATCAGCCATGGTTCAGTCGGGGTCAGGCGAAAGTGGGTGGAACTTGGCGTTGGGGAGCAAAGAGGCGAAACGCTAGACGTTGAAGAACCACTCGGGGATGCCGATGAAGTACTTCAGACTGAGGGTCCAACGCAGCACCATCTTGATGGGCACCAGCGCGGTCCAAAGGAAGAGGTGCATCATGATGTTGAAGCGCACGGGGCCCATCTCGGCAGCCATCTTCTTGAAGATGGTCTTGCCCAGTAAAGGTGGCATGGCCACGAAGTAGCCGAGGATCAGCAGGATGCCAGGAGCTTCCCGTATCAATGGGTTCTCCGGCCGTGGCATACCCAGCGTCTTCACCCAGAAGTAGACCGACAGGTCTACGTTCACCATGGGCTCGAGCTTGTGGGGGTCCCAATACTCGAACACCCCGAAGAACGACCAGTTGGGGCCGCGCAGGAAGGTGCCCATGATCACGAGCGAGACCCACATGAGCAGGAATCCCACCATGAAGAAGCTGATCGCGAAGGGGCGCTCGTTGAAGGTGTAGTAACCGTTGCCCTTGGGATTGGTGTCCAGGTAGGGAATCGCGCACAGACCGACAACGATGAAGCTGGGCAGCAACACACCGGCAATCCATGGGTCGAAGTACACCAGCATCTCCTGCAGTCCCAGGAAGTACCAGGGCGCCTTGGAGGGGTTCGGGGTACGTGCTTGGGAAGCTGGCTCTTCGATCGGCGCTTCAATCGAGATGGACCAAACCATCAAGGCAGCGATGAAGAGCACCATGCAGATCAGCTCGACGTAGACGAGATCGGGCCAGGTGAAGACCTTCTGCTTCGACAATTCACCTTCGAGGGTCGGCTCCCCCCGCTCGATCCTCTCATCGTTCAGCACAGCTCGACGCAACGCGAGCCATGTGAAGTACAGAATGGTCACCAGCAGGATCAGAATCGGAACGTTGTCCGGCTTTGTGACGATCTTCTTGAAGTTCTCGTCACCCCAGGCGAATAGAAAGAACCCGACCAGACCCGCCATCGCCGCGGTGAACACGAGTGGATGGGTGAGCTTCTTGCGCCAAATCAACACCGCGGCCAATAGGGCCCCATTGATGATGGAGTAGCGGGTGGGCTCCACCAGCCAGTCGGCAAGGTCCTTGATCAGTTGATCCATAGGTCAGTTGCGGAGAACTCTGAAGAAAGTGGATCGCCCGTTAGAGAGGCCCGGAAATTCCGCCGTCTTTTCGAACTCGCCAGAAGTGGAGAGCCATCAAGCCGGCAGCCACAAGCGGGAATCCCACGCAATGCAGCACATAGAAACGCATCAACGCCGCTTCCCCAACAAACCTTCCGCCCAACAATCCGAAGCGCACGTCGTCACCCGCATGGATGAAGTTGAGCCCGCCAAAACTGATCAGGGCAGCACCCGGACCCTCGTGGCCCAGGAACGGCGTAGCGCGGGCCATGTTGGTACCCACGGTGATGGCCCAAACGGCCAACTGGTCCCAGGGCAAGAGGTAGCCAGTGAAGGACAAGAGCAGAGTGATCACGAGCAGGATCACACCCACGTTCCAGTTGAATTCCCGCGGCGGTTTGTAGGAACCGGTGAGAAACACGCGATACATGTGCAACCAAACCGAGATCACCATCAGGTGCGCAGCCCAGCGATGGACTTCTCGCATCACGCCAATGGGTACGTGTTCTCGCAGCGCGAAGATGTCCTGATAGGCCAATTCGGCCGTTGGCCGGTAGTAGAACATCAGCAACAGGCCGGTGATCGTCTCCACCAGGAACAGGAAGAAGGTCAAGCCGCCCATGCACCAGGTGTAGGAGAGCTTGATACCACTGCGCCGCACCTTGACCGGGTGCAAGTGCAAGACCACGTTGGACAGGACGGCGAGGGTCCGGTTCCGCGGGGTATCCGGGTACCCGTGACGGAAGATGGAACGCCAGATCTGCGTGTTTGCGATGTAGCGGAAGAGCTTGTCCATCGAGAAACGGGTCGGTGTTGGGGGCGCGGGGGCCGAGGGCTAAGGGGAAAAGTTGGAAAGAGTGGGCGAGTCGAGGATCAGCCGAGATACGGGAGATAGGCATCGGGCAATGCCCACTGGCCCTTCTCTTCCTGGAACTTGGTGTTCTTGTCGATCAATAGTTGGCCGTCTGCAGCGAGGCTGACCTTGTAGCGTTCGAGAGGCCGCGGGGCGGGCCCTTCCACGTTGACGCCCGTCTTGACGAAACCCGAACCGTGGCACGGGCACTTGAACTTCTCCTCAGCGGAAAGCCAGTTGGGAGTGCAACCCAAGTGAGTGCAAACCGTCGACAAGACATAGAAACCCGTGCTCTCGCGCACAATCCAGACGCCGTGGCTGGCCTTGTAGCGCGTGTCTACCGCATCGACGGCGTACTCGTTTGGGAAGCCGGCCTTGAACTCTTGAGGCGGTTCGTAGAGCACGTTCGGAAAGAGGAATCGACCCCATGCGCCCAACATGGCAACGGAGCCGGCGGTGAACGCTGCCCAGGCGCCAAGCAGTACGCCACGGCGGGTCGGCTCACCGCGCAGGGGGGAACGCACGAGCGGCACGACGCTGCTCGGCTCGTCCTTGCTCTTGTCTTCCTTGGATTCGGTCACTGCGTCCTCAGCTGAGTGCTAGCGGGTTGCGCCGATGTGCCTGGGTGGCCGGGCATAAGGGCGGAGTTCTCTTGGGCAGGGGGAGCAAGAGTCCCGGCCCAAAGGCCGAAGCTCGTGGCTGGGTGCGGTCTCCCCAGGGGCTGTCGATGATCGTGCTTGAGGGGGCAGAGGATGGCCGAGGCAAGCGGACAGCGCAAGGCCTTTCGCGCCTCTCGGTGCCATCGGGCGGGGTCAGTTCCCCTCTCCTGGAGTGGGCGATTGGTCCGCAGCCGGCGGCGGCTGGGCGCCTTGCTCGAGCAGGCGCAGTACCGCGTCGACAACGTTGGCGTCGGGGTCCGTCTTCAGGCTCTCAATGTGAGCCCAGTCTGCCTCTCGGCCCAGGCGAGCGAGCGCGCCCAAAGCCTGGATCCGGAAGAGGGAAATGTCCCGAGAACGGGTGTACTTGGAAGGGAAATCCCTCCGTACGGCCTCATAAGTGGCCACTGTGGTCAAGTCCATCAGGACGGGCGCCGCTGCCGGGTCGGGCGGGTCCAGCAGGGTCAAGGCCATGGCCGCCGTGCCGCGTACATCTAGGGAACGGTCCCCGAGGGCTTCAAGCAGTGCCTCGCGTGCCCGGCTTCCAGGCAGATTGGCGAGGGCTCCAGCCGCCACGACGCGCAGGCCCTCGTCGGGTGAGCTCAGGAACGCGGCTACAGAATCCGTGGCGCGGCCATCCCCCACCAACCCGAGGTTGTGGATGGCCTTGAACCGCAGACCGCCGTCGGGATCTTCGGCATCCCCAAGAGCCAACATCTCCACCAGCATGTCGACGCCAGCGGGATCGAGGCCTGCCAGCAGCAAGCCCAGGGCCAGGCGCACCTCGTGGTCCTGCGCGTCGACCCTATCGGCCGCATCGCGGACCTTCTGGGGGAAGTCGCTGGCCATGGGCCAGGGCAACTCCTCGCCGCTGTTGGTGGCGCGTTGATTCTCTGAGATTTGGCGCATGAGCCCGAACAGCGCTTGGTCGCGCTCGTTCTTGCCGCCCACCAAGACCGTGTTCAGATTGTCATCCAGGCTCTTCTCCTCGCCCGTCAAGGATCCGAAGAGGGCGAACACCACCACAATGACGATCACGATGGCCGCCGGAACCACGACGAGAGGCACCCAGAGGTTGCCATAGGGCGTCTGGGCAGCTTCCTCGGCGCCTGATTCGGCGTCGGAAATTTCGATCTGGACTTCGCTCATGGGTGCCCTGGTTCAGCGGGTGCTGCCCTTTGGCGCGCACATGATAGTGGGGCCGCAGGTGGCCGTAAACGTGGACTGAGCCTCTTTGGGCGACCGCCTGTGGGAGAGCCTTCCCCTTCGCGGCCAGTGCCCCGGGGTGGGGCCGCTACTGACTGCGAGGCACGGGGTAGCAGGCCAGCCGGCCGGCAACTGGCAGTGGCCCGACCAGCGGCCGTACGTAGTCCAGGAAGGCCTCACTCACGTCGTGGGTCCCATCCAGAAACTCCCCAGGCAGGTCCTTGGTGTGGCGCGCCACCTTGTCCAGATCGACGCAGGCGTAACCTGGTCGATACTGGCCGTCCTCGTCGCAGCGCTCGATAATCGCTGACCCGTGGGGTCGCTCCCCGGAAACGGCCGCACGCACGGCGAACTGCCCGACCGCTCGCGCCTCGGTGGCGTCCTGTTCGGAAACACAACCAAAGAACGAGCGCTGTAGATAGCCGAAAGTGTCCGCGCGCACGCGCAGGTCCTTGCCAAAAGCCGCTTTCACGCGCTGACTCAAAATGTCGCCCAGGGTCCCGCTGCCGGAGAGCTGCGCGTTGCCGAATTCGTCCTTCTCTACTGACTGAGCAATCAACTCCCCCGCCGCATTGTGGATACCCTCGGAAGCGGCGACCACGCAACGGCCGTGTTGTTCTAGTGCGTCACTCACGTCACCCAAGAAGGCCTCCCACTCGAAGTTCACCTCGGGCACGTAAATCAGATGCGGCCCCTCCCCCGGTGCGCCGCGGGCCAGGGCTGTGGCCGCCGTCAGCCAGCCAGCGTTGCGGCCCATGATCACGTCGACCTTGACGCCCGGCAAGCTACGGTTGTCTTCGTCATCGCCCGCAACAGCCTGCGCCACGAACTTGGCAGCCGAGCCGTACCCTGGGCAATGATCCGTCTCCCGCAAGTCGTTGTCGATGGTCTTGGGAACGTGGAACAGGCGCAGGTCGTAGTCGGATGCTACGGCCGCCTGGTTCAAGAGGTTGGCCGTTTCGGCCGAGTCATTGCCGCCGATGTAGAAGAAGTAGCGCACGTTGTGAGCCTTCATCACCTGCAGCATGAGTTCGCAGTCCTCCAAGGTCGGCTTGCGTCTTACCGAACCGAGAGCGGCGCAGGGAGTTTCCGCCACGCGTTGCAGAACGCGCGGTTCCTCCAGGCCCAGGTTCACCAGGCGCTCGTCCAAAACGCCCTGAATGCCGTTCAAGGCCCCGTAGACATTCTCGATGGCGTCATGGGCGAGGCACTCCTCGACGAGACCGACGAGACTCTGGTTGATGACAGCCGTGGGGCCGCCGGACTGGCCGATCAGGGCATTGCCGCGCAGGGGGGACATGTGGAGTGGTGTTGGGCTGGGGGGAGGGAGATAGTCGGACGGCTTCTCAGCCGGGCGGGCACATGATCGGGTATGGGATCGGAATGGGAAACCACCCGCCACGCTCTCCTGATCGGGTGAGGTTGAAGACCCCGAAGGGACTGCTATGCTCTGCGCTCTCTTCGGCGGCGCCTCACGCCCCGCCGCCCCCTCCGCTGGGCTCCGCGCCCCCAGGCCCCAGGGCCGAGAAATGGTGGGAGCTGCCAGGAGAGTTCAAACTACAGCGCGCTGCACGGCGTTCGTTCGTCGGAGTGCAGAACACAGAGGACCTCGGTGCCCGGGTGGCGGAATTGGTAGACGCGCCAGACTAAGGATCTGGTCCGGTCAAACGGGTGCTGGTTCGATTCCAGTTCCGGGCACCACTTCTTCCTCTCGTTGCTGCGGCAGCGCGGCGCTGCCGGTCACGCTGGGCGCTGAAAGGGGTCCAAGAGAGCTTCTAATCAGGCAGGGGGGTGACCGCACGCAAGGAGAGGCTGAAGGAGCGCGGCTCCAATTGAATCAGCATCAAGAATGCGGTGCAGCTCATGCCGTAGGCGATCTGGCGTTGCCGCTCGCGCAGGAGCTCTGGGATCTGCTGCGCAATGAAGTCGCGACGGAACTCGCTCAGGATGGGGTCCACCGCAGCGTTGAGCCGGTCGCGCTGGTCGCGGGTCAACTGACGGCGACCGCGGCCGGGAAACAGCTGAGGGAGGATCTTGTTCTCTTCCTCGGCGCGCTTCTTGGCCCAATCGATACCGGCCGCCGCGTTCTCGCTGGCCCCTTCCTCTGCCTGCTCCTCCAGGGTCTTGCGCGCGCCCTGCGGATCCAACCACACCAACAGGTTGGCGCTCGGCACGGTGTCGCTCAGAAGCGCCCCGAATTCGGGTCGATCCGCCAGGCGGGGATACTTGCGGCCTCCGATGGTGGTCGTCTTGTAGATGTCCCTCAACATCTCGTGCACGTTGGTGACAATGAACTGATCGTGCGTGTTCATGGTGGCGATGACGCCCGTGCCCGGAACGAAACGCGACCAAAACTCATGCGTGCCATAGTTGCCGATGCTGTGCACGTAGTGCCCCGACGCACCGTCCCGCCCTTCGAGCCCAAAGTAGGTGGGTGCCTCGCCGATAATGTCACGCAATTCCACCAACCGGTCTTCGTTGGAGTACCAGGTCACAAGGGACACAGCGAACACTGTTTGGCCGTCGTTGGGCGGGCCCACGTATTCCATGAGACCCGTCTCGGGATTGGGTTTCTCCTCGAGCGGATAGTCGTTCTCTGTCACCACGAGCGCCAAGCGGTTGTGCAGGGAACTCGCCAGCTGGTCGATAACCGCATTGAGGTTTGGGTAGCGTCCCGTGGACCTAAACGCGTCGGCTAGGTTGGTCCTCATGGCGGGCTCAACAGACGCCAATACCTGCTCCAACAGGGTGGAAATGGGCCCCTCCAAGTAAGCGAAGAGAACAGCATCCGCCGGGGCCACCGTCGCAATCTTCTCCAAGACATCCTTGTGGCCAAAGCCGTTGTCCCGGCCATAGATGCGACGCTGGGCGTCGGTGATCTCCTCTGAGGAGAACGTCCCGTACAATTCGATACTGACGCCTTCGTCAAAACCGATCACACCCATCGCTTTGCGGCATGCAGGGACCTGAAACACGCGGCCAAGGAAAGCTGTCAGGAAGTGTTGCGAAGAAGTGTCGGGCAAGGGGCCAGTGTGGCCGGCGTTGTCCAACAAGGCGCGCAGGTCAAGCAGCACCTCCACCTCATCCCCCTTGACGGAACGGCCGCGGGCGTTCGCGATGCGATCGCCGTAGTCGGCCGAGAGGAAGAGCGAGTTTTCACCGCGAGCCCGTTCGAGTTCCACGGCCGCCCGCACCAAGCCGGGATCACTGCCCAAGACCCCCACGTCCAGGACACGTGCAACGTAGATGTCTTGGCTGAGCTGCCCGCCAGCTAGATGCAAGATGCCTTGCTCCTCGACAATGACGAGGCCGGAGTCCCCCAGCCCAAGCAAACCTGGGTAATTGAGCGCGCCGAGGGCCGCTTTGGCCATCCAATTCAGGCGTCCGTACACGGCCCAGTCCGCGTGCTTGAGAGTCTGCCCCTTGAAGCGCCCCGCCAAGGCGAGATCCGAACCACCAAACAGATCGAGGGCCGTGTAGCCCAGTGGAATTTGCTCCAGAACCTCGGCCAGTTGTGCCAAGCTCTCTTCGACCCCGTTGCGCTCCAGCCAAGCCCCGTAGGCAGGCGAGGCGTCCAGTTCCAACCAAGCCTCCGTGCCCTCGATGCGGCTGGCGGCCGCAAGCCGCGGAAACTCATCAAAGTCGTCGGCCAGGCCCGACTTGGCCACATAGAAGTCCACGTCCCGAGGCACCAGACCGGCAACATCAAACTCCCAGTCCCCCTCGTGGGGCGGGAACAGGAAGGTCGAGAAGGCGAAGTAGCCGATGAACAGCACCAGCCCCAGCAGGATGGTGAGAATCTTTAACCAGCGGCGCTTGAAGATCATGGGCGGCAGAAACGATGGGGAGGCGGAAATCTGCGGTGAGGTTGGGAGATTGAATCCGGGGGCGACAGGGAGGGGCCCAGAAAAAGAGCCCACGCAGGGCTTGGAAGGGTCGGACGACGCGCCGGGGTTCCTCTTCCGGACGGTCTGGGTTTGGTTCAGGTATCGGCGCGGGGCAGCCTCACGTGCAGACTGGTCGTAGACTGCGACCCCATGCGACTCAACCGACGCGCCTCCAGCCTGACCGGATCGGCGACTCTGGCCCTCGACGCGCGCGCCAAGGAACTCATCCGTTCGGGTGCGGACATCATCAACATGGCCGTCGGAGAGCCCAACTTTGACGCCCCCGCAGCCATCCAAGCCGCCGCCGTGGAGATTGTGGGCAACGGCAAGGTGCGCTACACCCCGCCGGCGGGCCGTCCCGAGTTGCGTGAGACCGTAGCGCGCCACGTCGCCACCACGCGCTCAATCGAAACCAACGCGGACGAAGTAGTGATTACCCACAGCTGCAAACACGCACTGTCCCATGCCATGCTCGCCGTGCTCGAACAGGGCGATGAGGTCCTGATTCCCCTACCCGCCTGGTCGAGTTACGACGAACAGATTCGATTCGCCGGCGGGGTACCGGTGCACGTCGGCCCGCGCGCCGACCTGGGCCCCAACCTCGAAGCCCTGTCAGAGGCCTGCACCGACAAGACGCGCGGCATCATGTTGAACTCCCCGTGCAACCCGTCCGGTTATGTCTGGCGTGCGGAGGAACTGCGTCGCCTCGGTGATCTGGCCGAGCAGCACGACCTGTGGATCATCTCGGACGAGATCTACCGCCGTCTCGTCTACGGGGATGCGGTGCACGTGAGCCCCACGACGCTGTCGCCCGAACTGCGAGCGCGCACGTTGATCGTCGACGGCGCCAGCAAGGCCTTCGCCATGACCGGCTACCGCATCGGTTTCCTCTTTGGCCCGCCCGCCGTGGCTGGAACCGTGGCGCGCCTGCAGAGCCAACTGTCCGGCTGCCCCAATGCCATCGCGCAGGAAGCGTACCGGGTGGCCCTGGCCGAGGAACCTGACGAGGTGCAGACCATGGTCGACGCCTACGACGAGCGCCGGCGTGTACTCGTGGAGGGCCTCCGAGATCTGGGGCTCGAGACGCCCTTGCCACGTGGGGCCTACTACGCCTTCCCCTCGGTGATGGACTTCATTGATGAGCGCGGGGCGGCAGGATTCTGCGAGGACCTGCTGGAAGCCCAGGGTTTGGTCGTGGTCCCGGGCACGGTCTTCGGCATGGACGATCACGTGCGCCTTTCCTGTGCGGTTTCCCTGGACGTCATCCACGACGCCCTGACACGACTGGGGCAGTTCCTCGAGAGCAAATAGACGGACGGCCCACCCTCCCCACCAGGAGGACTCCCCAGACTCCCGATTCCTACGGTGAGCCGTCCGGGGAGGGAGACGGTCCGCAAGCGAGCCGATTTCAGCTCCTCCGAAGTTCTTCTCCCGGATTCAGACCTGATACCCGTCCCGCGCGCCTTCGAATTCGCCGCGGGTGATCTCCTGGACCTTGGCCAAGAGGGCCGGGTCCTCGGCGTCGGTGAAGACGTAGAACTTCCAGAGGTTGCGGTAGGACTCCTCCAGATCCGAGAGGCGTGGCACGCGTTCGGTGAATTGTGAGAGGGGCTGCACGCCCTGTTCGCCGGGCCAGCGGACATGGATGCGGGCTTCTTTCAGCTGCATACTCCGAGCTGGGCAATACACGATGACCTTGACGTCTCGGCCCGTGGCGAAGCGTACGAGCTCCGCGATGCGTGCTTCCATGTCCACGCGCCGGTCGCGCGCGCCGGGGGAGAAGAAACGCTCGAGCAGCTGCGCCTGGGCATCTTTGTTGCCGTGTCGGGGGAAGACACAAGCGCGCTTGTAGAGGCGGCGGTAGCGCACGCGATCGGTTAGCTCCCGGACTTCGACACCGACAGTCGCAGGCGAGGCCTCGGCGGCCTTGTCCAAGACGTCCAAAAGCGACGCGTCAGTCTGGTCCTGAAGATCGCTCTGGGTGAGTACGTCCGCGGCTACCAGATGTTCGACTGCGCGGGCCACCAAGGCACCTGCGCAGACCTTGGCGTGGTGGTAGTAGACGCGTTCGGAGAAGTAGTAGCGCGCCTCGAGCATGCGCACGATCTCGCTCAGGATGTCCTCCCGCAGCAGAGCGTGCTTGGCCAGGTCGATGTACAGGTTGCCGCTCTCCCGATCGATCTTGAAATAGCTCGTAACGCGCGGGTCCACCTCCAGGTGCAGGCCAGTGAAGTAGGCATCCCGGGCGAGGTAGTCGAGTATGTCGGCCGCGATCGTTCCCCCAACGAGCTGGTGCCAGTACGCAGGCACCTCACGGCGGCCATCGGTTCCCGCAGGCGTCAGAATGCTGAACACATCCTCGTACACACCCAGGTCACGCAGGACTCGACCCAGCGCACGGGCGGGATCGAATAGGCGCTGGAAACGATGGGGTGTGTCGTGGCGCTCGAAGAGCCCGTCCTGATCTTCGATGCTGTGCCCGTGGGGAATGTGTGCCACGTCGTGCAAGAGTGCGGCGAGCCGAATGACCCGCGCCTCTTCATCGCTGATCGACAGACTCGTCGCCGGGTCGAATTCAAATGACAACCGAATGGCATCGATCATCTTCTGAGCCATGTGCACGGTCCCGATCGAATGGTCGAAGCGGGTGTGCACGGCGCCCGGGTAGACGAGATAGGCGGTGCCCAGTTGTTTGACCCCACGCAGGCGCTGCATCTCGGGCGTGTCGAGCACGCGCAACTCCTCGTGGGTCAAGTACACGTCCCCGTGTACGGGATCGCGCAGCACGCTGAAGCGCTTGGGACGGCCCATGCCCTCAGCCCTCCAGCCGAGACTGCAGGCGCGCGACGTAGAGAGCCACTCCCTCCTCCAGAGAGGTGAAGGGCACCTCGTAACCCGCCGCCTTCAGGCGGTCCATGCGCGCTTCAGTGAAGTACTGATAACGCTCGCGCAGGTCTTCGGGTGTCGGGATGTAATCGATCTGCACCGGGGCATCGAGGGCCTTGAAGGTGGCCTCGGCCAGCTCCTTGAACGAGCGCGCCGTGCCCGTGCCCAGGTTGTAGATCCCGCGCTGGATGGGGTGGTCCAAGGCAAACAGCAGCACGTCGACGACATCCTGAACGTAGATGAAGTCGCGCATCTGCCCACCATCCTCGTAGTCGGGGTGGTGGCTTTGGAATAGCCGCACGCGCCCCGACTCGCGAATCTGGTCAAAGGCCTGCAGCACGACGCTGGCCATGCGCTGCTTGTGCCGCTCGCCGAAACCGTAGACGTTGAAGAACTTGAAGCCCGACCAGCTGGGCGGCTGGACGTTCAGGGACTCTTGCTCCAAAGCCCACAGGTCGAAGTCCAGTTTGGATTGGCCGTAGGGGTTGAGGGGCTGGAGACTCGCCATGGAACCCTCGTCATCGTCATAGCCCTGCGCCCCGTCCCCGTAGGTGGCCGCCGAGCTGGCGTAGACGAAGGGCACCTGCATGACTGTGCAGAACTGCCACAGACTGCGGCTGTAGTCGAGATTCACGCGCTTCAAGAACTCCACGTCCAATTCCGTGGTGTCCGTGCAGGCTCCCAGGTGCACGATTCCCCCCAACTGCGGCCGCTCGTCGTCGAGGAATGCGAGCAATTCATCCCGGTGCAGGGTTCGCCCGAAATCCAGGCCCGCGTGCTCCTCGCGCTGCCCCAGCAGTGCCGGATCGTCCACAGAGATCACATCCCAGCCGCGCTCATTGCAGGCTTCCACGAGCCGCGCGCCAATGAAACCCGCTGCGCCGGTGATCAGGAGGGGTGAGGTGGTCATGCTGGGGATGAGTATGGGGCGGGGGACTGAGCGAGAAGCCCAGTGGGCGTCGAAAACGGGCCACCGGGCGGGCCAGCTTGGCTCCACACAGGCTAGCGCCCCTGGTTCTCCCTGCAATCGCGGGTGACCCGGTGCGTCTGAGATCCTGTCCCCACCTGTCCGGCAGGGCACTGGGGCAGTGAGTGAATCCGGGTATGTGTACACCTATAGTATCCATGTACAGTCGCCTACTGTACACTGTCGATATTGATTTACATATGATTCCGTTGCACCCAATCCAGGACCTGCAGGCCCACCTTGAACGGGTATTCGGAGACCCTGTGGAGCTCAGCTCCACGGAGGGCCCGACCCTGCCGGCTTACCTCGCCAGGGCGTACACCTTCTGGCGCGGGGAGCTGGTGGGCCACGAGGTTCTCTTCGCCTGCGCGCGCCGGGCTCGACGACACGTCACGGCGAAACGGATCGAGGCCGATGCGCGAGCTCTCCAGGCTGCCGCCGAGGGAGAGTTCGTCGTGCTCGTGCTGGCGCGCATGGAGGCCCATGTGCGCCGACGTCTCCTGCGCGGCCGCGTGCCATTCGTCGTCCCGGGACGCCAACTGTTCCTGCCGACAATCGGCCTCGACCTGCAAGAACGGGATCTGGGCCCGGCCCGCGCGCCGGTGGACCAACTGGAGTGGGCGAGCCAGGTGACGGTGCTGCGACACCTGCTCTGGCGCGACGTCCAGGAAAAGTCGCTGCGGGCTGTTGCCGCGCTGATCGGGTACTCGGCGATGACCCTCTCGAACGTACAGCGTCAACTGGTTTCGACTTCGATCGCCAGAATCGAAAGCCGAGGGCGGGCGCACACCCTCCTGTTCGACGGCAACCCACGAGACGCGTGGACTGCGGCACTCCCCCACTTGCGAACGCCGGTTCGGCGCGCGACTGCGGTCCGGGTGGTGACTGAGTTGCCCGACGCGCTACCCGCCGGGCTCAGCGCCTTGGCACAAATGACGGCCATCGCGGACACGGCCCTCCCCACCCTTGCGATCGATCGTGAGCATGCCGCTCGTGCGTTACAGGATGGCTGCATCGAGGCGTGTCCCGATGCTGACGAGGCCGACGTGCTGCTCGAAATCTGGAACTACGATCCACGCACGCTCGCTCAGGGCCACAAGGTGGACCCGCTGTCCCTGTATCTGAGCGTGCGCGACGACCCGGACGCGAGAATGGAGCAAGCCGCAGAACAGCTCTTGGATAAAGTGAAATGGTGAAAGGGCTCGACGTGTTTCGGGAGCACTTCGCCGGGAACGCAGGCAGCTTCGTCCTCATCGGCGGTGTCGCCACCCAACTCTGGTTCGAGAACGCTGGAATCCCGGCGCGAGCCACCAAGGACATCGACATGGTGTTCCGCATCGAAGCAGCAGATGAAGCGTTCATGCGACGGGTCTGGGATTTCGTGCGCGCGGGCAAGTACGCGGTCAAGCAGCGCAGCGACGGCCGACGTGAGCTCTTCCGCTTCGCGAACCCAACGGAATCGGCCTACCCGTTCATGCTCGAGATCTTCGCGGGGACGCCCGCCGCCCTCGAGGTCCCTGGCGATCAGAAGATCGTCCCAGTTCCTGCAGGCAATGATGTCTCGAGTCTGTCCGCAATCCTCGTCGATGAGAACTACTACGAACTGATCACGACCAACTCGCGGGTAGTCGACGGGCTCCCGATTGCGACACCTGGTTGTTTGATACTCCTGAAAGCTCGCGCCTGGTTGGACCTGTCGTCCCGCAAGGCGGGTGGAGAACGCATCGACAGCAAGAACATCAAGAAGCACCGCGATGACGTGTTCAAGCTGTCCCAGCTGCTTGCAGTGAGCAGCACCTTCGAGACTCAGGAGCGGGTGTGGGAGGATCTCGGCGAATTTCTGGATCAGTTTCCACCCGATTCGAAGGCGTGGGACGCCGTCGCGAATTCGGCGGCGAGCTGCGGTCTCGACCTCCCACCAGCGATCGACGTCTTGGCGCTGCTTCGCGGGCACTTCGTGGTTCAGACTGGCTAGTTGACCTGAACGCGGCGAGTCGCCCGCCAACACCACAGGCTATTGCGTGCGGCCCGGTCTGTAGACACGACGGTGTCAAAATGGCTTCGACAGACAGGCCCGCTCGATGCCCTACAGGCTAACGTGGGGGAGTGTCGTCCACGCCGCTTTCCGTACTCGCCGTCGAACCCTGGCTTGGAGGGAGTCACGCGCAGTTTCTCGAGGCCTGGCAGCGACACAGCGACCACCATGTTGAGATCCTGGGGCTACCCGCGCGCCATTGGCAGTGGCGCATGGAGGCGGCGGCTTTCAGCTTGGCGTGCAGGGTGAAGGGGGGGGGCAGGGATCCGGATGTGATCGTGGCCTCGGATTACGTGGATGTGCCGCGCCTGCGGGGGTTTCTGCCCCCCCACCTGCGTGCCGTTCCTGTGCTGCTGTATCTGCATGAAAACCAGCTCACCTACCCCAACCAAGATTCCGGTACGGATCGCAACCACTACGGCTTCACGAACATTCTCTCGTGCCTGTCCGCGGATGCGATCGCCTTCAATTCGCACTTCCACAAAGAGGATTTTGGCGAGGCGGCCCGCGACCTTCTGCAAACTCTCCCCAGGCCGGTGCCCCGCGCTGAATTTGACTCCGCGCTTGAGAAGGCCCAGGTCATCTACCCGGGCATCGACCTGTCCAGCCTGCCACTGGGAACGGGCCCCCCCGCCAGCGCTCCCCTGCGGGTGGTCTGCAATCACCGCTGGGAATACGATAAGGATCCGGTGGGGTTCTTGGCCGCCGTGCTCGCGGCGCGCGCGACCGGGGCGGAGATCGAAGTGGTCATGCTGGGAGACACCTTTGCATCTGTTCCCGTGGGCATGCAGGAGCGGCTGGACCAGCTGGGCAGCGCACTCCTGTGGTCGGGATTCGTGGAAGACCGAGCCGAGTACGCACGCACCCTGGGCGAGTGCGATCTGGTCGTCTCCTCCGCTCGGCACGAGTTCTACGGCATGGCCGTGCTCGAAGGTCTGGGCTGCGGCTGTTCTGCCCTGGCGCCCGCGCGGCTGGCCTATCCCGAACACCTTCCGAGCGCCTGTCTCTACGGGACGGAGGCCAATTTGCGGGACAGGCTGGTGGAAGCGGCAGCCCCGCCCGATCGCTGGCGAGATCCCGGCCTACGTGCAAGGTGCCGGGAACTCGTGCGGGAGCACGGTGCGCAGCACACGGCCAGGATGCTTGATGAAGTCTGCGGGGCCCTGACTTCTCGCTAACGAGGGGTCCGGCATCAGCGGATATCCACCCAGACTCGGACCTCTCCTTCCTCCGGGACCTCGATTTCTGTCCCCCCAACTGCGCCCGGCACCAGGGAGCGGACGAAGTAGTTGCCAGGCTGGATGCGGTCAAAGACGAAGTGGCCGTCTATGGCGACAGTTTGGTGAATCCGGGAGAGTCCGACTTCCGGCTCTCCTCCGGCCGGGGGCCACGGCCAAAGAGTCACGTGCGCGAACTCGGGAGTCCCGCTCTCAAAGCGCAGTTCGCCGACCAGGGTAGCCTCGCCTTTGGGCCGCAGTTCCACAGTGGTGATTCCCTCGCCTTCGACTGTCACCTGGTAGGACAGGTAGTAACTGGCCTGGTCCCGGTCCAGAGTCCGCACCCAGATCACTTGATAGCCGCCCTCCTTCAGGCCCTCAAAGCTGAAACGGCCATCCTCATCCGTCGTCGCATCCCCGGGGTGCCGGCGCGCATTACCGTTCAGTGCGACTCCCAAGTGGATCCCTTCTCCGGCAAGCGGGATCCCAGCCCAGTCGAGCAATCGACCCTCTAGAGTGCCGCCGCGGGCCAGTTCGATCACCCGACTCACGCGCTCCGAAGGAACCACGTCGAAGGGGCCGTCAGTCCTGGGCACCCAGTCGGGGTGGTCGATCATCAACGATGTACGGCCGAAGGGCAGGCCCTCCAACTCGAAGACGCCGAACTCGTCGGTCAGTGCAGAGGGGCCGTCGTCCTCGCCCTCGCGCGGCTTGCGGGTGCGCGAGGTCCAGATCGTCGCCCCGGGGATGGGAGCACGGTCATCGGCAGAAACCACCCGACCTTCGATGCGGGCGCTGGTCGAAAAGAGCGCGATCACTAGGGAGTCCGAGTCGGGGGCCTCCACCACAACAGCGCGGGCGTGGATGGAGGGCGTGTAGCCGGCCGCGCTGGCCTGGATCCCGATGACAGTACCAAGATCAAAGTCCTCACTGTCCGCGGTTGTCCAGTACCCGTCCGTGCCCGTGAACGGCATGCCCGGGCCGCGGACTGACCAACCGGCCCCATAGCCATACAGCTGCTCGTCGCCATCCTCCATCATGGGCTCGACGAAGCTGATCCGGAAGGAGGGGATCGGCTGTCCTGTGAGCCCATCGATGACACGGCCCGCGAGGGCCCCCGACTTCGCCAGCCGGACGAGCAGGTTCTCTCGGTCGAGCTCGCTGAAGTGTTCCTCGTGACGTGAGTATCCGTCCTTCATGAAGCCGAGCTTCACCCTGCCTGCGGGCAGGCCTGCGATGCGGAAGCGGCCATCGCTGTCGGCGCGCACCGCGTTTACGTGGTGGGCGCGCTAGTAGTCACTGAAGTAGACCGACGCCCAGGGGATGGGCCGGTTGGCATCGTCGATGACCTGCCCTCCCAACCAGTGCCCCGCGACCAGTCGGACGTCCAGCCCAGCCAGAACCTCTCCTGAAGGAGGCACGACCACAGGCTGCATGCTCGACCGGACTGCCGTCCTCCCCAAAGACATGCCCGCGCATGGTCGCGCCGCGCTTCAGCACCCACTCCAGCTCGCCGGCCTCGATCTCCTCTGACGTGACCAATCTACCCTGACCGCAGAACGCCGTTCCGTCGGCGCGTAGCTGCGGGTCCTTCTTCTGCGGATCGAAGGACTCGAGCACGAAGCGGCCCGACTCGTCAGAAGTGGTCTTGACCTTTGTGGGCCAGATGCTGATCTCGGCTCCCAGGACTGGCGCACCGGCCTCGTCGATCACGCGACCGCGCAGGCTCGTGCCCGCGACCAACACGACATCCTGCACCTGGATTTCACCGGGTCCGGCGGGTATGGCGATGATGCGCTCGGGACGGTAGCCCGCCGCCACGACAATCGCCTGTGCCCTCTCCCGGTAGGAGGACACGCGCAGACGGTAGCGCCCCTCGTGGTCGGTGCGCGTCTCGGATTGGTCACCAATCACGTGCGCTCCGGCTACGGGCCCGCCTTCGGAGTCCAACACCCTGCCAATCGCGACCAGGTCCCAGGGCTGCAGCGAGATGAGCATGTCCTGGGGAGGACTGTCCCCCGATGGAACTGAGGTCCTTTTCGAACCGCCGCGGAATCCGGCCTGGTCGCTCACAATGACAACGGTTGTCAAGCGATCGGGTCGCGGGAGTCCCCACTCAAACTCGCCCTGCGGCCCCGTCTTCAAGCGCTGCTCCTCGAGCAGCTCCCCGGCCGTCGAAGCGCCAGCGTACAGCCGGGCGATGAGGTTCGCGTCAGGCATTGCCTCCCGATAGCCCAAGGTCACCTGGCCCCGCACGACCCAGTCCCGTTCAACCGCAAGCGCGGGTTCCAGAGGTGATCTGCCCGCGCCGGCTGTCAGCCCAGCATCGAGACGCGAGATCTTTGCCACCGGTTCCTCGAGCGACGGTGGCCGCGAACCTGAGTCCTCGTCCGGAATCGTCCCGTCGGAACGGACCATCCAGCTTCCTCCTACGATCAGGAGCAAGCCCACGACTAATGCGACCAACAGAACCTGTTGCTTCATGACAAACACTCCACCCAACGGGACTAGCGAGGAACCCGCCGTCGCGACGGGGCCGGCCGCCCACGGTGGGCTGCCAGCGAGGGGCGCGAGCACTGCGAGCAAGTCCCGGGCCCTCCCCTCCCGGCCCGCGTCCAGCCGTCGGCGCAACTGTTCGATCCCCCGCGAAATGTGGCTGCGTACCGTGTTCACTGGGATCCCCTCCGCGCGCGCAATCTCCCGCGGGGATCGGTTATCGAAGAAGCGCAGCATGATCGTCCGGCGATAGGGTTCCTCAAGGGACTCGATGGCCTCAAGAAGCAAGCGCAGCACCTCAATGCTGCCCGCGGTCTGAGCGGCACTGGGAAGACTCTCGCAGCGCGCCGCCGACCGCTCGCGACGCCGCCTGCGTGCGTCGGCGCGGCGCGTGGTCAGCGCCATTCGGCGCACGGCCCCGGCCAGCCACCCTCGCACCTTACGCGGCTCTTCACCGCCCGGACGCAGGACAGTCAGCCATGCGTCCTGCACGGCATCCTCTGCATCGTGCTCCCCGTAGAGCAGTCCGCGCGCAAGGCGTGAGAGACGCCGCGTCTCCGCTTCAAGCGCTTCGGTGGTAAATGTGTCGAGCTGATTAGGCACGGGAACAACAACAGAGTGCCGCCCCGCCTGGAATCGATGCGGAGATTCCGCGTATTTGATACGGAGCCGACACGCAGCCGGCTCCGTACGTCAGCTAGCGCTGGCCGTCAACGACTTGAGCTCGGCGAGAACCATGTCGCCGACTTCACCGGTGGCGTGCATGCCCGTGCCCACGCCCTTCAGGCGGCCCGAGCACAGCAGGTTGGAAACGGCGTCTTCGATGGCCTTCTCGGACTCGGGTTCGCCCAGGTAGCCGAGCATCATCCCGGCCGTGAGGATGGCGGCCACGGGTGAGGCCACGCCCTGGCCGGCGTACTTGGGGGCGGAACCGTGGATCGGTTCGAAGAGGCTCACGCGGCCGGGGTGGATGTTGCCGGATGCCGCGATGCCCATGCCGCCCTGAACCATGGCTCCCAGGTCCGTGATGATGTCTCCAAATAGGTTGGGGGTCACGGCCACGTCGAACCACTCGGGGTTCTTGACCATCCACATGCAGGCAGCGTCGATGTAGGCGTGCTCGGTGGAGATGTCGGGGTACTCGAGGGCCACTTCGGCGAAGACGCGGGTCCATAGATCGTGGGCGCGCACGGCGTTCGCCTTGTCGATCAACGTCACGGTCTTCTTCTTGTTGCGCATGCGGGCTGCTTCAAAGGCGTAGCGGATCGCGCGCTCCACGCCGCCCCGGGTGTAGACCATGGTCTGAGTGGAGACCTCGTGGGATTGCCCCTTGTGAGCAAAACCATGCATGCCCGTGTAGGCGCCCTCAGTGTTCTCGCGGACAATCAGCATGTCCACGTCATCAGGGCCCTTGCCCTTCAGGGGGCACAGGTCCTCGTAGAGCAGCTTGATCGGGCGCAGATTGATGTAGAGGTCCAAGTCGAAGCGGCACTTGGCGATGATCCCGTACTCGATCTTGCCCGCCTCCATACGCGGGTCACCAATCGCGCCCAGGTAGATGGCTCCCTGCTGCTTGACCTCTTCGAAGGCCGCGTCGGGGAAAATCTCGCCCGTGTCCAGGAAGTGCTGGCTACCGAAGGGGTACACCGTCTTGCGCAGAGAGAAACCAAAGATTTCCGCGGCCGCGTCGGCCACGCGCATGGCCTCGCTGGTCACTTCCGGGCCAATCCCGTCTCCGCCGATAATTGCAATGTCGTGTTGATTCATGTCTAGGGATCAGGTGCGGGAGCGTCTCAGACGCTCGTCGGGGTACGGAACATTCCAGGGGTGTAGGCCACGATCTGGCCTCGAACTGCACTGGCGGCCACGGTCAGCGGCGAGCCCAGATACAGTCGACCGGGCCCACTGCGCCCGTTGAAATTGCGGTTGATGGCACTGATGGTGACCTGCTCGCGATCTTCGGACACACCCGGTCCGCAACCGATGCAGGCGCCACAACCGGGGTCGATGACCTCTACTCCGGCGCGCTCGAATACGTCCAAGTAGCCCTTGCTGCGGGCATAGTCCGCGACCGTCTCGGAACCGAATTGGATCAGCATGCGGGTCGAGGAAGCGACTTTCAGGCCTGCCTCGAGCGCCTCCGACAGCACCATGGCGTAGAAGTCCATGTCATGGTCTTTGCCAGCGGTGCAAGAACCGCCATAGGCGATGTCGATGGGCACGCCATCCAAGTCGCTGATCGCTTTGCCGTAGGTCGGGTCGCCCGGCTCGGCCACCATGGGCACGAGGGAGGAGAGGTCGATTCGATGCACGCCGCCTGCGTACTCGGCACCCTCGTCCGGAGCGACGAATTGAGCCGCGAAGGACTCGGCGGTTGTTCCGGGTCTGCGGGCTGCAAACCACTCGGCGGCAAGGTCGTCGCCGGCGCAGATGCCGGAACGGGCCGAGCACTCGGTGGCCATGTTGCACAGGGTCGCGCGTTCGTCCATCGAGAGGCAGGCCAGTCCGGGGCCACCGAACTCCATGACGCGGTCGAGGGTCTCCTCCCGTTTGGCGAAGGTGTCCAGGATATGCAGGATCAGGTCCTTGGCGGTCACGCCGGGTGCCAGCTCCCCCACCAGATCGAAACGAATGGACTCGGGCACATTCACGATGGTGAAGCCCGAGGAAATCAGACCCGCGTACTCGGTGGCACCCACGCCGTAGGTCAGGGCATTGCTGCCCCCGCCCATGCAGGTGTGGGAGTCGGTGGCCTGAATGAAATCGCCGGGATCCACGAATTTCTCGCGCGCCACTTGGTGACAGATCCCTGGTGAAACCCCATCGCGGGCAGAGTAGTCGCGGACTCCGGTGTGCCGCTGGAACTCCCCTTGCAAGTCGCGCAGGGTCTGGATCTTGTCCGAGAACGGCGCCATGCGCGGCACGCCATCGGCGTAGAGCAGGTGATCCTCGAAGACGGCAAACTTGTCCGGGTTCGGCACGCTGTAGTCGTCGCCGTACTCCTGACTCAAGAAGTAGTGCACCTGAGCCGTGGTGAACTCATGACTGTAGCCTCCGTCGACCTTGACTAGGCAGACATCGCCGGGCTGCACACAGGGATCTTCGTCGGATTGGGTCACGACCTTGGCCGCGATGATCTTCTCGGCCATGTTCATAGGCCGCGAGGGAGTCTGGAGTGCGGGCACGTCCACCTCGCCAGCGGCATGCATGGCTGCGAAGGGGAACAATCCGCCCGCTTCGACGATGGCAGCGCTGATGGGGTCGAGGTTGGCCGTGAACTCGTCGAGGGGAATTTCCTCTCCCGCCTGCAGCCGCCCGAACTGGTCGTGATCGCCCATCAACTGGCCTAGGTTCACGTTGTTCCTTGCGTGGATGGGCGCGAAGGATGAGGCGATGACCAGATGCACGCCCGACCAGCGTTCCGCCTGGGGAGCAGTCTCCCGACTGGAGCCCGTGCCCTTGCGTTGGCCGGAGACAATGACCTCGAAACCCCCATCAAGGAGGGCGCGGGACTCGAATACGCGCTGACCCTCCTCGTCCAGGAGACCTGCATAGGCATCCAGTGCGATGTCCTCGGGCCGGTGCCGGAAACAGACCCAGGCGGGTGTCATGGTGTCCGTGTTGATGTCGTCGAGCAGATCTGCTGGGTCCACCGACTCCATGCGCAGATCCTCTTCGCCGCGCAACTGAGCCCGGATACGCCCCAGGTCCTTGGTCAGGAACAGGGCACGCTTCCCGGGAGTTAAGCGTACGACCTTGCGGCCATCGGCCGCTGTGTGAATCAACGGGTTCATGCTCGGCCTAGCTCGCTGTGTTCTCGATCAACATGGCGATGCCCTGACCGCCGCCAATACAAGCCGAACCCACGCCGTAGCGTTTGCCGCTGCGACGCAACTGGTAGCAGAGAGTCAAGATCAATCGGGTTCCGGTCGCACCCAAGGGATGACCCAAGCTGATCGCTCCACCGTTCACGTTGCAGCGCTCACGGTCGAGTCCGAGTTCCTTCTCGCAACCTAGATACTGTGCACTGAAAGCCTCGTTGATCTCGAAGTAGTCCACTTCGTCCGTGCTCAATGCGGCCTTCTCCAGGAGGGACCGAATGGCGGGGACGGGTCCGATGCCCATCTCCTTGGGATCGACGCCGACATAGCTCCAACCGCGGATGGTCGCCATCACGTCGAGTCCATCGGTCTTGGCACGCTCGGCCGTCGTCACAACGAGCGAAGCTGCTCCGTCAACAATGCCGCTGGCGTTACCCGCCGTTACCGTGCCTTCCTTACCGAAGGCCGCGCGCAACCCGCTGAGAGCTTCAAGACTCGTTTCGGGTTTGATGTGGTCGTCGGTGTCGATCACGCGCTCGCCCCTGCGGGTCTTGAGGGTCACGGGAGCGATTTCCTCGGCGAAGCGCCCCTCGCTGACCGCAGCGGCTCCCAGCTGGTGACTGCGCAAGGCGTACTCGTCCTGGGCCTCGCGGCCGATTTCCAGGCGCTTGGCGACGGCCTCGGCGGTCTGCGCCATGTAGGTATCCGCGTAGGGGTCGTACAGGCTCGCGAAGAGCAGGTCCTGCATCTCCGGTGCCTTGCCGAAGGGGAAACCGCGGCGAGCGCCATAAAGCACAAACGGGGCCTGACTCATGTTCTCCATACCACCAGCCAGCACCGTGGTCGCCTCGCCGAGCTGGATCAGCTGGGCAGCGTTGACGATGGACTGGATGCCTGAGCCGCACAGGCGATTGACGGTCAAGGCCGGGGTGGGGACCGGAATCCCAGCACGCAAAGCCACGTGGCGGGCGCCGTAGATGGCATCCGTCGAAGTCTGCAGAGCATTGCCCATGACCACGTGGTCGACGCTGGCCGGGTCCACCTTGGAGCGCTCTAGCGCGGCGACTGAGGCGTGCACGCCCAGATCAATAGCGGACAGGTCCTTGAACACGCCAAAACCGGGCGTGCCCACGTACTCGGCCATCGGGGTCCGTGCCCCGCCGACGATGACGACTTCTTGACTCATAGTGATTTGCTTCTTACCGGTGAAACGCAAGGCCTACTTGCCTTGAAACGATGCCTTGCGCTTGTCGAGGAATGCGGCCATACCTTCAGCCATGTCCTCGGTCACCGAGGCCTGGCCGAAGTACTCGGTCTCCATCTGCTCGCCCTCGCTTTGGGTTCCGTCCCAACCACGCAAGATGGCTTGCATTCCGAACTCGATGGCCAAGGGCCCCTTGTTCAGCATGGACTTGACCAACTTGGCGGTGCCCTCTTCGAGGTCCTCGGGGGCGAACAAGCGATTGATCACGCCCACTCGATGTGCTTCCTCGGCGGAGAACATGTCGCCCGTGAGGATCCATTCGCGGGCCACGCCGGGCCCCGCAATACGTGAGAGACGTTGACTTCCTCCGTAACCCGGGATGATGCCCAGGCTCACTTCGGGCAGCCCCAAGCGAGCCGTGTTAGCGGCTGTACGCAGGGTGCAGGCCAGAGCCAACTCGCAGCCGCCGCCCAGTGCAAAGCCGTTGACCATGGCCACCGAGGGTTTTCCCAGGTCGTCCAGCTTGCGGAACACGGACTGACCGTATCCAGCCAGAGACGCGGCCTCATCGGACTTGCCAGCGACTTCAAGCAACTCGCCAATGTCCGCACCGGCGACGAAGGCCTTCTCCCCGGATCCCGTGACCACGAGCACGCGCACGTCATTGTCCGCCTTGACGTCGTCAAAGGCAGCCTCCAGCTCTTGAAGAGTCTGGTGGTTGAGCGCGTTCATCTTGTCCGGACGGTTGATCGTCACGCGTGCGACGGCGCCGTCCTTGGCTAGCAGGATGTTCTCGAAGTCCACGGGGGATCCTGGGGTAGAGGCCGAAAGAGAGGAATGAAAACTCAGTCGTTCTCGATGACAGTCATCGAGACGATCTTCACGGGCTCAACCGGTGATGATCCTTCCCCACCGGGCGTGCAAGCCGCGTTGGCGATGGAGTCCAGGGCCTCGAAACCATCGGTCAAGCGTCCGAAGGCCGTGTATTGGTTGTCCAGGAATCCCGCCTCACCGTGGCAGACGAAGAACTGACTGCCAGCCGAGTTGGGGTCTTGGGAGCGCGCCATGGAGAGCACACCGCGCTCATGGTGCACGTCATTGAACTCGGCGTCGATCTGGTAGCCGGGGCCGCCGGTGCCAGCAGGACCCGAACCACCGTCCTTGGTGTTCGGGCAGCCGCCTTGGATCATGAAGCCGGGGATGATGCGGTGGAAACGCGTGCCGTCGTAGAAACCCTCGCGCGCCAACTTGACGAAGTTCTCCACGTGGCCCGGGGCCTTGTCGGTGAAAAACTCGGCGGTCATGTCGCCGGCCTCGGTTTGGATTTTCACGGTTACGTCTGCGGTCGTCTTGGACATCGAAATGGTGGTTCTGTTGTTGAGGAAAAACGGAATTGACTTGGAGGGAACAGCGAGGATTTCAGGAAGCCTTGATGACGATGGCTCGCCGAATGAACTGCCGAACCTTGGGGCGGTGCGTAGCAGGGTTGCGGGGATTGAAACCCGCCTTGACACTGTCGACGACCGCTTCCACGGCGGGCATGCCCGACAGGACCTTGCCGAAGCCCGTGTACTTGCCGTCCAGGCTGGGGTACACGGCGTGCATGATGAAGAACTCGCTCGAAGCAGAATCGAAAGCAGGGATGAGCTTGCCATCCTTGTCCCGGGTGTCGCCGCTCATGCGTGCCATGGAAAGCACACCGGGCACGTGACGCCGCGAGTTGAACTCGTTCTTGACGTTGCGGGGCGCGGGCCGGGATGGCTTCGCGCTTCCGCCCTGGATCATGAACCCGGGAACAACCCGGTGGAACTGGTTGTCGTCGTAGAAGCCGGTGTAGGCGAGATCGAGGAAGTTGCGCACGTGGTTGGGGGCCACATCGACCCAGAACTCAGCCCGGATGGGGCCGTGCAGGGTGAGCAACACCACCTGATACTGGCTCAGCTCGTCCAGCGGCATGGTCATGAAGTTCAGTCCCTTCGGCGCTGCACGCAGGATGGGAACGCGAATCTCTTGGCCCTCCCCGAGATCCAAGCGCAGCACGAGGTCGGATGCCTCCGCCAAGTCGATGCTCGCCATGGCCGGTCCGATATCCAACGTGGTCGTAATGTGCTGGCCCGCGCTCAAGGGCAGGCCCTTCCCGCGCTCGCGCTTGCCCAGTGCCTTGCCCTTGATGGAAAAGGCGGCTTCCGACAGGGCCCACGCGGGGATCTCGGCCGCGGTCCCCTCCGGGGCTTGAATGTCCAGCTGAACCTCAAAGGCGTCACCCAAGATGTGGGCGTCAGGCACACTCACCGAATAGGCGACGTCCGTGCTGGGTTCCTGCGGGCTGAGCGCACCGGCGACAAGTGCGACCGAGAGCAGGCCCGAGAGGCTCAAGGGCAGATTCGGGGCTAGGCTCATGATTTTTTGTCCCCTTCCCAGGCGTAGTAGCCCTCGCCCGATTTGCGGCCGAGTTTGCCCTCCGCCACCTTCGTGCGCAGGCTGGAGGGCACGGAGAAGGCCGGCTCATCGGGATAGCGCTCGGTCCAGCCCTCGAGAATCGAGAGGGTGGTGTCGAGGCCCACGTAGTCGGTCAGGGTCAGAGGCCCCATGGGGTAGCCGCAGCCAAACTGCATGGCCGCGTCGATGTCTTCCTTGCTGGCATCCCCTCGGTCGAGCATCTCGATGGCCTGCACCATGTAGGGCACGAGCAAGCGATTGACCACGAAGCCGGGGGTGTCCTTGCAGGAGACGGGAGTCTTGCCGCAAGCCTTTCCGAAGGCGCGCGCCGCGTCGTAGACGCCCGCGTCCGTCTGTTCGGTGCGCACGACCTCCACGAGACGCATGAGCTGCACCGGGTTGAAGAAGTGCAGCCCCACGAAACGCTCGGGGCGGCCCGAGGCTTGGGCCATTTCTGAGATCGGGAACGAGGAGGTGTTCGAAGCGAAAATCGTCTCGGGCTTGCAGGTTCCACCCAGCTCGCTGAACAGCCCCTTCTTGGCGTCCAGGTTCTCGACGATGGCTTCCACCACCAAGTCGCAGTCGGCCAGACTGGCCTTCTCGGTGCTGGAACTGATGCGCCCGCGGGTGGCCGCGACCCAGGCTTGGGCCTCCTCCTCACTCATCTTGCCCTTCTCGACGTTCTTGGAACCCAACTTGGCCAAGCTCTTTTCAATGCGCGCGATGCCCTTGTTCAGAGCCCCCTCGTCCATCTCAAAGGCGACCACCTCGCAACCACCTTGGGCTGCAACTTGCACGATTCCGTGGCCCATCAGGCCACATCCGACAACGCCGACTTTTTTGATTTCCATGGGAGTGTTCAGAGGTTGGTCCGGAGCGTGATGCGCATCCGGAAGTGAAGGTGTGGGATCGTCAGGCCTGTGCGCCGGAAGGGATCGCGGCGGCTGCCTGGCGGTGGAACGCTGCGGCCAGCCCCATGCCGCCGGAGATGCACAGGCTGGCCAGTCCGTGCTCGCCATCGCGGCGGGCCAATTCGTGCAGCAGGGTGACCACGATGCGCGCTCCCGTTGCACCAATCGGATGCCCCAGGGCGATGGCCCCGCCGTTGACGTTGAGCTTGTCCGCATCGAAGCCCATTTCGCTCTGACAGGCGAGGACCTGGGCGGCAAAGGCCTCATTCAGTTCGATCAGGTCGTAGGCATCCAAGGCCATATCGTTCTGGCTCTTGAGTTGCTCGAAAGCCGGTACGGGCCCGAGTCCCATGATCGTGGGATCCACCCCGCCCGCTGCGATCTCACCCACCTGCGCCAGGGGCTTAATCCCCAGCTCACGAGCCGTGTCTTCGCCCATCAGCAGCACAGCGGCCGCTCCATCGGTGATGCCTGACGCATTGCCTGGGGTCACGGTGCCGTCCGTTGCGAAGACTGCTGGCAGCTTAGCCAGGCGTGCCATGTCCGTATCGGGCCGCATGTGCTCGTCCGCGCTGACGGTGATCGTCTGCTTGCGGCCCTTCACTTCCACCGGACTCAGCTCCGCATCGAAGCGACCGGCCTGCGCTGCGGCGCCGGCCTTGCGTTGACTTTCCATCGCAAACGCGTCCTGCTGCTCGCGGGTGATCGAGTACTGGCCAGCCAGTTTCTCTGCTGTCGCCCCCATGAGCATGTCCGCCAGAGGGCATTGGAACCCGTCCTGGTACATGGCATCCACGACCTGCTCGTGTCCTAGGCGATAGCCGCGTCGCATCTTGGGCAGGAAGTACGGCAGGCCGCTCATGCTCTCGACACCGCCCGCCACGACCACGTCGGCGCGCCCCAGGCGAATTGAGTCACTGCCAAATTGAATCGACTTCAGGCCACTGCCGCAGGCCATGTTGACCGTGGTAGCAGTGGAGGTCTCGGGAATCCCAGCGCGCACGGCGATTTGGCGTGCCACGTTCGGGCCGCCTCCGGCCTGCCGGCCACAACCCATGAACACCTCCCCGATGCGGGCGGCATCGACGCCGGATCGTCCCAACAGGTCAACCACCACCGACGTCCCCAGGTCCGCAGCCGACAAATCGGCGAAGGAACCCAAGTAACGACCGATCGGCGTGCGCAGGGCGTGGGTAATCACAACGCCACGCCTGTCGTGGGTGGATGTGGTTGTGTTGGGGGAACCCATGGGTAGATGCCTGCATCTCATCGGCGCGGCGAACTCCTCCATCACGTGCTGCCCCGTGAAGAACGGCGTGAGAAGAAGGTCAACTGAGGTGGATTCGAGCAGGCGCCTGGCCCGCCCGAAACGAGACACCACTGGCCGTGTCACACTCGCGCGCTCCCGAGATTTGGGCCAACCAGGATAATGTGGCTCCGTTCCACCTTCAAGGCGCCCAGGGGACTCCTGTGGGGGGTGAACGGCCTTTGCCCGCAGCCGGGATCGTCATCTCATTCACCGCTGGGCAAATGGCATAATGGGCTCCTTCCGATGCCGTCCCCTTCCAACGCCACCCGTACCCAATCCACCGGCCAGTTTGCCCCGACTGGTGTGTCGGACCCCACCTCCCATACGCAGACACTGATCGAACTGCTGGAGGATGACAGCCCGGTGGTATTCGCCGAAGTGCGCGAAGAGCTAGGCCGAGTGGGCAAGGCGGCCCACCGGGCCCTCAGGTGTGCCGCCCGGGGGGGACCGGCTCGTCGCAGGGGTCGGGCGCGGCAGTTGCTCTTGGACATGGCCCGGCGCCGCCAAGTGCGTCGTCTGGTCCGCTATGCATCGCGAGCGGAGCACGACCTTGAGAAGGCCCTGTTCCTCCTGGATCGACACGCGAATCCAGGGGCGGACAGCCGCACCCAACGCCGGGTCCTGGACGCCCTGGGCAACAAGTTGCGCAGACGCATTCGCGTTCTGACGCCCGGCCCAGAGCGGGTGACGGCTCTGGTGAGCTTTCTGGCCGGGGACGTCGGCTTTGCGGGCACTGACGCAGACCACCACGACCCCGCCAACATCTACCTATCCAACGCGCTCATGCGGCGCACGGGTATGCCCCTGACCCTGTGTGCCATCTACGCCTTCACTGCGCGCCGTGCCGGCCTGCGAGCCGGGCTCCTGCCCTTCCCCGGTCACGTATTGCTGGCGGTTCACGAAGCCGGTCGGAGTTTCATCCTCGATCCCTTTGGCGGGGGCAAGCTGCTCGACAGGCACCACTGCGCCAACTACCTGGCAGCCCACGAAGTCCCCTACTCAGACTCCTATCTACAGGAAGCCACGGACACACAGATGTTCCTGCGCCACGTGGGCAACCTGATTCACAGCTGCAAGCGGAGCGGTCGCTCGAGAGACGCTCGAGAGCTGGCTCATGTCCGGCAGGTGCTGCGCAGGACCTGCGTCCCAGCTGCCAGCCCTACTTGAAAGTGACCGCAATCGCCTCGCTGAAACCCGACGGCGCTCCGGCGGGGTTTCTGTGCCAGTATTGGAAATTCCAAGTCTCGCCGGAAGCGATCGCCGCCCCGCCGGATGAGGGAATGCCGAAACCCGGTCCTCCCGACGCTGAATTGGATATGTCGGTACTGAACGTGCCGCCAGCTGAAATCGCTCCCAAGTCCAGCCGGTAGCGACTCAGCAATCCTCCGACCACACAAAGGTCGCCGATAGCACCCGCCGGATCCGTGACCACCGATGATCCCGAGCCGATCAACAAATAGGTGAACTGTCCTGGGGGCGCATTGCTCATGTCGAGGGTGATTGGACCGGTCAAATCGCACCCGGACGCACCCAGGTTGGAAGTGTTGTTGGCGCTTCCACCCGCCACGGTGCAGTACGGCAACAAGCACGGGGTCAGATCGAATTGATAGGCCGCGCCGGCGTTGTTCCCCCCATCGTCGTCATAGATGGCGCCGACCAGCAGAGTGTTACCGTGCAGGCAGGCGCAGGATCCGAACTGATCCTCAGCCCCAGCGTCGCTGGCCAGGAGCTTGAATTGCTGGACTCCAGTCGCTGCATCCAGGACGTAGACGGCTCCCGCGTTCGTCGCCGCCGAATCGCTTCCCGCGGCACTGGCCGCGATGCGGCCCCCATCCAGGTGAACGTCGTACCCGAATTGATCCCCCGCAGCAGCATCAGAAGCCCGGTACCTGGCCAACTCGTTTCCGGTAGCCACGTCAAAGACGTACACCGACCCCGCATCGACCCCTCCCACCGCGTCTTGCTTATGGGCGCCCGCAACGGCCAGTCCGTTTTGCATGTCGACCTTCCAGCCAAAGAGGTCGCCAGTCCCCACGGTTCCAGGCAGCAACTTGTGAACCTGAGCACCTGTGTTGGCGTCGAAGATGTAGGCGGAACCCGCGTCGGGACCCGCATCGTCGTCGTAGTGGGCGCCCACGAGGACGAATCCTCCGTCGATGGCCACGGTCCAGCCCATGCGATCGCCGGGCGTGGCGTCTGCAGCCACAAGGGAATGCAGTTGCGCGCCCGTGGTCCAATCAAAGACAAAGGCCTCGCCCGTGTCGACACCTGCTGCATCGCGGGTGTGCCCCCCCACGGCGGCCAGATTCCCGTCCATATCCACGCCGATTCCAAAGTGCCCGTTGAAGTCCAGGGTGCCGGGAACCAGGCGCCCGATTTCAAGGCCGGTGGTCAGGTCGTAGATGTAGACGGCCCCGACCTTTGGCGCCCCCGCCACGCTGTGGTGAGGCGACCCGATGAGTGCAATGCCATTTTGCACAGCGATGCTGTAGCCAAACTTGTCATAAGACGCTCCATCCGAGGGCACGATCTTGTAGAGCTCTTGTCCGGTGGTCCTGTCAAAGACATAGGCGGCTCCGGTATCCACGCCACCGATCAGTGCGTCTCGCGCGCCGATGACGACGAAGTTGCCGTCCACATCCACTGCATGACCGAAAGCGTCCAACGGTACGGCATCCGAAGCCACGTACTTGAATGTCTCGGTCTGGCTCAGGAGAGGAGCCGAAGAAATGGCGACTGCGAGGGCAGAAATCGTGATTGATCGGAGGAACATTGGCAGGGGAGATTCGGAGCCAGGAGGCGAGGGCATGCGAGTCGTCACTCCAAAACATACCCCAAAGTACTGATATTGGAGGACGGCGATAAGTGCCCGAGGGTTCCCCCTGATCCGCGTCGCGGGTGAAGACTCTCAGGGCGCCCCCGGAATACCCATTCTGATCCTCAATCTGGGGCAGTTTAGGTGTCCGCCCCCCCGCACGGCGTGGAGCCGGCTCTGCCAGGTGGGCCTTGGGTGCCCACGCAGGTCTACGGGGAACAACTAATGTCGGGTTTAATACAATCCGATTACCTCCTCTAGACATGGATTCCCACGAAGACCTGCTCAGCAGCCTGCCCGATTTGGCTAAGCAGAACCGCGAAGCGTACGCGGCTGCCAAGCCCTTCCGGCACGCCGCCTTCGACAATCTCCTGCCCGACTCTCTGCTCGAGGGAGTGCTGGAGGAGTTCCACGAGTCCAACCGCTCGGAGTGGCTCGGACTCGACGAGGGAAAGGTCTCGCAAAAGAAGTCCATCGCGCCTTCGGTCAAGCTTATGGGGCCCAAGGCGGCCGACCTCTTCAGCATCTTCCGCACTCCCCAGTTCGTTGAGTTCATGGAAGAACTAACCGGCATCAAGGGCCTGCTCACCGACCCCCACATGCTCGGCGGCGGGTGGCACGAAATCCAGCCAGGTGGGTACCTCGAATTGCACGCGGATTTCAGCTGGAACCCGCGCATCCGCCTGTACCGGCGCTTGAACATCCTTCTCTACCTCAACAAGGACTGGAAGGAGGAATACAACGGGCACTTGGAACTCTGGGACGACGAACTCAAAGAGCAAACCAAGATCTTGCCCACGTGGAACCGGTTCGTCGTATGCGACGTCACTGGCAGGACCCTGCATGGATTCCCCGAGCCCATCCGCTGCCCTGAGGGCACGACCCGTAAATCCATTGCCTTCTGGCTATACACAGCGGACATCCCCAGCGAAATGCGTACGGACTACGCACTGTGTGAGACCAATTTCCTCCAGCGCAAGGACGGCGTCGCTCAGCCCCTACCCAGCCCCTGGGCCCGCCGCCTTCTGCCGCCGGTGATCTACAACGTGCTCAATACCAGCAAACGCTTTTCAAGAGTCTACTACCCGCGTGAGGTGCTCTCCCTGATCAAGCACTGGCTGATCCCGCCCATCCTGCTCAAGTCCGGTGCGCGCAAGCGCTGAGATTCAGGCCGGACAAAAAAAGCGCCGCCCCCCTCAGTGGGAAGCGGCGCTTTTTTTTTGGCCGGAGCCAGATCCAGAGGGTCGTCAGCTCAGCTCACTTGAAGGTCACTGAGACGGCTTCGCTGAATCCCGAGGGTGCGCCGCCGGGGTTGCGATGCCAGTACTGGAAGTTCCAAGTCTCCCCAGTGAGGATCGCCGCTCCGCCAGAGTTGGGAATTCCAAAGCCGGGTCCGCCACTTGCAGAGTTGGAGATGTCGGTGCTGAACGTGCCCGATCCGGAGATCGGTCCGAAGTCGAGAACGTAACGGCCAAGCGATCCGCCCAGGATACACAGGTCGCCCTGAGCTCCAGCCGGGTTGCTGACCACGGAGGAACCCGATCCGATCAATAGGTAGGTGAACTCGCCCGCAGGGCCGTTGCTGAGGTCCAGGGTGATTGCACTCGACAAGAAGGGGCCCGAGGCGTCCAAGACGCTGGTGTTATTGGTGCTCCCCGTGGCAACCGTGCAGTACTTCACGATGCAACTGCCGAGCTCGATCTGGTAGGCGGACCCAGCGTTGATCGTGATGTCGTCGTCGAACGTCGAACCAACGATCATGGTGTCCCCGTCCAGAAGCACAGAGGCTCCAAACAAATCACTCGCCTCGGCGTCGCCCGCGAGCCACTTGATTTCGAGGGCACCCGTCGCCGCGTCCAGGACGTAGACCGCGCCGGCGTTGGCGTCTGCCGAGTCCTGGTAGGGGGCACCCACGACGAGGCGAGTCCCGTCGAGATCGACGCTGAAGCCAAATTCGTCAGCGGCACTGGCATCAGGTGCCGTGTATTTGGCCAGTTGGTTGCCCGTCGCCACGTCGAATGCGTAGACAGCGCCTGCGTCCTGTGCTCCGACGAGGTCGTGGTATTGGGATCCCACAACGGCCAGACCGTTCTCCATGTCCAGCTTCCAGCCGAAGTGGTCGCCCGTGGCGCCGTCGCTAGGGAGCAGTTTGTGGAGTTCTGCACCTGTCGCTGCATCAAAGATGTAGGCCGAGCCGGACTCTACGCCCAAGTCGCCGTCAAAGTCGGCGCCGGCGAGGATCTTGCCCCCGTCAATGGCGACCGTCCAACCCAACTTGTCTCCGGCGGCTCCGTCGGATGCTGTCAGGGCGTGCAATTGAGTCCCTGTCGTCCAGTCGAACACAAACACCTCGCCGGAATCCGTACCGAGCGGGCTGCGGGTGAAGGCCCCGACGACGGCGATGTTGCCCTCGACATCCACGCCGATACCAAAGTGCCCGTCATCCGCAAGGACGGTGGGAGCCAGGCGGCCGATTTCGAGGCCCGTGCTCAGGTCATAAATGTAGACCTCGCCGTTCTCCGTACCAGCCACATCGTGGTGCGGCGAACCGATGAAGGCGATGCCATTTTGGACCGCCACGGCGAACCCGAACTTGTTGTCCGAGGCCCCATCGGGGGGGGTGATCTGATAGAGCTCCACCCCCGTGTTCCGGTCGTAGACGTAGGCAGCGCCAATGTCGACGCCCCCAATGAGAGCGTTTCGGGATCCGATGACGACATAGTCGTCGTCCATGCCCACCGCATGCCCGAACGCTGCGGGTCCAGCAGTGCTGGCATCGGATGCGGTGTACTTGAACGATTGGGTCTGGGCGGTTGCCGCCGCACAAGAAACAGAAGCTATTAGAATGCTTAAGAACGAGGATTTCATAGGAGTTCGTTTTTAGGGGGTCGCTGCGAACGACCGCGCAAGAGGATTGCCGGCGGAGAGAACGATCCCCGGGACCTTCGCCCGAGGTAGCACCCGGAAACCTACCCTACCCGCGCGATTCCTGCTCACTTGTGCGTATTTTTTGGGGCTTGGAGCCACCTAGGACCGCACTCTCACATTGAGGCACACGCGCACCCGGAGCAGCGGCCCTAGTCCAGCGTAGCCACGACCGGTGCGTGGTCAGAAGGCTTGGGCCCATCCCGAGCATCTAGCGCCACTCTCACCGCTGAGCACGACTCCAGAGCGGGAGCGGACATCAGAAAATGGTCAATGCGCAGTCCCGCCTTGCGCTGCCAGCCGCGGCTGCGGAAGTCCCACCAGGTGTACTGTCCCGCGTCCTGGTTGTGTTTGCGGAAAGCATCGGAGAGGCCGTTGCCCATGATGCGCGCCAGAGCGTCGCGCTCAGGCTCGGAACACAGCACCTTATCGCGCCAGGCCTCGGGATCGTAGACATCTCGGTCGTCGAAGGTGATGTTGAAGTCGCCCGTTAGCACGACCTTTTCAGACATGTCGTAGCGTTCGTCCACCAGGTCGTGCAGTTGCTCCAGCCACCTCAATTTGTAGGCGTACTTCGGATCCCCTACCTCACGCCCGTTGACCACGTACAGGTTCAAGAGCATCACTTCGCCCCCGACCGTGGCGCCCAGTACCCGGGCTTCGGCATCCGGTTCATCATCCGGGAACCCCCGGAACACGTCCTCGATCCCCACTTTGGAGAGGATGGCCACCCCGTTGTAGGTCTTTTGACCGTGGACCACGACCTCGTAGCCGAGGTCCTCGAAAGGCTCACGGGGGAAGAGCTCGTCCACGACCTTGGTCTCCTGGAAACAGACGACGTCAGGGTTCTCTGCTTCCAGCCAGGGCAGCACCCTCGGAAGGCGTGCGCGCAGGGAATTCACGTTCCAAGTAACGATGTCCACGGGCGCATCGTAACTTCTGACCATGGCCCTACCCAGCCGCAAGCCCCTGCTGTGGGTAGCCATCCTGCTGTCCGTCGCCACGGCCATTGGCGCTAACCACCGGGCACGCAGGGGACGCTGCGCCCTGCTCAAGTGGGAACCGGTCTTCGTCGCACTCGAGCAGGGCCAGGAGATCTACGGCCGTGGCGAGGCCTTCGGCGGGGACGCCCTGTCCGAGGGATACCCGACCCTGCCCTTGAGTCTGCTGCTCCTGAGCCCCTTCCGTGCCCTGGGTCCGACCCTGGGGCCACTGGCTTGGGCCCTGCTCAAGATCGGGTTGGCCTGGTGGATCGTACTGCGTGCCTTCGCCCTGTCAGCGGGGAGCCCGAGCCGTTTTCCCCCATGGGCTGCGTGGATCGTGCTGCTGCTCAGCGTTCGCGTTCTGCACTCCGACATTCAGCATGGCAATCTGAATTTGGTGGTGGGTGCGATGGTTTTGGCTGCCTTCAGCGCCTGGCAGAGGGGACGCGCACTGCGCTCGGGGCTTTGGTTCGGAATGGCTGCTGTGCTGAAGGTGACGCCCGTGCTGGGGCTGTTGTACTTGGCGCGCAAGGGTTCTCGGCGCGGATTGCTGGGCCTGCTGGCGGGCGTGCTGCTGTGCGCAGTCATCGTGCCGGGCCTCTGGCTCGGTTGGGATGTGAACCTGGATCTGATCGGGGCCTGGTGGAACCAGATGATCGGCCCCTACCTCGCGGGTGCGCCCCTGACCATCGTGCAAACAGAGCAGATCAACCAGTCGATGCTGGGAGTGGGAGCGCGGCTTCTGACCGACTCGGTTGCGATCGTGGCCCGACCACCGATCCACCCGGCAGACGCGTCCGTTCACCTACTGTCCTTGGCCCCTGAGACCTTTCGGTGGGTGCATCGATTTGGCTGCGTCCTGGTGCTCGTCCTGCTTTGGCGCACGATCCACCCGCGTGGGGAACGCCGCAGCTCGGTGGTGCTCGGTGAGGCGGCCCTTCTTTCCCTGGCGATGCTGGTGCTGTCGGAGCGGAGTTGGAAGCAGCACTACGTCCTACTGCCCCTGGCCCTGACCTACCTGACCGGGTCCATTGCGCGAGTCCAAGGGGCGCTCACGTCCGGCCGACGCAAAGTAGTCGTCGTGGCCCTCGCCCTGGTGGCCATCCTGATTGGACTGAGTGGAGATGCAGTCCTCGGCCCGCGGGGAGCTGATCTGGCGGAGGCCTATGGGGCCTGGTTTTGGGCAGCGCTGGTCCTGTTTGGGACCCTGAGCACCCTGTTGCGCGATCAGAGAACAGATTGTGTGCCTTTGAGCCCCGCCCAGTCCCCCTAGAGCCGTCCACCCACTATCCTACTCGCCCTTCAAACCTGCGCCGCCGGGCTCTTGCCCCGCGCAGGGATCCTCCAAATCCACTCCGAAACAAGTCCCTTTGAATCGAACCAGTCGAGACAGTCGTAGTCCCAGAGGCCCCCGGGGCAACTCCCGGGGAGGCCGCCGCGGCGGTGGTGGAGGCCGCGCAGGCAAACCCCGCCGAGATACGGGTAGTGCCGAACCCCTGCACCCCGTTGAGGACGTCCCCCCCATCGAGTCGTTCGGCGAATGGAACTTGGGCGATGAAGTCCAAGCCGCCATCGCTGCAATGGACATCGTCAAGCCCACTCCCATCCAAGCGCTCACCATCGGCCCCGTGCTCGAAGGCAAGGACGCCATCGCCAAGGCCGAAACCGGAACCGGCAAGACTCTGGCCTTTGGTGCGCCCATGATTGCCAGGGTCGACGCGGGTCGATCAACCGTGCTGGGTCTTGTGCTGTCTCCCACGCGCGAGCTCTCTGAGCAGGTTCACGACGTGCTCAAGGAACTGGGCGAGGCGCGCGGGATCAAAACGGCGCTGATCGTGGGAGGCGAACCCATGCGGCCCCAGGTCTTGGCTCTGCAGGACGGAGCTCAGGTCGTGGTCGGGACTCCGGGTCGAGTGCTCGACCTCATGAATCAGGGTTTCCTGTCATTCCCCTGGACGGAGTTCGCCGTACTCGATGAAGCGGACAAGATGTTGGAGATCGGATTCATCGACGACGTGGAGAAGATCCTCGCGGCGTGCAATGAAGACCGCCAGACATTGCTGTTCTCCGCAACCTTCCCGCCGGCACTCCTGAAACTGGCGCGGGCTTACACCAAGTCCCCCATTGAAGTGGCCACGGCTTCGGGCATGGCGACAGTGGATAATATCTCCCAGTACCACCTGAAGGTCACGGATGACAACCGCGTACGCGGCCTGTCCATGATGATCAACTCCAGTGCGGAGAATGACGTCTTCCTCGTTTTCTGCGAGCGCCGGACGGATGTGGATCGACTCATGCGGCGGCTCGAACGAGAACGCTTCTCGGTCAAGGCCCTGCACGGTGGTTATGACCAGGCCTCGCGTTTCCGCGTCATGAGCGCCTTCCGCACGGGAGAAGTCAAAGTGCTCTTGGCCACCGACGTCGCTTCACGCGGACTGGATGTGAAGCACGTCACGCACGTGGTCAATTTTGGGGTTCCGCGAGACATCGCCGACTACACCCACCGCATCGGCCGCACGGGCCGCGCCGGTCGGGATGGCACGGCCGTGACCCTGGTGGGTCCCGAGGACGGTCGACGCTGGTCCTCCTTGCGAGCCCAGGCCTCTTACGAGATTCCCGAAGCGGAGAGTCCGCGCGCCGTGCATCCAAAGCGCGGGAAGTCGAAGCCAAAGGCTGGCGCTCAGGAGCAGCCCAAGCCGGCCGTTGTTGAAGCCCCTCAAGTGGACGCGGTCGAGAGCGTCGTGGAGGCCAGCGCGGCGACGCCTGACAAGAAAGTCAGCGCTGCCCAGATCGGGTTTGGCTTGGGAGTCACAGACTCCACACCTGCGGCCGAGAAGCCCGCTCAGGTGGTGGAGCGAGTAAGCGAAGCCAGTCCGTCCCAGCCCCCGACTCAATCAGGGGCAGACGACGAGGCGACAACGGGCTTCGGGGCCGGGCTATAGAGAACACAATGGCTGGCACAAACCCCTACCAAGAGAGCGAGGTGGCTGCCCTGCCCAAGCAGCCCTACCGCCTGACGTTCATGCCGATGGAGGTGACCGTTGAGGTCAATCCTGAGCACTTGCCCGCCTCCGGAGAGGGGCTGCCAGGGTCCATCCTGGATATCGCCCTGGACAACGGCATCGAAGTGGATCACGCGTGCGGAGGAGTCTGCGCCTGCTCGACCTGTCACGTCTTCGTACGCAGCGGCGGTGAATCCTGCCCCGAGCCCAGTGAAGAAGAAGAGGACATGTTGGACATGGCACCCGGGCTCGAACTGGACTCGCGCTTGGCTTGCCAAGCCGTGCCCGATGGTTCAAGCGCCGTCACGGTGGTCATTCCCAACTGGAACCGCAATCACGCGCAGGAAGTCAGCCACTAGGCATGGATGCCCGCCTCGCCAACCCGCGCGGTTTCTGTGCTGGTGTCGACCGGGCAATTGAAATTGTCGAGCGAGCGCTCGAGCGCTACGGATCGCCTGTGTACGTGCTGCACGAGATCGTGCACAACAAGCATGTGCTGGAGGATTTGACCTCCAGGGGAACGGTCTTCGTGAGCTCTCTAGACGAGGTCCCCGAGAACGGAGTGACGATCTTCAGCGCCCACGGTGTTTCGGACGCAGTGGTTCGGGAAGGGCGGGAACGCGGGCTGCGTGTCATCGACGCCACGTGCCCCCTGGTGACGAAGGTCCATGACCAAGCCGTGCATTACGCCAATACCGACCATGAGGTGATCCTGATTGGGCATCCGGGTCACCCTGAGGTCGAGGGCACGCAAGGTCGTATCGATGGCAAGGTGCACGTGTTGTCCACCGTGGAGGAAGTGGAAGCGCTTGAGGTGGCCGATCCCCACAAGTTGGCCTATGTCACCCAGACCACGCTCTCAGTCGACGATACCCACGAGGCCATCGAAGCCCTGACGAAACGATTCCCGACGATCCAAGGACCCGACGTCAAGGACATCTGCTACGCCACGCAGAATCGGCAGAACGCGGTCAAGGAGCTGCTACCTGACGTGCAACTTCTGCTGGTCGTGGGCTCCGCCAACTCCTCCAATTCCAACCGCCTGCGGGAATTGGGCGAGCGCTACGGGACCCCGTCCTATCTCGTGGACCACGCAGAACAGGTCCAGGAGGCGTGGGTCTCCGGGGTCGAGAACGTGGGCGTTACGGCCGGCGCTTCGGCGCCCGAGGCGCTGGTCAAACTCGTCTTGGAGCGCCTAGCGGAATTGGGCGTCTCTGAGTGTCGAGAACTGCCCGGCAAACTGGAGACGGTCGTCTTTCAGATGCCGCCCGAACTGGATTGAACTGCGCGCCTCTGGCTTAGAACTTCCAGCCCACGGTCAGCAGGTACAGACTGTCCACCCGATCCGCACCTGCAGCCGGGGTGTTGTCCCAGTCCATGACCCACTGCAGCTGGGCAAACATGTTCTCGCCCAGCGTGGCCTTGGCCCGGGTATCGATCTTGGAGTAGACATCCTCGCTGTCTTCGACGCTGGGGAAGATTTCCCCGGTCTGCAGTAGCTCCCAGCGGTCACTCGTTTTCCAGCCCAAGTTGTACGCCACGCGACCCGACATGTAGCTCTGGGTTGATGCCGCGACGTCGTCTTGGTTGAACCAAGTCAACCCGAACTCGCCGGAAGCGTTCCACTCATCGTTCGAAACGAACTGATGACCGGCGCCCACTCCCAAGGTCGTGCGCAAGTCGACGCCCGCTTGCTGATCGGCTTCCGCGCTGGTTTGGGCCAGCCAGTAGGTCTTCTCCGTGAAGAAGCGGTCGTACTGTGCGCGGCCAAATGTCTTGCGCTGGGTGATCAGGCCGGACTCCTG
>Ga0209992_10000672_pt1 | contig 42893 bp, 56 predicted proteins | sample 2SBtaG_2_FD_182564 | JGI IMG/M metagenome (GOLD analysis project Ga0209992, IMG submission 182564) | Deep subsurface microbial communities from Kolumbo volcano to uncover new lineages of life (NeLLi) - 2SBTROV12_ACTIVE470 metaG (SPAdes)... | ecosystem: Environmental > Aquatic > Marine >...
TGTATAACAAGACTTGATGTAGCTCTTTTGATTTGCCCCCAGATAATATCTGGACTTCTTGCTTTGAAATTAAATTTCAACACAAGTAAATTATTCCAAAACTTGTTTGCAGTTTTTAGTTTCTTACTTTTGAAAAATCCTAAACTTGGTTTATCTTTGAATGCTCTAGAAATTAGAATGAACTTTCCAATATTTTCATCTGAAATAGCAGCAGCTAAATTCCTGTTACTATCAATTGGATCAATCACAACGATTGATGTATCAAATGATTTTGATGTTTTCCCAATTGTTTGATTCTCTTTAATTTTTGAAATTGATTTGATCAGATTTTCAAAACTACCAAACTCTAAAATTAAAACTTCTGAGATGTAACCGCTGAATCCTTGTTTTGCAATTTCTGCACCGTAAATTCCATTTGACTTTAGAAATGTCTTTAGAATCCTAACCTCGTTTTTCATTTTTGACGTCAATGACTTTTTCATAAATTTTGTATGGAATGGAGATCTATCGGCTGCACTTTTCCACTCTCCAATTTTTACATCATAACATGGTACTATGTTGATTTTTGTATTCTTTATTTTAGCCTCAACATATGGATGTTGAGAGTATCTTACATAGGGAGAATATTTTTTTAATGAATCAAAACCAATTTTTTGTGAAATTTTTTCAAATTTTTCTTCAGAAACATTTTTTTTAAATTTTATGAAAATATCAATATCTGCATCTTTAGACAACCATGTGCCTTTAGCAAATGAACCTCCAAATTCTAATCCTACTATTTCTGAATATTTCCCAATTTCTTTTTCCACAAGAGTAAAAGCTATTTTCCCAATTTGATTTTTTGATGTCTCTATTGCTTTTGAAGGAACTACTAACTTTGAAACTTTAGAAATTATTTGCTTCATTTTATTGCACTAATCTCCATCAAATCTGAATAAATTGGTCCACTAGAAGTAAGTACACTTTTTTTCAATTTAATATTAGATACTTTTTGCATTCCAAAATTGATCATTTTTTTATTTTCCAATTCTTTTGATATATTTCCAATCTTCTTTTTAATTCTAAATACTGTGATATGAGGTTTGAATGGTTTATCAGGAGAAAATCCAAGCGGTTCTAGTACTTTTTTTACCTTTTCTGATAGTGAAATAAGCTTATTGCCACCATGTTCATCTGTACCAATCCAAATAACTCTAGGAAATTTAGGTTTTGGAAATGCTCCAACTCCTTTTAGATATACATCAAAACTTGAAAATTCTATATTTTCAAGAGATTTACAAATGTTTTGGCTCATTTCCTCTGAAACTTCACCAATAAATTGTAAAGTAAAATGAAAATTTCTTGATTCAACAGGCTTTGCTTCGATTTTGATTTCATCTTGAAATTTTTTAATCGAATCAATTATCTCATCATTTACAATTTCAATTGCAACAAAAACACGCATCATAACATTTTTTGAATAATGTTTATAATTATTTCCGGTAGCTTCATAGACTGGCTTTGTTTTTGATATATGTTGACAAAATTAATTGTATGTCTAACAGGAATGCCTGGAGCTGGCAAGTCTACAATTGCAGATGGACTCAAACCTAAAGGATATGAAATTATCAATATGGGTAATGCTGTAAGAGAAGAGGCAAAAAAACGAAATTTAGAATCTACTAGAGAGAATCTAGGAAAATTAATGCTAGAGCTTAGAGAAAAAAATGGACCTGGTGCAATTGCAGAATTAGTTAAACCACAAATTGAATCTTCAACATCAAATGTAATTTTAATAGATGGAGTAAGATCAAATGATGAAATTGAAGTGTTGAAAAAATTTGGCACTGTAAAACTATTGGCAATTCATGCATCAACTGATACTAGATTTGATTTTTTACAAAAAAGAGGAAGATCAGATGATCCACAAACAAAAGAACACTTTGAAGAAAGAGACAATCGTGAACTAGGAGTTGGTATTAGTAATTCAATTGCATTATCTGATTATGCAATTTCTAATATTGGTTTAACAAAAAAAGAACTAATCGAACAAACTTTTAAAATTATTCAAAGTTGGTTAGAATGAAAATTCCTAACATTAATTGTAAAATTGAAATGGTTTGCTCAGTGAACTTATCCGAAGATCCGGAAAAAGTTAAACAAGCAATTTCTAATATTTTTCCATTCTCAGAAATAAAAAATGAAAATTTTTCGATTAAGGCTCAGTCTAAAGAATTAAGATCTCTAGAAAAAATTTACGAATCAATTTCATCAACACAATCTCAAAAAAGCTATACACGAAATTTAGAAAACAATCTTGAAGATGACAAAACCTGGTTTTATCTAAATAAACAAGCAGCTTTTGTTGAAAAAGTAGCTATTTGTGATGAAGCGGAAGAATCTCCTATGGGGCCTATTAAGGTAATTTTGACTTCATCAAATATTGATGGAATAATAGATTGGATAGCTTTTCCAAATTGATGAAAATTAGCTAAGAAAATTCACTCTTTTTTGACTATTTTTTTTAGTTTGAATCTAAAATCCATTTTTTTGAATTATTAACTAATGTTCATTAAACTAGGCATAATTGCTGGTATTGTAATCTTAGGAGGCATGATTTTTTCTAATGAAATTGATAATTTGTTTCCCACAACATCTGCAACAGTATTTGATTCATTAAAAAACGATGTAAGTAATTTTGGTTCAAAGGCTTCTGATTCTGTAGAACAAAGAATTGATTCATCAATTGATAAAATTGTAGATAAGACATCTGAATCAATTTCTGAAGAAATTAGTGAAGCTGGTGATAAAGTCACAAACGAAATTTCTGAAGCAAAAGAATCTTCTCAAAAAGTGATTAAAGAAGAAATTTCAAATTTTAATCCTATAGAATCTATTCAAAATATTTTTACAGGTAATTCAAATTCAGGATCAACAAGTTCTTCACCAACTATACAAGAATCACCAAATAATGTTTCTACTCAAAATACTGTTCCAATTCCTCCTGAAACTTTGTCTTTATCTACCAAACAGCAATCTGATGAAAATATTCTTCTTCAATATGTCGATACAAGTGGTCAAACAAAAAGTGTTGATGTAGTAATTAGAACTGCAGACAAAGAAATTTTTTCTGGAACATTTTTTACATCAATGTTTGAGACAAATGTTAATGATGCAACTGGAATTCCATATTATATTGATATGATTGTTGAACATGAAGATTATGGAACTGTAACATCATCAGTTTACAATCCGGGAGATTCTTCTGACACAAAAATTAATGGAATTTTTTCCCAATCATAATTAATTTTTGAATAATGAAACTAATTTTGGTAGTGACTCTGCACTAGTATTTCTAATTACTAAATCCATCTCCCCAGACATTTCTGTTTTTTCGGGATTAATTTCTATCAGTGTTGCATTGTTTTGTTTAGCATAAATTGGCAATGTATTTGCTGGAGATACTACAAGTGATGTACCTGCAATAATCATTAAATCACATTTCCTTGCAAAATTCATAGCATTTTGCCAAACATCTTGAGGTAATGATTCTCCAAACCATACAACATCTGGTCTAAGAATATTTCCACATTTGCAAAGAGGAGGGAAATTAGTAATTTCTGTCAAAATTTCTTCTTTATAATCACAAACTGAACACTTGATCTTTACAATACTTCCATGAAGTTCAAATACCTTTGAACTACCTGATTTTTGATGTAATCCATCAATATTTTGTGTTAAAACTACAACTTCAGCATATTTTTCAAGTTCAGCAATTGCTTTGTGGCCTGGATTTGGTTGTGCCTGAAAAATATTCATTCGTCTTTCATTATACCACTCCCAAATCAATTTTGGATTATCATAAAATGCATCAATTGTAGCCAATTTCATTGCATCATGATTTTTCCATAATCCATCTTTTCCTCTAAAAGTAGGAATTCCACTTTCTTGTGAAATTCCAGCTCCTGTCACAAAAACAATTTTTTCAAATTTCTTAATATTTTCTTCAATTAATTCAAACATTTTACTTAATTTCAATCTCTAAAAGATCGCTAGCAGTAATTACTGAATTATGAATTTCTTGTGCTTCCTTCAAATGTTCAACCTCATCTTTGTATCTTGCTGAAAAATGTGTCAAAATTAAATTCTTAACTTCAGCATTTTTTCCTAATGTTGCAGCTTGTTTTGCTGTGGAATGACATGTATCTTGTGCTCTAAGTTTTTCTTCTTCTAAAAATGTAGAATCAAATACAAGATAATCACAATTTTTAAAAAATTTCTCTAACTCTGGTGTTGACATTGTATCACCAGAAATTCCAATTTTTTTCCCTGGGCGTTTTTCTCCTAATACTTGATTAGGATTTATAATTTTTTCATTAACAGTAATCTCATTACCTTTTTGTAAATCACTCCATAATTTTCCTTCAGGTATTCCTAATTGCTTTGCTTTTTCTAAATTAAATCTTCCAGGTTTATCTTTTTCTTCAAATAAATACGAAAATGCTGTTACAGAATGATTTGCTTTACAAACATACATTGAAAATTTTTCATCTTCAAAAATTTTTCCTTCTTTAATTGTTGAAATTAAAACTGGAAATGATAATCCAAAATTTAAAACTTTAATGTTTGCACCAATAAATTCTTCAATTCCTTTTGGTCCAAAAATTTCTAATGTTTCAGTTCTATTTTGCATTGACATTGTTTGCAATAACCCTAAAATTCCTACACAGTGATCACCATGCATATGTGTAACAAATATTTTCATTTTTTTGTTCCAACCTAAACCTGATTTCATAAAAGATATTTGAGCAGCTTCACCAGCATCAAACATTAAGATCTCTCCATCCTTTTCTAAACATATACATGACAATCCTCTATTTTCAGTGGGCTGAGCTGCTGATGTTCCTAAGAATACAAGTTTCATTTAATCAGAATTGTTCTTGTCAAGCTTTTATGCCTATAGATATGATATTTTTTCAATCCACTTAATTTTAAATTAAAATCTAATTCTTTTTTGTACATTATTGCTATTTTCTTCTTTTTAGGAAGGCTAGCGAAAAACTTCTTTAGTATTTCTTGGGGTTTTTCTGATGTTTTTGAGGCTACTCCATATGGCAAATCAGTAACAATTCCATTAAATTTATCAGAGATTTTTGATAATCCTTGATATTCAGATTTGATTACCTCTGAACGATATTTGTTCGCCTTGAGATTTTCTTTAGCAATTTCACACATTTTTTCATCAAAATCTAACCCTATGGCATGTATTCCCATTGATTCTGCTTCAAGAAGTGTTGTGCCTGTTCCACAAAATGGATCACAAACTGTTTCTCCTTTTTTCAACCCAATCAAATTTATCATTAGTCTTGTTAATTTCCAATCCAATTCGTGAGGATGTTTTTTGATCTTTTTTGGCCTAATCTGACTTTTTACTCGTTTTGAAAACCCAAAAAAATTCTCATTATTTGTAAAAATAAGATACACCGTAATATCAGGATTTTTTAGATCTACTTTTGCATGAGAGAATTTTGATATCATATCTCCCATAGAGCTTTCTAGTTCTGGAATATTAAATTGATTTGATGATAAATTTACAATTCTACAAACAAATGTTTTAGCATTTTTTAAAACACCAATATTTTCTTCATCTAAAAATAATCCTGACATTTTGCGTAATATTTGTCCAGAGATTTTTACAAATGTTGCTCTCTTAGCTATTTCATTCCAATTAGTTTTAGATTGAACAATAACTAAATTAGAAATAACTTTAATTTTAGAAAACCTATCATACATTTTTGCAATTGCAGTAATTTCATCTATTGCAAGTTCTAAATAATCTTTAGATAAAACAAAAAAGCTTTCTGGCATTATTAAATTGCCTTTGCAATGGTATTAGATATATCTACAATTGATGTTTTCCCTGGAATTGTATTTGCACTGATAATTTTAGTTACTCCTGCTTTTCTGATTCTTTTTTCTGCATCATTCATTAATAATGCATGTGTACATGCGACATACACTTTTTTACATTTTTGTTTTTTAAGAAATTGAGTAGCTTTTACAATACTTCCTCCAGTACTGATCATGTCATCAACCAAAATTAAATCTCTATTTGTAACCTCATCAAGATTCTTTGTTTTGATCTTAACTTTTCCTGTTTTTCTATCTCTTTTTTTCTCTAGTGCAATGAATTCTGAGCCTAATTCTTTTGCAAATTCTTTTGCTCTTTCCTTTCCTCCTTGATCTGGTGATACAACAAGAGGATTCTTCAGGCTCAATTTCTTGAAATATCGTACTAGTTCGGGAATTGCAGACACATTTTTTGTTTTAATTGAAAAATGTTTGAATCCAATCATACTGTGAATATCAACTGCAATAATTTTTGATGCGCCGGCTCCTTTGAACAGCTTTCCAAGAACTTTCATAGTTACAATTTCTCCAGGTAAAAATTCTCTATCCTGTCTTGCATATCCCATATATGGAATTACAGCAATTACTTCAGATGATGTTTCTTTAGCTTTTGAAATAAGTGATAATGCTTGAATTAGATTTGTATCAACTGGAGGATAAATTGATTGTACAACAATAGATTTTCTTTTAGAAATTTTTCCACTAAGTGTTATCTTACTTTCTCCATCAGCAAAAACTCTAATTTGTGATTTAACAAAATTTGCCTTTATTTTTCTAGATAATTTTCTTGCTACATCCTCAGAAGATTTACCTGCAATTACTGATAATTTACTCAACAAGAAAATGTGAATTAATGGGATTCTTAAGTTTTGAGAAAATTATTCGTCCTCGCCACTACCACGACCAAGATCTCCTATACCATATTTGTCAATAACCGAATTTCTCTGATCCTCTAACTTATCGATCTCTTCTTGTTCACGTTTTTCATCTCCTTGGTATACTGTTCTAATTGGCCATGGAATTCTAATATCATACTTCTTAAACTCTTCATACATAATCACCCTCATGTCTGTTTTAGTTTTGAATTGTGCACCATAATCTCTAACATAAACCCATAATGAGAAATCTAATGACGAATCATTAAACTGGTTAAACCTTACAACTGGCTGATTAATATCAACATGAATATCTTTATCACAACCACAACTTGGTTGATTATGTTTCAAATATGGACATCGAATTTGTCTAATGAGATGTCTACCTCTGCCATCAACCACTTCTTTCATTGCCCGTTTTCCAACTTTTACAAGAATAGCTGAAACTTGTTTAGGATCATTAAGATAAGAAACTCCCACATCTACAATTGCAGGTACCATCTTTATTCCCTGTGTATAATTAATCACCTGTGCATTAACTAATTGTCTTGTTGGAATTATTGCAACTGATTCATTTAATGCATCTCGAATATAGGTAACTCTAGGCGTAATTTTGTGTACATAGCCATTATATCCTGTATCAAGTTTTACACGCTCACCTTCGACAAATATCTTATCTTTTCTAATGAGAATATATGCAAAATAATTTTGCATTGTCTCTTGCAATGCCAATCCTATACCAATTGCCATTCCACCTGTAGCAGTAGCTAGTACAATCAAATCAACTCCCCACCAAGCAACAACTCCTAAAATTGTTGCAACAAAAATTCCAACTGGGAGTACCTGTTTTGCAGACTTTGGAATTCCCTCTCTTTTCTTTTTTGCATATCCAGGAGGACGAGAACTTGGTATTAGTGGTTCAAAGCCATTTGTTCTTTTTTCTTCTCTCCATACATCAATTGGAAATATTTCATCTGGTTTTGCACCTGGTTTTAATTTTCTTCCAGATTGGTTGTTACCAGTAATACAATTTTGATAATATTTTTCATATTTTAAACGCTCAGATTTTTTCCATTCTTCAAATGGTTTATCAACTAATTTTTCATATCCTCCAATTGGATTTCCTTTTGCAGTTCGAAATCGTTCTAAATCCAACATACCTTCTTCTGTTTCTAACATCTCCTTGAATTCCTCTTCTTCAATGTCTTCTGGAATGACTTTTGGTGGAACCCACTTGTACAATTTATGGAATAAATCGTCTTTATCATCAACAAATCCCCTCATTTCAAACCAAGCATCAAAATCCTCTTTTTCTAACTCTGTTTTTTCACGTTTGTTAAGACCAATTGGAATAAGATGCGAAATAGTATAACCAATTACCAAAATGTTGAATGTGTTGAGGATCTTTGCAAATATTTCTTGAGGTGAAATATCTTCATCTCCTTCTATCGTCAAATCCTCACCCAACAAAATTCCACTTTGTATGTGAACATTGATTAACGTGATAAACACAATTGCAAAAACTGGTAGAATTGCTCTACGTACAAATCTTGCTAAATGCGGTTTTTGATAATAGAATTTCTGAGAACCTACCCAAAATGAAAATTTCCTATAACCAATTACTATTCCAATTATTCCTAAAATCATTATGGAAAATGCAATTTGAATTGATTCATTTGATGCTAAAAGATGTGAAACTGTTTCAAACTCTCCAACTGGAATTTGTGTCAGGTCTCCTTCAGCTATAACCAATCACCATTCTAATCAAATTCATGTCCTAGAATACAAAGGTTAACCCATATTATCATATTTTTTGTGATTCTAAACAATTTTTCTGAGCCTAGAAATTCCCATGCGTAAATAGTCTGTAACTTTTATCAAGGGTAAACGTACTATTTACAAAATGATCTATCAAGAATCAGTCTGGGATGATTCTCCTTCACTAAAATCTTACACATTATCAAATTTTCGTACTCTTCCCCAAATCCAAAAACTTGGCGAAGAAAAACAATTTGAAATGGAAGTCGTGGGGAATGTATTACCATTTAAAGCAAATAACTATGTTGTTGAGCAATTAATTGATTGGAATAATATTCCAAATGATCCAATATTTGTTTTGACTTTTCCTCAAAAAGGTATGCTAAAACCAGAACATTATAAAAAAATGGAAACAGCACTAAAAAATAATTCTGATAAAAAAGAAATAGTAAACATAGCAAATGAAATTCGATTACAACTAAATCCACATCCAGCAGGACAAATGGAACTTAATGTTCCAACATTAAAAGATGGAACCAAACTTTATGGAATGCAACATAAATACAAAGAAACTTGTCTTTTCTTTCCTAGTCAGAGCCAAACTTGTCATGCTTATTGCAGTTTTTGTTTTAGATGGCCACAATTTGTTGGAATGGAAGAAATGAAATTTGCTATGCAAGAAGGTGAACAACTAGTACAATACGTAACAGAACACCCAGAAATCAGTGACGTACTTTTCACTGGCGGTGATCCAATGATCATGAAAGCAAAAATGTTTTCTAAATATGTTGATACAATAATTGAATCAAAACCTCAAAATCTCAAAACAATTAGAATTGGAACAAAAGCTCTTTCATATTGGCCTTACAAATTTTTGACCGATTCTGATTCTCAGGAAATGCTTGATGTATTTAGAAGAATTACTGATAGTGGATTACATCTTGCTTTTATGGGTCACTTTAATCATCTCAACGAACTTTCCACCGAAGCCGTAAAAGCCGCTATCAAAGAAGTAAGAAAAACAGGTGCAGAGATTAGAACTCAATCACCACTATTAGCACATATCAATGATGATGCTGAAATGTGGGCAAAAATGTGGACTAAACAAGTTCAACTTGGATGTATTCCATATTACATGTTTGTTGTAAGAGATACAGGTGCACAACACTACTTTGGAGTACCTCTAGTCAAAGCATATGAGATTTTCAGCAAAGCATATTCTTCTGTTAGTGGATTAGCAAGAACTGTTCGTGGACCTAGTATGTCAGCAACTCCAGGAAAAGTCCAAGTTGTAGGAACAACAAAATTTAATGATCAAAAATTACTCATTTTGAGATTTTTACAGGGAAGAAATCCTAATTGGGTTAAGGAACCATTTTTTGCAAAATATGATGAAAATGCAATCTGGTTAGATGATTTAAAACCTGCATTTGGAGAAAAATTCTTCTTTGAAGATGAGCTAAATGATCTTAAAGCATCAAAGATGAATTAAATTCAAGAAATTTAACAAATTACCTGACCAATTTGCCAATTCTAACTTACAAGACTACATTAGTAAAATAATTTACAAAAAATATCAAAATTGAATGCAGATCAAGTATTACAAACAATCAAAGATGAAAATATTTCCTTTATTGATTTTTGGTTTGTAGATATTTTTGGTGAACTCCATAATGTTGGAATGCCAAGTTATGCAATTGAAAAAAATAGTTTTGTGAATGGTCTTGAAAAATTAGATGCTAGCTCAATTGTTGGTTTCAAATCTGTAAATAATTCAGATATGATCTTAATGCCAGATCCTAATTCATTCAAAGTTCTTCCTAATGATTATGATCCAGGAAATAGAAAAAATGCAAGAATTTTCTGTGATCTTTATGATGGAAGTACTAACAAAGAATCACGATACAATAGAGACTCTAGAGGGATAGCTCACAAAGCATCTGAAAAACTCAAAGAGTTTGGATTAACTCATACTAATTGGGGACCAGAAATAGAATTTTTTGTTTTTGATTCCATCAATGTTTATCCATCACCTTATGCTGCAACACATTCTGGAGGTGGTTCTGGATATTCAATTGAATCTAAGGAATCACCTTGGGCTAAAGGAAATGTAAGTACCGCAATTGATCTTAAAGAAGGATATTATCCATCACAACCTAAGGATACACTTGAAGGATTTAGAAAAGATGTTTGTGATGATTTGTATAATTATTTTGGAATTAAAATTGAAGCAGAACATCACGAAGTAGCAACTTCTGGTCAATGTGAAATCAATTTAGTTTATGATGAAATGATTAGTATGGCAGACAATGTAATTGCAGTTAAAAATTTGGTTAAAGTTAAAGCTAAACGAAAAAACAAAGTAGCAACGTTTATGCCAAAACCAATTTTTGGTGACAATGCCTCTGCTATGCATACACATCAAAGTTTATGGAATGAAAAATCGAATATTATGTATGATGAAGATGATGATGTAGCACAAATGAGTCAAACTGGAAGGTATTATGTTGGAGGAATTCTAACTCATGCCTCAGCATTATGTGCAATTTCAAATCCAACAACAAATTCCTACAAACGTCTTGTTCCTGGGTTTGAAGCTCCCGTCAATGTTTGTTGGGGTTTGGCAAATCGTTCAACTGCAATAAGAGTTCCAATGTATAATAGAAATCAAGAAAAAAGTAAAAGAATTGAATATCGTGTACCTGATCCAACTGCAAATATCTATCTTTTAGAAGCTGCATTATTGCTTGCTGGATTGGATGGAATCAAAAACAAAATAGATCCTGGTGATCCAGTTGAAGAAAATGTATACAAACTTTCTCAAGAAAAGAAAAGAGAATACAACATTGGTTCTTTACCTGTATCATTAAAAGGAGCACTTGATTCTTTGGCAAGTGATTCAACTTTCTTAGAGGAAGTTTTCACAAAAGACTTTCTTGAAACCTATTCAGAATTAAAATACAAAGAATATACTTCATTTGCACAAACTCCTACAGCCTGGGAAGTTTCAATGTATGCTGATGCATAACTGGTACAAATATCAATTGTTTAAATGAAAATAAGTAGAACCTTTTTAAAATCAAATTTTGTTTTTTGTGTGTATGCAATTAAAAATATTTTTCCTGTTTTTGTTAATCATACCAGGTTTATCTGGAATTGCTTATGGTCATACTATTGATGCTGTTGGTGAATATAGAGTTGAGATTGGATGGATGAATGAGCCTGTTGTTTCAGGAGAAACCAATGGAATAGAATTCTATGCAAGTCCATTAGAACCATGCCCACAAATTCCTGAGCCAATAAAATGTGCTGAATCTCAAGAATTTAAAAATGGAATTGAAGATTTGAAAAAAACTATTAAAATGAAATTATTTTACAAAGACGAAAGTATCACACTTCCTTTATCACCTGATCACAACATTCCAGGAAAATATTATGCATTTGTCAATCCAACAGTTTCAGGATTCTATCAAGCAAACATCTTAGGGACAATTGAAGATACTCCAATCAGTTTATCAATGCATCCTCCAAAAGTTTCTGAACGATCATATATCGAATTTCCTGAACCAGCTGATATTACAGTCCAACAAATGATTGATGGACATACTGCATTAATTGAAGATGTAAGTGAACTAAAAGACTCAGTTAACGGTTTAGAAGAAAGTAAACAGGATATGAATATAGGATTTGCAGGAATTGGAGTTGGAGTTGTTGGAATTGTTATTGCAATAGTTGCTCTAACAAAATCCAAAAAGAATTAGCTTGAATTTGTAAAATTATTTTGTTTCTTTAAAATTACATATAAAACTGAACCAATTCCAATAATTCCTAATCCTACAAGTACAACTTCAATTTCAAATTGTAATGCCATGTATACTGTAGTTCCAAATCCAAATAATGGTAGAATAGGAAACTTCCCAATATTTATTGGAACTCTAAATGGCCTTTCTAAAACCGGTTCTGTATATCTAAGAACTATCACCGCCAAATTGATTGCTGCAAATGTAATAACTACAGCAAAAACAACGATATTTGCTATAATTACAATATCTCCAACAAATGCAAATCCTATAGAAGTTACTAAAATTCCAACTACAGCAATCCACGGAGTCTTTGTTTTAGGATGAATCCTTCCCAAAAATTGTGGCAATGAACCACTTTTTGCCATTCCATACAAAATCCGCGCTCCAGCTACCAATGTTATCAAAACAGTACTGGCAGTAGCAAAAAGCGCAATTAGTGATAGAGTAATACTTCCATTGATACCTAAAGCACTATGAGCTACATCGGCAAGTGGAGCAGATGAAGCAGCTAACTCTTCCCAATTTAATATTCGAATTACTGAAAATGAAACTAGAACGTAAATCACTCCGGTGATTACTATTGATAAAATGATGGCTCTTGGAATTGTTTTTTTAGGTCTTTTAACTTCCTCGGCAACATTTGCCATATCTTCAAATCCAATAAAAGCAAAGAAAATTAATACAAATGCAAGAATAATACCTGTAATTCCATTAGGTGCCTCAAAATAATCAACAGATTCTACAGGTTCAATTGTAAATCCTAGAAATATTATGAGTACTAATCCGCCTGCAGTAATTATTGCAAATATTGTATTAGCCCATGCAGATTCTTTAATCCCAATAAAATTCACGATCGATAAAATTCCAATTAAAAGAATAGCACCAATTGTAATTGGTAAATCAATAAACTGGGTAAGATATCCTCCGAATCCTAAAGCTACTGTTGCAGCAACTATGATAGATGTGATTGCTGTTAACCAACCAATTATGAAACCAAAAAAATGATTCTTGAAAGCATTTTTTACAAAAGTATATTCTGCTGCAGCCTTTGGAAACAAAGCTGAGAGCTCAGCATAACTTAATCCAGCAAATATTGCAACAACTGCACCTAACAAAAAAGAAATCCACATAGAATTTCCAGCAAAACCTGCAGCTTCTCCAATTAAGACATAGATTCCAGCACCAAGAATTAGACCAACCCCATACATGGTTAGATGAAAAAGTCCCATGTGTCGCTTTAATTCAGACATGTACCTGTTTCTCTAATTTACTAGAAAATTTAATCCATATCCTACAAAATAGGCAACACTTGCTGCAATTCCACCAATGATTAGAGTATACATGCCTGAACGGATTTTAGATTTTTTAACCATTTTCCCTTTAATCATACCAACCAAGAAAAATGCCGCACTTACTGAAATTGTAGAAAAAATAAAAGCTTCTGAATTGGGTTCAATCCCCATCATCATTAAAATCATAAATGGAATTAAAGGAATTAGTCCAATCAAATTAAACCCAACAAATGTACTAAAAGAACTATCTACAGGGTTTTTTTCATCTTCAATTAATCCTAATTCTTCTTTCATCATTGTATCTACCCAAATCTTTCTTTTTGATGTGATAATTCGAACAACTTCTTCTAATAATTCATCTTTGAATCCTTTTTCTCTGTAAATATCTCTGATCTCATCTCTTTCTTGTTCTTCTAGATTGTCTATTTCCCATTCTTCTTGTCTTCTTTTCATTTGAACAAATTCATTTCTAGCCTTTATTGCTTGATAATTTGCAGCTGCCATAGAAAATCCATCTGCAAACAAATTTGCAAATCCTAAAATCAAAATAATTCCTGGAGATAATCCTGCACCTACTACCCCCGCAACAATTGCAAATGTTGTAACTGCTCCATCAATAGAACCATAAATAAAATCATCAAAGTGCCATTTCATAATTATCATTAATTTTTGTTCATTGTTTTAATGTATTTTTATAATAATTATTTTGCAATAGCTTTTGTGATGTCAGTTTTACTAATAATACCTGCAATTGATTCATTCCCATCTAATACTACCAAACCACTAACATTATTTTCTAAAATCAGTTTACAAGCGTCAGACAAATTTTCATTGAATTTGATAGTGATTAATCCATCAGTCATAACTTCTCTGGCTAGTGAAATATTTCCAAATCCTTCTTCTGATAGAAATCCCTTCCTAATTTGATCTGAGATTCCATATCTTGTTTCATCTTCTTCACTCCCAAGCTCAATTGCAATTCTAAATAAATCTCTGAATGAAATTATTCCTACTGGTTCTTCATTTTGATTCTTTACAATTAGTCTAGAGATTTTCTTTTCTAACATCTTTCGTACAACTTTGTATAACGGTGCAGCTGTATGAGTAAATTCATAGTCATGAGTCATAAAATCTACAATTTTCTTTTCATCAGTTATATTTTTGGCATAATAATTTACAAGATCACTTTTTGTAAAAATTGTTTTTACTTCTTCATTTTTACCAATAGCTAATGAACTAATATTTTTTTCAACCATAATTTTTGCAGAGTTTTCAGGAGTGGTTTCTTGATTTACAAATTCAATAGGTTTCATTATTTTTGTAATAGGAATTTCATCTAGTCCTTGTCTTGTATTCTCTGAAAATAAAAATAATCCAATATCTTTTTCAGTGATTATTCCAACATGTTTTCCATTATCTATAACAACTAATCTACTAATTTTTGTATTCAATAGCATTTTAATTGCATCTGAAATTGTTGAATTTTTCATTATAGTGATAGGCTTTTTTGAAATATTACTAATTGACAATTCTTTCCTTTAACGATTTTTCTTTAAAAATAGAAGATATAATTTCCAATTTTGATTACAATAAGATTTTCAACTTTGGAAATTAATGGTCTTTTTATATTAGAATAATCATGAATTTGTACATGGCTAAATTCAACAAAATTCTTGTTCCACTTGATGGTTCTACAAACGCTACTCGTGGATTAGATAGAGCAATTGAAATTGCAAAAGGTAGTGATGCTGAAATCACTGGATTTTACGTATTTCATTTACCAGCTGCCGCAGGAATCAAGTATACAGCAAAAATGAAAGAAGAAGCACAAAGAAAAGCTGTAAAAGCTATTGGTCCTGCTATGAATAAAACTCAAAAAGCTGGTGCCACTTTCAAATACAAAACTGGTGGTGGAAATACTGGTTCTGAAATTGTCAAATTTGCAAAGAAAGGTAAATTTGACATGATTGTAATCGGTGCAAGAGGATTGGGTGGTGCAAAAGAGGCATTTCTTGGAAGCACATCAAATTATGTAATGCACAAAACCAATATCCCAGTATTAGTAGTCAAATAGTTCAATCTGAACTTTTTTTACATTTTTCCATATCCTTGATATTCTATGTAATAACCTACAAGTATAGGAATTTGAAAAAATAATTTTGGTGTGAGGATTGGTTGAAAATAATTATGATATTTTAGGAATTGTAGAAGGGTTCCACAGAAAAAGAAATTCGAGATGCTTTCAGAAGATTGGCTCTTCAATTTCATTCAGATCGTGGAGGCGAAAACGAACAATTTATCAAAATTAAACAAGCATACGATGATCTAAAAATTGGTAAAAAATACCCAGAAACTGATCATGAAAAATTAAAAAATTCCAAAGTATATTCTGGTGATTCTGAGACTGATGTTAGAAGAAAAAATCAGATTTTGGGTCAAGAACTATTCAAAGAAATGAAAACTGCAGAAGAATGGGCTTCTGCTTTGAATAAATCAAACACTACTGCATCTAGATTATTTGGTTCAAAAACCCTTGGGGAGATTGAATTAGAACGAAAAGCTACTGGGGCTTTATCGATTAAAGGAAATTTTATGGCAGGAAGTTTTTCATATGACGGTCCAATAATTATGCAAGGAAGTATTACCAGTCCATCATGGACAGAAGAATTTCAAACAAATATTCATTTGATAAATGGAGATTTTAAATTTATTAATCCATTAGAAAATAAATATAAAATTGATAATGGTGCAAAAATTATTGTTGATAATGGTAATGCTGTACTTGGAAATGTTTATGGGAGAAAATTTAGAGTTGAAGATCCTGTACGTGTAGGTGTCTTCCAAATTCAAGAACATAGAACTCACATTTCGGCTCTAAAAGGAAAAATTATCGCAGAAAATATCGTAGATACTGTATTACTTGAAGCAGATTCAGTTATTGTTTTGAATGTTGAAGATGACGTAACAATATCTGCAAGAGAAATTTTATTTTATGGAGGAAAATTGACTTATGATTCTACCATTGAACTAAAAGAAGGTGGAACAATACGATTTTTTGAAAAATTTTCTATTCAAGGTTTGAGTGGTGATGCAATAGTTAAACTTGAAAATGGTAAAAAAATCAGATTATTTGATTTGAAAACTAAAAAAATCAAAGACTTAGCAGATGAATTTGTACCCCACAAAGAGAATTACAATAAGGATGCTACCATGGTTGGACATGGATTTACAATGACTTATGCAATGCTAGACAATCTTTCATTGAAACCAGCCAAAAAACAAAAACAGAGCTGGGCATCAAAATTTGGATTTTCTAAAAAATAATTAGGTTCAAAAATTAATTTTTAGCCGTGATAATGATCATTTGCCATAAATAGGACATTTTTTGGAAATTATTTGTGAAAAAGATAGAGGCTGTAATTAAAAGAAAAAATTTTCCTACGATTAAAACCAATTTGACAGTAGTAGGGACATACATTATTGATAAACGAAATTTAGAAGACAGTCATATTTATGATGAATCACAAGGTTCTCGTGTAGGTTCAACTGGATTAAAGTCTGTACCATTAGCTAAAATCGAAATGGTAGTTTCTGATAAAGATGCTAGAAAAGTAGTTGAAATGATTTCAAAAAATTCTGGTTTATCATCAAACCATGGTGGAAAAATCTTTGTTTCTGAAATGGAAGAAGTTGTTGATATGGAAACACTTGATGGAAATCAAGATCTTGAAATATCTTTAGAAGAAAAAATAGAATCAAAACCATTACCTAAACGAAGTAGATTTGTTCCTTTACAGAAATTCACTTTACATAAACTACAAGTAATATATGAAAAAAACAGTGACGTACTACGAAATGACTATCGAATTAAATCATTCAGTGATTTTGTAAATTATTGTATTATGAAATCTCTTCCAACTTTAGAAAAACAATTAAAGAATCCTACAATAATATACGAAAAAAACTTTGATGATTTTTAATAATATCCATTAAACAAAGCTAATCCTACTAATGTCATACCAATTCCAGCAAGAACTAATTTTGCAATAGAAATTTTGGATATTTTCATAGAGCCAAACCGAAAATCAATGGAACAACTATGACTCCAACTATGACAGCTACTTTGAGATAATCTTTCCCGTGAAGTGGTTGCATCTTTTCTCTATGAAATAACTTACTTTTACGTAAATTCATAATTTTTCTTAGATTGTTTTTTCCCCTTCATCACCGGTTGCAATATCTACTGCGCGCAAAATTTGTGATACAAAAATTTTGCCAACCCTTGCATTTTCTTTGATAATTCCAACTACTTCATCTTCTTTTGTATCTGAAATAATAAGTTCTAAAAGATATTTATCATTAAATTGTGGTACAAAAATCTCACTTCCTTTTGATGCGTGTATTTCAGGACCAGGCTTCTTTCCTCTTCCTCTCACTTTAGATACAGTCATACCGCCAATACCAATTTTTTTTAATCCTTCACTTATGGCCATGACATCATTTTCACCAAGTATTACTTCGATTTTTAGCATTTGATATCTATAATTTCAATTACACAAATATAATTTCTGGTTTTGTAGACCAAATGATAGTCATTTGTATATCAAATTTCGACATTGTTATTAATTCAAAATAAGCCTATTTTTTTAATGGTACTTGATTCTGGTGATACTGCATGGATGCTTGTCGCAGGTAGTCTTGTGCTGTTAATGATTCCTGCACTAGGTCTCTTTGAATCTGGACTTCTCAGAAAGAAAAATGCAGCATCAATTTTCATGCAGATCTTCTTTGGTTTAGCACTGTTGAGTGTAATGTGGTTTATTTTTGGATTTAGTATTTCATTTGGTCCATCAACGCAAGGATTAGTTGGTAATATGGATTGGGTATTTCTTAAAGGAGTTCCATCAGATGCTCCATTAGAACAATATGCTCCAACAATTCCTGGTGTCTTATTTGTTAAATTCCAATTAATGTTCGCAGCAATTACTCCTCTTTTACTTACAGGAACAATTGCTGAAAGAATGAAATTTAGTTCATTTATCATATTCATTGCCGCATGGTCAATGCTAATCTATTATCCACTAGTTCACTGGGTATGGGGTGGAGGCTGGTTAGCAGAACTCGGTGTTGTTGACTTTGCTGGTGGTATTGTAATTCACACAAGTGTTGGAATGGCAGCTCTAGCTGCTGCAATAGTACTTGGTAAAAGAAGAAATTATGGTCCTGCCATCATGATTCCTCATAGTATTCCATTAGCTGTTCTAGGTTCTTCATTATTGTGGCTAGGATGGTTTGGTTTTAACGCAGGAAGTGCTCTTGCTGCATCAGGTGGAGTTGCAGGTAATACTGTTATTGTAACTCACATGGCTTCTTCTGTTTCTGCTTTAATTTGGGCTGGTCTTTCATGGGTTAGAACTGGAAAACCATCAGTTGTTGCAACAATTAACGGTGCAATTGCTGGTTTAGCCGGAATTACCCCTGCATCTGGATTTGTTAGTGCTGAACATGCATTTGTAATTGGAATTGCAATCGGTGTAATATCATACTCTGGTGTAGTATTGTTTAAAGAAAAATTAAAGATTGATGATGCACTTGACGTCAGCTCCGTACACGGAGTTGCTGGTATTGTTGGTGCATTAGCTATAGGAATTTTTGCAAGTACCGCAATCAATCCTGGTGGGGTTGATGGACTACTCTTTGGAAATCCTGATCAACTTTGGATACAAGCAGTAGGTGTAGCTGTTGCAGCTGCAATGGGCTTTGGTGGAACTTGGATAATTTTACAAATAATTAAACATCTTGTCGGAATTAGAGTATCCCCTGAGGTAGAGGATATTGGTTTAGACATAAGTGAACATGCCGAACAAGCATATTCTGACGAAGAAGAATTCATGTTATCCATGGATGAATACACGGATGATTTACAGGAAAAGGATGAAATACTCTTTAAGAAAAAATCTGATAGTACTGAAAAATGACCATCAACTACGATGAACTATCCAAACAAGTTTTAGATTTAGATCCAAAAGTCAGATTTGCCGGAGTGGCAAATAGTAAGGGGGAGATGATTGCCGGTGGACAAAAAGATGATGTTGAAAAAATCTTAGATGGTGAAAATGTCAAAATGTCAATTCACTATGCACTACAAAAAAGAGATCTTTACACAAATTTGGCATACAAAATTGGTAAAGAACAATCATCAATAACAGAATACGAAAGAGTTACAATGATTAGCATCCCAATCAATTCCAACGATTTGTTTATGATAAGTACAGAACCCAGAGCAGATTATTTGAAAATTATTGATTTCATTCATTCTTCACTTGATTCTCAAAACTAGAATTTCTACAGGCATAAAATACTGAGAAAGTTGATAACCAAATAAAAAAAACATAGAATAAAAATGTCCATCAAATTTAATCTTGGTAAAAAACTTGTTTTGCTTGTAATGTTTGTCACTATAATTGCATTAGGAATTACATCTTACATGAGTACTGATTATGCATCTGAAACTCTAAAAGAAAGAGGAGGCGAATTACTAATTGGTGAATCTTCCATTAGAGGAGAATCATTGAAATCAATTTTTGAATCAAGAATTGAACAAAATAATATTATTGCAAACGATCCAATGATTCAATCATTAGTTTTTGAAATGAATGGAATTTTAAATGATGAATTAAAAGATTCAAAAGAAAACAACCGCAGAGATTTTTTGATTCAAATTCAAGCATTTCAAGAGTTAGTTGGATTTTCAATAGGCTTTGAAGACACAAAAATTATTGGAAAAAATGGCAAAGCTTTCTTTTCTTTAAGTGGAAAAATAAATGAAGATTATAATAAAAATGAGTTTTTTCTAAGAGGATTAAATGAGTCTTTTATTAAATTTGAACCATCAGAGTCAGGTAAAAAATTAGTTGTTGTTTCTCCAATATTTGCAAATGATAGTAAAATAGGAGATGAACCAATAGGAGTTATAATTTCAAAAATGAGAACTGCATCAATTGATAATATTTTTCTTAATAGAAGTGGACTAGGTGAAACAGGAGAAGTCTACATTGTTAATGATGATTATTTGATGTTATCTGAATCTAGATTTTTTGAAGATGCAGTATTTCAGCAAAAAGTAGATACCATTGCTGTACAGAAATGTTTCAACGAAGAAGAAGATCATGTAGGATTTTATCCTGATTATAGAGACATTCCAATATATGGATCATCTTTTTGTGCACCAGAATTTGGAATTGTTTTACTTGCAGAAATAGATGAAAAAGAACTTGTTGAACCAATTAAAATTTTACAATCTAGAATTTTACTAACAAGTTTACTAATTACAATGTTAATGGGGTTGGTTGCATACTTTGCAGCAGAATCATTATCACATCCATTAAAAGCACTCAAGGATGCTGCAAACAAGATTGCAAACGGCAAGTTTGATGTTAGAACAAATATTACAACTGGCGATGAAATTGGAGAATTATCTCATGCATTTGATTCAATGGCACAAAAACTTGAAGAATCATTAATTGAGATTAAAGAGAAAGAAGAAATTATCAAAGAACTAGAAGGTGGAAATCTGTTAAAGTTTTCTCAGCATGAAGAAAATGACTGTGTGGCAGTAATTGATATGTCTGATTCTACAAGAATTTCATCAAAATTATCTGATGATGATGTTAGTAAAATGTATGAAATTTTTCTAAATTTTATGGCAAAAATCGTTCTTAAACATAATGGAGAAATTGTAAAGAACATTGGAGATGCTTTGATGTTTAGATTTGCAAATATTGATTCTAAAGATACTGCTGCAATGAGAAATGTTTTAGAATGTTGTTTGTCTATGATTGAATCTCATGACGATCTGAAAAAAGAACTAAATGATCAAAATATCGATGCATTAGATTACAAAATTAGTGCAACATATGGTGCCGTAAAAGTAGCTGAAAGTACCACTTCTAAAATTTCAGATATTTTTGGACCTATAGTCAATAAATGTTTTAAAATTAATTCAATTTGTCCAAAAAATGGCATGGTGATAGGAAGTAACATGTATGAAATTTTAAAGGATCTTGATGAATACGAATTTACACAGTTTTGTTCAATTGAAATAAAAAAGAAATATGATTATAGTATTTTTGAAGTTAAAAGAAAAAAGTAATCTATATTCAAATAAATAATAATTCTAAAATTTCAGCCTAAATCAGTTCTCTAAAATGATAATTATTTCCAACAATGAAAATAGCATCAAGTTTTTAATTAACTAAACAATGCCTTTAGAATATGAAATTATTACTATTTTTTGCACTTTTTGTCATTTTGAGTACTACATCTTTTGCATATGCTGAAGAATACATTGTTGATATTCCATTTGGAGCATATAATCCTGAATTAAATACTCCCGCAGAGGTTTGGTATGATCCCCCTCAAATTACTGTCACAGTTGGAGATGTAATCACTTGGTATAATGATGACAGAGAGGCTCACACTGTAACTAGTGGGGAGAGTCCAGGACGATTTGGTTGGATGGATAACAGAGACTTTGGAACGCCTGATGGAATTTTTGATAGTACTCAATTTGCTCCAGGCGAATCATGGTCATACAAATTTGAAGAATCAGGTACGTTCACATATTTTTGTATAATCCATCCTTGGATGGAAGGAATTGTAATTGTTGAAAAAGAAATACCTGATTTCCCTCATGATGCAACAGGTAAAAAATTAGAATTTCCATTATTGCAATATTCTCCAGATCAAAAAATAGAAGTTAATTTAACATGGGATCCACCAGTTATTAAGACTCACGAAAAAATTCAGTTTGTATACCAATTCTATGATCCAAATACCAATTCCAATCTTTCTGATATGAAATATGATTTTGTAATTTTTCAAAATGGACAAGAAATTTTTAGAGATGAAGGATTAAATCAGATTGGTGGTGATTATAGAAATTTTGTATTCAGCGATTCTGGTTCAATCATAGTTAGAATAGAAGGAATTCATTCGCCTTCACTTTTAGCTGAAGAAAGTGTAACAGTATTTGGAGAAGTTACAAGTAAAGAACAACGTTCTGTTGATTTTACTGCAGCTGTTTATGATAATCCAGAAAAAACATCTCATGAACCTTTTCACCAAAAACCAGCTCAAAGACTAACTACCTATTACCAATTAATGATTTTCATAATCCTTATTCCTGGTATAATGTTCCTCGTTGCATTATTTTGGCTAAAGAAAAAACCCAAAATTAAAGATGAAACATCTGGCGCTGTTAAAATCTAAAATAATAAAAAGAAATTAAAAATTGAAGAACTAATCTAATCGATTAATTCAGTCCAACCTTTGACGAAGACTGAGTCTTTATGGAGAGGAACTGGTTGTCCAACTGTAAAGTCCATTGGTCTCATCCAAAAGATTGCTTTTGTTGGGCATACACCGATGCATGCACCATCAGAAATACATCTTTCTGGGTAAAAGACAAATGCTTTACCTCTCTTCCAGCCTTCAACTGGTTTTACTCTAAGGACATCTGGTCCAAGTGTGGTACAGATTTCTACACATAGTGCACATCCGATACACATTTGTTCGCTGATGTCTGGAATAATTCCTACTGGCATAACAAAATTAATTCTTGATTTGGTCTTTATATAATTTGCCTAAAAAAATTGTTCCATAACGGCGTTTGATATTTTATAACGGCGTTTGATATTTTGATCGCATTAAATCAAAATCACAATTTTTTATCATATTTTGTAAATCTTTGAATTTGTATTCATTTCTTCCAAAGTACTAATTATTAGATTATTTTCAGTTTTTTTAAGAAAATATACTCCTGTTTTTTCAGATTTTATGATGTGTTTACCACCTGGTGATAATCTCCAATCATCATTTTCCTTTTTTCTGGCCATCCCTGTGATTACAACTGATGATTTAACATGATTTCCTATTGATGAAAGCAACATCACACATGAATTAATGAATAATGCAGATTCTAAATCATCAAACAAATTGTATACTCCATTAAATGAATCAATAATTGCCAAAAATCTATTCTTTGAAACTCTGGAAATAATTTCTGTCAAATTTTCCCCCCAATTTGTTTTATCTGGAGAAAAAATTGTCACATTTTCCTTTTTCTGAATCATTCCAGATTGAACATATCCTGTATAAAGTAAATCCATATCAATGAAAATTATTGGATCCTCAGTTGAATTGATTAATCTGTTAAGAAATTCAATTTTATGGAATGGTTTTGAACACAAAACAACATTAGGATTATTTTGTTCAAATTTCATTTGAATCTGAGTCAAATCATTATCTATATTTTGCTCAGGATTTTTATCCAACACCCCATTAGCATTCTACAGATATAATAATGAATTTAGTATCAAAAGACATTTCAAATGATTTTCCAAACTCAGATAAAATCTATTTAAACAATGCATCTGTTTCTTTAATGCCTACCCATAGTATTGAGGCAATGAAGGAATTTCTAATTACTTACAATTCCATTGGTCCTGATTCCAAAGAATCTGAATCATTTGTAACTGAGAAACTCCAAAATGTACGAAAAACTATTGCAAAAATAATTTCTTGTCAACCTGATGAAGTAATTCTTACACAAAGTACCACTGATGGAATTAATTTTGTAGCAAATGGATTAACTTTTGATAATGATTCTAACATCATTATTCGTGGAATGACTCATGAACACCATTCAAATTTTTATCCCTGGATTAAATTAAAAGAAAAAATCTCAATACAAAATTTACCTATTGATGAAAATGGATTTTTTCAATTAGATGATTTGGAATCATTAGTAAATGAAAAAACAAAACTAGTTGCACTAAGTCATGCTCTCTATAACACAGGCTCAATTTTACCTGTAGAAGAAATAGGAAAAATTCTTGATAACAAAGTCCCCTTTTTCATTGATAGTGCACAAACTATAGGGTGTATTGGAGATATTGATGTATCAAAAATAAAATGTGATTTTATGTCATTTAATGGATCCAAATGGCTTTGTGGTCCAATGGGTACAGGACTTTTCTACTGTAATAGAAAATCAAGTGAACTATTAGAACCAAAAACTATTGGCGGTGAGTCTGCAATTATTTATGATGAGACAAAACTAGCATTCAAAGAATTACCAGACAAATTTCAAACCGGTTTTAGAAATTATGTAGGAATTGTTGGATTAGAATCATCAGCAAATTATATGTTAAATTTTGGAATGAATAATATCCATGAAAAGAATCAGCTTCTCTCTAATCTATTTAGAGAGGAACTGTCAAAAATTCCAAATATTATTTTGTATGGTCCTGATGATCAAAATGTTAGAACTAGTATTGTTTCTTTTAACATCAAGGGATTTGATTCACAAGAAGTCGTAGACAAACTTGAAAAGCAAAACATCATTTTAGCTGTAAGGGAAATTATGGATAAAAAGATTGTACGAGCCTCTCCTCACTTTTTTAACACTGAATCTCAAATGCTTGAAGTAATTGATGCAATAAAGAAACTATAGATTTTCTTGTTCTTCTATTACCATCATAGTTAGTGTTGATTGAACTTTACTAATTTTTCTAACTTTGTTAGTAATGATTGCACGTACTTTTTCAGAATCATCAGAGGTAATTTTCAAGACTATATCGTATACTCCGTATACACCTTGAACCTCATATTTGACGTCTTCTTCAGCAAGAATTTGCTTTACTTCATTGATGATTGATTCATCTGATCCTAAATCAGAATTCAATAGAACATACGCTGTAGGCACAAGGGGTTTTTTCATCAGACAGTATTTAACCTTTCATTGTTCAAAAACTGATTAATCACCATTACCTTTTGTTGATGTGAAACCAATAGATTTGTCACTTACAATATCAGAATCTATTCCAAGTTTTCCTGGTTCTCCTACTCCACAATTCATTGATTGGTCAAATCTCAAAGAAGATGGATATAATCTTGAGCTATTATTCTTGAGCTCACATACTGGAACACATCTTGATGCTCCACATCATTTTGTTAAAAATGGACTAAAAATTAATCAGATTCCACTTGAGAGACTAATTGGAAATGGAATTATCATTAAATTCAATAAATCAAAGAACACTCCTATCACTAAATCTGATATTACTCAATTTGAAAAAAAGAATGGTAAAATTCCAAACCATGCTTCAATCTTTTTCTATACTGGTTGGCAAAAAAATCTAAAAAAACAAAATTATTTTACTGAAAATCCTGGATTAGATTCATCATCTGCAAATTATCTTGCATCAAAAGAAATCAATCTGGTTGGCATTGATTCACCAAGTATAGATCTCGGAAAAGATGAATCATTTAGTGTTCATCATATTTTATCAAAAAACAATATTTTGATAGTTGAAAATTTAGCAAACATGAACAAAATAAAATCAAAAGAATTCACTTTTACAATTCTGCCATTAAAACTAAAAGATGCTACGGGTTCACCTGTTCGTGCAGTAGCATCATAATTCACTCTAATTTAGCAATACTAAAAATATAGAATTGTATCAATTCTATCATGAGTAAGCCCGGAAATATTTGGAGAAAGGTTCATGGAAAAATCACTAAAAAACCAACCAACTTTTCATGGCTAATTGAAGAAAAATTGGCAGGCTCAGGTATTCCAACTAGCTTTGATGAATTTGATTGGTTGCTAAACCAAGGTGTAAAATCAATTGTTACTATGACTGAACAATCATTACCTGATGATTGGGTTCAAAATATAGGATATCTTCATGTACCAACTCCGGACTTGACAGCTCCTGATATGGATAGAATAGATTCTGCAGTTGATTTTATACATGAACAAATTAAAAATGAACAAGCAGTAATGGTTCACTGTGCAGCAGGAATGGGAAGAGCTGGAACAATACTAGCATGTTATTTTATCAAATACAAAAAATTTTCAGCAGATAATGCAATTAAAAAAATCCGAGATGAAAGACCTGGTTCAATTCAATCTGAAGTGCAAGAATTAGCTATAGGATTTTATGAAAAACATGTAAGAAATTAGTTTAAACAAATTCTGAAACTAATTTTCCATCTACAATTTTAATTTTCAAAGTTTTGTCTTCTTGAAAATATAAAGTTAGATCACCATCTGAATCAGGATCTTCTACTTTAACAAGTTCTAACATTTTGATTGCATCAAATTTATCCATTCATATCACCTATTCTGGGATTGATACGGTCTCAATTTTTCCATCAACTGCTTTTATGAACATAAACCTGTTATCTTTGAGAATAAAGGTAATTCCTCCTTCTTTATCAGGTTCTTCAACTTCAAGTATTGGTTGTCCTAACAGACCATCGTATTTTGCCATTAATAATTACCCAAAAAAGTTCCTTATATCCCTAATTGATTGTAATCTCAATTTCGTTAGAATTATTTTTGACACTTCCTGCTTCTGTATAATCATGTTTTTGCCAAGATGCAAAAGTCTCAGCACCAATCTTATGTTTACCTGAACCCAAGTCTGATGCTTTGAATACAAATTTTTCATTAAAGTCAAACAATTCTTGTCTAACTTCTTCTTCTGATAATCTGATAAATGGTTCAAAATTCTTGGCTACCTGAACCCAAATTCGTCTATCTTTCATAGGATTGACTAGTTTTGGATTTCTTGTCCAAAATATTGATGCCTTTCTGTATGTATCCATAGTCCTTCCTAGTTCCTTTTTCCTGAAACCCCCAGATGTCAATTTTATCCCAAATTTTAGCTTGAATGAAACATCATTGTTGTTATAGGCTTTAGTCCAGTTAGCCTCATTGAAGGCATCTCTGAGGTCTCCTTCTACTGAAAATTGAACATTTATCTCAATATTTTCATCAGAAGAGTATTCATCCTTTGATTTTACTAATTCGATCGCTGAAATCTTACTTTCGCCCATGTCTAGCTCATAATGATTTATATCCGCAATAAGTGCTTTTTCTGAATACATGAACGCACAAGTGATCAGTTCTGAGCCTAAAGAAATCAGCCTTTCAATCACTGAAACTGATATCGGAATCTTATACATTATTCAGCATGAGCTGCTAAAAGCATCAAATATCGATTTTGCAGGTGTTATTGTAAAACATCCTCTTACCAATGAATGTTGGATGAGAATCAATTCTAGTTCAAAACCACTAGGTGAAATCAAAAAAGCAACAGACTCAGCAATCAAAATGGCTGAAGAATTCAAACAACTATTCAATTCCCAAATTAAGGTAAATTAAATTGAAATTTTGCCCCAAATGTGAGGTCAAATTAAAAAATAGTGGTGCAGGCCTTCAATGCTCTAAATGTGGATACACTGAAGGAGGAGAACCTAAACCAACAAAAAAAATTCCTACTGAAGAAGAACCTGATTTCTCACTTTTAGCTTTTGAAGGAGACGAAGGTGAAGAAACAAATCCAACGATAAAAATTGATTGTGAAAAATGTGGACATGATGAAGCGGTAGGATGGATGTTCCAAACTAGAAGTGCTGATGAACCTACGACCAGATTTTACCGATGTCAGAAATGTAAATACACTTGGCGTGATTACACATAACGTTTAACTTGTACTTAAAGAGGAGAAAATTGATTTGACTTTTGGAGCAAAAACTAGTGGATCAGATGATCTAAAGGCAATCATATCTGCAATATCCACTCTTGTTGAAGAAGCAACTTTTGTAGCTACAGCAGAAGGAATTACTTTTAGAGGAATGGATCCATCACATGTTGCTCTAATTGATATTTCTTGGCCAAACTCTGCATTTGAAAAATACGAATGTGATAGTGATATTAAATTTGGTGTAAGAATTGATGAATTTTCAAAACTTATCAAGAGAGCTGATAAAAAAGATAGCATAGAGATTAGCATCTCTGAACAAAACATGTTACTTGTTACAGTTGGAAAAAATAAAAAATACAAAATGCGCTTAATTGAAAGTTCTGCAACTGATACTCCATTACCAAAAATTCCTTATGATTCAAAAATTATTTTGACCTCTTCAAAATTTGATAAAATTCTTGGAGATGTACAAGTTGTATCTGATTATCTTACAATCCAAACATCTGATTCAAAGGGAGACTTTTCAGGAAAAGGCGATTCAGGTGAAGTTGTAATTGATTTAGATAAAGATGATAAAGAAATCGAAGAGATTTCTTCAAAAGAAGATAGTGTTGGTACTTACAGCCTAGAATATCTAAATCCTGTAGTTAAAGCCGTAGGCTCCAATGCAGGCTCAATAACATGTGAATTTTCAAGCGCAAAACCTCTTAGAATTGAATTCAAAGTAGCAAATATTGGTAGAATTCACTTTTACTTGGCTCCACGCGTAGAAAGTTAAAGCATTTAAAGATTAACTAATTCAGGTATTTTGAATTGAGACTTGTAATAAAATATGGTGGAACATCAATATCTGCTGCAAAAGACATCCAAGCAGTAGCTAAACATCTAAATCAATTATCACAGAAAAATCGAATTGTTGTAGTATGTTCTGCAACTAGTGGAACTACGGATGATCTAATTGAAATATCTGAATCGATAAAAAAAGAAAATAAATCTAAAGCTGAACAACTTGCATCAAAAATTACCAATAGACATAAACAATTAGCAAAACAAACTATCAAAAAATCTGATATAAGAAAAAAATTACTAGCAAAATTTGATGAAGATTTTGATGAACTTGTTGCACTAATTGATGGAATGGTATTACTTGGTGAGGTAACCCCTAGAACAATGGATTATCTCTTTTCATTTGGAGAAAGATTATCAATTAAATTAGTTTCATCAGCAATTGCAGATTCTGGAAAAAAATCAATCCCTCTTACTGGTAAAGAAGTTGGAATCGTAACTGATTCAAACTTTGGTGAATCAAAACCTCTCATAGATACAACTCGATTAAGAGTATCAAAGACTGTAGATATTTTATTTTCAAAGAAAACAATTCCTGTAGTAGGAGGATTTGTAGGTGCTGATCAACATGGACATGTAACTACTTTTGGTAGAGGCGGTTCTGATTATTCAGCAACAATTATAGGTTCTTGCATAAAGGCAGATGAGATTTGGTTAATGAGTGATGTAGATGGATTAATGACTGCCGATCCAAAAATTGTAAAAAATGCAAAATTGCTCAAAGAAGTTTCATACATTGAAGCAATTGAAATGGCTCTATTTGGTGCAAAACAGATACATCCACGAACATTTGAGCCTCTTCTCACAAAGAAAATCCCAATGAAAATTAGAAGTTCTTTCAATATCAAAAATGAAGGAACTCTGGTTTCAGCATCAACTTCTCCTGTTGTAAAAAATACTGTAAAGTGTGTTAGTAATGTTCGAAATAATGGATTAATTGATGTTCAAGGAGGAAGTATGGTTGGAACACCAGGAACTGCCGCAAGAATATTTGCAACATTAGCAAAAGCTGGAATTAATGTAATGATGATTTCACAAAACCCATCTGAATCAAGTATAACAATTGTAGTAAAGAACACTGATCTTGACAAAGCTGTTAGTGCATTAGAATTAGAATTATTAGGAAAAATAATCAAAAAATTAGATATCACTACAAATGTTGCTATTATTGCATTAATTGGATCTGGAATGAGAGGAACAGTAGGTGTTGCTTCAAAAGTATTTGGTGCAATTGAGAAAAATAAAGTAAACGTATCAATGATCACTCAAGGTTCTTCTGAACTTAATCTTGCATTTGTAGTAAAAAATTCTGATACAAATGCAGCTGTTCGTGCTTTACATAATGAATTTGAACTAGATAAAATCAACTAAGACAAATCATTTAAGGGAATAATCTCAAGAACATTCATTGAAAAAACTTTCAGCTCTAATAGTTATTGCAATTTTTGCAATTGGTGTAATTTTTGTATCTTCAACGTCTGATCAATTTGTTGATGCAGGTTCAAGAAAAAAAGTTCACTTTACTGAAACCTTAACTTCTTCTCAAGATCCTGGTAAAGGACATGAAAATCATCAATTAGCACTCATTCTATCTCCTAATGAGGGAACAATTTATGATGGTTCAATGACATTTACCTCAAGCGAGCCTGTACAAATTGTGGTTTTGCATGAAATCAGTTCACAAGAATCAAAAGGACAACCTACATGGACAGTAGATGGAAAAACTATCTATGGTTTGTCTTTAATTGATCTGCAAAAAAATTCAGGATCATTTGAGTTTACAGGTGCTGCTTTAGCATTACATTCTCCTAACTCTAAGGAATTTACTACAACTGTAAGTGTTGATGGATGGATTAGAGGACAACCAACAGAAGTAATTATGCAAAAAATAGAATTAGAAAAAGAAGAACCATCATCATTATTATCAAGAACAAATGTTCCCGCAATTATTCCAATGCATAAAGGAATCTATGAAGGGAATCAAGTTTTATACATTATAACAGATGGTAGTGATGACGATTACGCAAAAACAATTTCAGACAAACAAGAATGGAATGTAGAACTTGCTCCATCTCTTGCAAACGTTCCTGAAAATACTCTACAAAAATTATTTATTTTCAAAAATGGAGTAAAAGGTGATGGAATCTATGGATTTCAAAATGAAGTAATTTCTAATACTCCATCACAAGAATCAGACTATAGTGCTTTGAGTTCTGTAATTGAAGTTACGTGGAAAGTTGGACAAAAAGAAATAGAATTTCAATCTGCAACAGATGTAATTGCAGCTGAAGAAGGCGGAAGAATTGAATTCAATGAAACTGGAGTTGTCTTAAATGCACCTCAAATCATTTGGCCAGATGGACAAATGACAATTCGTCCAGATAAAGAAATCACAAATGAAATGCTATACAGTGGTGGCCAAATAACTGAAATCAATGAAGAAGAAATGACTGTTACATTCGTGGCTCACAGAGGCTGGGGTCCAGATGGAAGAACAATTTACTATATTGTTACAGATGCTACGCCTTCAGGTCCTGCCGAATCAATGGGAGTTGTGTCCTCCCCAAGTTCTGCTAATCTGATTGCTCATTCAGGAGCAGTTGATTTATTCCAATTCAAAAATGGAATTATTGGTTCTGGTCCATTAGGATTTCAACCAGGGGTTGCTGCAGCTGCACTTGGTGATGAGAACTATAGTCCAATGTGGAGAATTTATCTAGTTGAATGGCATGATGCAAGTTCTGCAAAAATTTTAGAAACAAAATCTGACATTGATACATTTCGTGTAAATGATGCACTATCTGTTAGTATTGCACGACCAACAAATAGTGATCATATTGTAAATTGTCCATTCATAGATCCATTCCAATAAGATTTCACTAAACGGATAAATTACTTGACAAAAAATTTCTTTTAAAATTGACTGGAAAACTCTACATTGTTGGTGTCGGACCTGGCCATAATGACCATATGACATTTCGAGCAAAAGAAGTGATTGGTGAAAGTGACACTATTGTAGGATATGAAACTTATGTAAATTTAGTTCAGGATCTAATTGCAGGCAAAACTGTTCATCGTTATGCAATGACTCAAGAAGTTGAAAGAGCACATCAATGCATTGATCTAGCTAAATCTGGAAAAATAGTTTCACTTGTTTCAAGTGGTGACCCCGGAATTTATGGAATGGCAGGATTAATCTATGAAACCCTTGCTGAATCTGGATGGAATCCTAAAGATGATCTTCAAGTTGAAATTGTTCCTGGAGTATCTGCCCTTAATTCTTGTGCATCAATTATTGGTTCACCACTAATGAGTGATTTTGCAGTTGTTAGTATGAGCGATTTGTTAGTTCCATGGGAAGTTATCTCAAAAAGAGTAGAAGCAGCAGCACAAGGTGATTTTGTAATGGTTATTTACAATCCTGCAAGTAAGAAAAGAACCCACCAATTACAAGATACAAGAAAAGTTCTTTTAAAATATAGAAAATCTACTACTCCTGTTGCAATAATTAATGGTGCATTTAGAGAATCTCAAACTATTATAATGACTGATTTAGAAAATCTACCGAATCATTCAGATGAATTAGGCATGACTTGTACTGTAATAATTGGAAATTCATCAACATACACATACAAAGATTTGATGATTAATCCAAGAGGTTACAAATCAAAATATAATTTAGAAGAACAAACTAATCCTAATCTTAAAGTCTAGAAGCTTTTCTTAATTGCCTCATTCAATTCTTTACTGAGATTTAATTTATCTCTAATTGGGGAAACAATATCCACCAAATAATTTCCAACAGTTTGTTTCAAATCTCCTGGATGTAGTTTACTTTCTGCAAAATCTTTTTCCAGTTGGCTGTAATCTGTATATGATACATTACCACCAAATTTTTCAGGTCTTTCTACATTCATTTCATTAAATTCATGAAAAATCACAGATTTTGAGATTTCTAGTAGTGGATTATTTTCTATGTTAGCTTCTTCACACCATGCTTTGCTTATTTTCTTCCTGATTTCTTCATCAGTATTATGAATAAATACACCTGAATTTGGATCTGATTTGCTCATTTTTCCTACTATTTTATCATCACTTGAATCTGCAGGTTTTGAAAGTCCTGGTAATAGTTTATGATGAACAGCTACTGGAACTTTCCATTTCATTTTAGGAAAAATTTCTCTCACTAACATGTGGATTTTTCTTTGATCCATTCCAGCATGTGCAATATCTACATCTAAAGAATGAATATCAACTGCTTGCATTGCTGGATAAAGCAATTTAGCTACATCAATTTTTTTATCATCCTCTGATCTTCCCATTATTGTTAAAGTTCTCATTGTTCTTGCAATTGACATATGTTTTGTAAATTTAACAAGTTCAGACCAATACTCTGTTTTTTCTTCATACAATTTAGAACCTAGAACTATTTCAGCATCAGGACAAACTAGCTTGAAAGCATCTTGATAATATTTTGAAACTTTTGCAATTGTCTCCCAATCTCCACCAAGTTTATCATTAATCAGAGTATGCCAATCTGCAAGAAATATTTTACATTTTACACCAGCTTTTACAAAATCATTAATTTTAAATCCTGTACTAATTAGACTTCCAAGATGTAGAAAACCAGAAATTTCTAGACCAATGTAATGATTAGGAGATGAATTTGTTTTGAATAATTCTATCAATTCTTCTTGTGTAACAACTTCTTCTGTCGGAGGTCTTTGAATTAGGTCTACTTTTTCTGTAATATCCAAATCAAAACAACTTTTGAGATGTAAACGTATAAAGTTATTCAAAAATTTCTTTTGAACTTTGAAGGTTTGAATAGTAGATGTCTGTAGATTGTTTATGACTCTTGAAGAAGGATTAGAATTAATTGCAAATTACAAAAAAGCCCTTGAAAAATTCATAGAAACACTACCTGAACAATCAGTTCAATTAGGTTCAGAAATGATAAAAACACTATCTATGAATTCAAAAAATGAAATTGCCAATTTAGATTCAATTGAAAAAGCTCTGAAAAGACAACCAAAATATGAATCTGGGCTATCTGAATAAAATCACTTACAATTCTTCTTATGTTTTCTTAGATCTTCAGAATAATCAAACTCAGCTCCACAAGCTCTGCATTTTTCTTTCTTTTTATTGTGGGCTTTTTCTTGATGTTTCTTTAATCTGTCAGAATCAGGCAAAACTGTTCCACATTTTTTACATTTTAAATCATTTTTGTTGGAACCAAATAATCCCATAATGATCTAAAGCATACAAAGTAGAAATAGTTTTTTTAAAATCTTTTATTCATCCAAACTTTTTCTGGGTTTTACACTCAGATAAAATGCATGAGTACTAATGATAAATGCTGCAAGAAATACTTTGGTTGCAAAAATTAAATTCCATGGCCTGTCAGGATCAGGATATGCAACTGATAACTTGTCAATATCTGGAACCATTCCATCAATAATCCCTGCAGTCATTTGTGCATTTAACACTGTAAAATTGTATAACACTTCATAAAGAGAAATTATTGAAAATCCTAGTAACATTAATTGAAGTAATGCCATCTTTGTTCCAATAATTTTGTCTCCAGCAGTTCTTCTCCATCCAATTCTTGAAACACAATACCAACCAATAATTGTAGAGAAAAATATCCATGTTGATACTCTAGCAAAATTTTCAAATGGAATTGTTGTATTGTGAATTGCTTCACCCATTACATAAGTTCCATTTTCCAACCACTCTATCATAGTGACATAAACACCAAAAACAAGCGATGACAACATTATGAATCCACAAATATAGAAAATGTACAGATAGACTTTGTAGCCTGAATCACTTTTTTCTAAATGTCGTGGTTTCATGATGCCGTTTGCCAAATTTTGAAATATAAAAATTCATGTTTCTTTGCTGAGATTTATAGACTAGTTATTAAACAGAATAGTGTTGAAAATTGCAATTAACATCCCTATTGTAGGCAAAGAAGAGATTACTGTAGTCACATCTATTCTAAAAAATGGTGCATTAACATCTGCAGCCAATTTAGGAGGAAAACATGTTCAAAATTTTGAAAAATCTGCTGCATCCTTTGTGAACTCAAAATATGCTATAGCAGTGAATTCTGGTACTGCAGCTTTACAGGCAGCCCTTTATGCATTAGATATCAAAAAAGGTGATGAAGTTTTAGTTCCTTCATTTACATTTGTAGCTACTGCAAATGCAGTTGTTTCAACTGGAGCAAAACCCATTTTTGTTGATATTTTAAAAGAAAACTATACCATAGATCCTGATGATTTAGAAAAAAAAATTACTAAAAAAACACGTGCGATAATTCCAGTTCATCTCTATGGAAATGTTGCAATTATTGAAAGATTACGTGAAATTTCTAAAAAATATAATATTCCTATTATAGAAGATTCTGCGCAATCCTTAGGTTCTACTTACAAAGGAAAACATACTGGAACATTCTTTGAGATGGGATGTTATAGTATGTATCCTGCAAAAGTAATGACTTCTGGAGAAGGAGGTTTTATTGTAACTAATAACAAAAATCTTCGTGATAAATTATTGATGATTAGAAATCATGGAATGGTACATGGATATGATACTAGAATATTTGGTTTGAATTTACGATTGCCTGAAATTAATGCTGCAATTGCAACTGTACAAATGAAAAAACTACCTAAATTTTTAAAATCTAGAAAAAACAATGCAAAACTTTTGTCAAAACTAATTTCAGATCTTAAAGTTACATTACCTATAGAAAGAAAAAATGAAAATGTAAATTGGTATCTTTATACGATTTCAACTGACAAACGTAATAAATTATTAAAAAAATTAAATGAGAAAGGAATTGGTGCAGCATCATATTATCCAACACCAATTCATAAAACTCCATTTTACAAATTAAAAACAAAACTCCCTGTAACTGATTGGGCATCATCTCATGTGTTATCTTTACCAATTCATCCAAATGTTACTCAAAAAAATATTGAATTTATTGCTAAAACAATGAATGAAATACTATGAATGCAATAGGTGAGGCTATTGGAGAACTTTGTAAGGCTATTTTACCTATCAATGAAGAATTTTACCTTGGAAATTCAAAATCTTCAGTAGCAATTTGTACTCTTTCAAGCATAGATTTACTCAAAAGTTTTACAAATCCTGAAATTTTGAATAAGATATCAATTGCAGGACGTTTACTGTCTGAAAATAAAGGAATTGATTCTATCATCAAATATGTTAATAAAAATCCTCAAGTAAACACCATTATTGTTTGTGGAAAAGAGGTTTGGGGACACAAGTCTGGTCATTCTTTGTTTGAATTACACAAAAATGGAATTGATCAAAATAACAGAATAATTAATTCTACTAGTCCAGATCCTTACATTACAGTTTCACAATCTGAAATAAAATATTTTCAAAAGAAAATAATCCTTGTAAATATGATTAATGAAACAAATTTTAAATCAATTTTAGAAAAAATTTAATTTTTTTAATATCCATTTCTTTGTCTTTCACGATTTATTTCATTTTTCTTTTTGTATTCGTCTAAAATATCATCAGGTGTAAGTTTTAGTTCCAAAGATGCTTGTACAACAAAATGCCAAATATCAATTAATTCTTCTCTTGCTTCAGCTTCATTAAATTCAACTGGAGTTTTCCACCATTTCCAGTTAGTTGTTCTTTGTAATTCAACTGCTTCATGCATAATTGCTGTACATAAAGCAGACACTCTTCCTTCAGAATCTTTAGGATATCTATCTAATTTCATCATATCTGAAAGACCTTTTTGAAGTTTGAATATTTCGTCTAATCGATCTTTAACAGATGTTTCTTGTGTCAATGATAAATTGATTTGAAAAATTATTGAACTTAAGTCTTTTTAGAAACGAATCATTTTTTCGTATGTCTTGACACGTTTTGTTATATCACCATTTTTGATTTTTAACAATCCATCTAAACCATACCTTTCAACAGCAAATGATCCTAAAACATTTCCATAAACTACTGCTTTTTTAATATCTGAAATTTTAGTAGATTTTTTACTTGCAAGATATCCTATCATTGCTCCTGCAAAAGAATCTCCTGCACCTGTAGGATCTACAACATCCTCTAATGAAAATCCTGCAGTTGGAAAAATTACATCATCATAAAACATCAAGGAACCATGTTCTCCTTTTTTGATAATGACATATTTTGCACCCCATTGCATCATTTTTTTTGCGCATTTTATTAGATTGAATTCTTTTGTTAGAAGTTTAGCTTCTTCGTCATTGATTACAACAGCATCTACAGCTTTAATCATTTTAATTACTGCATCACGTTTTGTGGAAATCCAAAAATCTATTGTATCACACATTGAAAATTTCACTTTGTCAAATTCTTTAATTAATGATGTATTTTGTTCTGGATCATTATTTGCAAGGTATACAAACTGAGATTTTTTATAAGCTTCTGGTACAGTTGCTTTGAAATCCCCAAGCACATTTAATTCAGTTTTTAATGTTGATCTAGTACTTAACGTATCATCATATTTTCCATCATAACGGAATGTTTTTCCATTTTTGATAGTAAGGCCTTGTAAATCAAGATATTTTGATAAAATTTTATGATGTACTTTTGGAAAATCTTTTCCAACTACTGCAATTAGTCCTGTATCTACAAAATTACTTGCTGAAATTGCTGCAAATGTTGCTGCACCACCTAAAACATTCTTTAATGTTTTTTTTGGAGTTCTAATTGTATCTAATGCTGTAGATCCAAAAACAGTTAGCATTTGATGAGAAATTAATTCTGATGTATAAATTCTCTTGCTTGTTCTTCTGTTGGATAGTACACAAATGGAACATCTATCGTTGTAAACACCATGTCATATGTTGTCACACCTGAAATCTTTACTGATTGTGCTTCATCTGAATTGACATCAGTATGAAAAGTGCCTTTAACATAACTACTATCCAGTGGTTGCAAAGTAAATGACTCTAAATTGCCTTTTCCAACTATTTCATCATTAGAAATTACAAAGAACTCCGTTTCGCCAGCCGTTAATATTAGTAATGAAGGATTTTCAAATTGTAATTCAATATTGTAGTTTGAACCACTATCATTTTCATCTAACAATTCACTTTGACTAATACTAACTCCAATTTGTGAAGCAGAAGCATACTGTGAATATCCAAAAATACTCATGCCTAATACAAACAGAACAAAAATCCCTGCTTTTTTAGATGATTTCATGACTAATTTTAACAAATTTACATTTAACCTGAAGAGAAAAAAATCCCAATAAATTGTGTAAAAGTTTTGATCTAATCTTAAAGCTCATTAGAGCTAACAGAATAAATCAAAATTAAATGATTATTTGTCATTGGCTAGAATTAAACTCAAACTAGGAGAAAACGAAATTGAGGTTGACTCTAGAGATTTCTATGTTGATAACCAAACATTAGGAGAAATCATTGATGATCTTTCTAATCACTTACCTGAAAATCAAGCAAAAATTGTATATGAAACTGATGATACTCCAAAACCAGTTCAAGTTGAACAACCTACTCAATTCGGTTTGGAATATCTTGATGATGCTGAAGCATATGAACCAGAATTTGCTGAACCCAAATACATTACTTCCTTTGAAATTAAATCAAAACTAAGAATTTTAGAAACAAGCAAATTCTTTGATTCACCAAGAACTGTAACTGAAACTGTTCAACAACTCAGAGAATATGGTTGGGCTGCTAGTCCATTAGATGTATCAAAAGCTTTAGCAAAAATGGCCTCTAACAAAGAAATAATGAAAAATTCAGAAGAAAATAGAACTCATTATTTTGCTCAAGAACAACTAGTTACTTACTAGAAACATAATTACATTTTTCGCAATTGGAAAAAATTTCCCCATCTAAATGATCAAAGTGTATTTTACATTGATTACATGTATGATGCATGTCAAAATACCCATCCTTTTCAATTTCTCCAATTCTATTTGATTCTAAATCAGTACTTTTGCACTTTATACAATGACATCCACATTCAATTTTCATGACTATTCTCCGACAATGTATGTATAGTTGAAAAGACTATACAAATCATTGGAAAAAAAGAGAGAGATTCCAATTGAAATAGATGATCATTTCAAGCTTTTTGGCAAGGAACCCTGGGAAGTAGATTATGGTGAAAAATGTGTCATTTGTAATGTAAGAATTGATGAATATGGATTCTGCTCTTGTGGTTCTAGCGGAGATTAAATTTTCTTATCAAAGGAACCATCATTATCATTAAAAATCCAATAGCTAGGGGGGCTATAATTGGAAATTCAGGTACTACTGTTGTTCCAATAATACTAATCTCACCTGTGGCATTAGGTTTCATGTTAATCCAAACATGTGTTCCATTATTTTTGTAATCTTGAAATAGAATTTTTTCATCATCTAGAAATACTACATATGGTCCCCACAATAATTCTAATGGAATTATAGTAGTAATGTATTGATTGCTTTCTTTTACATCAAAACTTATTTCTTTTGCAGGTTGATCAAATTCAAAATTTTCTATACTAGCAAAAGTTTGCATCTCTATATCAAATTCTTGATTTTCCCAATTCACATCTATGACGTTTTTTGGTTCATCAAATGCATATTCTAAAATCATTTGACAACCATGACATGATAATCCTTTTTGATCTCCCAAGTAAACTGGTCTATCATTTACAAAAATCAAATCTAATTCTTCAGGAAGAATAAAACTAGTAGTTTCTAAATATAGAAAATCTAAAGTCCATAAATTATCTTTTAGAAAAAGCACATCTTTTAAATCATATTCAATTACTGAATCACTACTTGATGGAAATATTATAACAGCATCATTATTACCAATTTTAGTAACCATTTTTTCTTCACCTTCTTCATCAGTGATTATGAGATTTTGAATTTCTCCATCAATCAATTCTACCTGCTTTGGAGAATTAGAAGAGCTAACAATGTGAATCACGTGAATATCTCCTGCTTCATTAATTGAAACAATAATTGATTTTTGATTTGCTTTTTCTGCTATGCTGACTTCTTGAGCATTTGCTGCTGGAATAACTAGTAATAATAAAAATATGATAAAGATTCCTGTAAATTTCATTTATTCCACAGTAACATGAACCATTTGAGTTTTCTCTAATGGACAATCATTGCCATCTCTATCTAGATTAACAATTTTGTCTGCAACATCCATGCCTTCTGTTACTTCACCAAATACAGTGTATTGTCTATCTAAAAATGCACTATCTGAAGTCACAATGAAAAATTGTGAACCTGCACTATCTGGATCTTGTGATCTAGCCATAGAAACTATGCCTCGCAAATGAGATCTTGAATTAAATTCAGCCTTGATATTATATCCAGGTCCTCCCATTCCCCATGAACCTTTGTTATCGGTTTTTGTATTTGGATCGCCTCCTTGAATCATAAATCCTGGAATCACCCTATGGAAAAGAGTTCCATCATAAAATCCATCTTTAGATAATTTTTCAAAATTTCTTACAGTTTCAGGAGCTAATTCAGGTAGAAGTTTAAATGAAATGTTTCCTAAATTAGTTTCAATTTTTACTGTACTCATTAGGTTGAATCTACAAAGACATCTTAATAGTCTTTTGTGAAAACGACTTAGAAAATTCCTATAGAAATTTTATCAATATTGAAAAATCTATAATGTTCAGTACGTTTTTCGTAACAAAATTAATTTCCACCGACTTTGAAATTAATAATTTTTTAATTTTTAATACCTTCTGAATTTATTTAATATGACAATTTTGAAATTCTAAAAGTTATAGTCTTATATAGAACAGATAAAATTTAGTATTCGTTGAATCGTACAAACCAAAGCACGATAATTAAAGAAGCGATTAATTCTTATCTTGACAAAGGGGTAACCGACAAACAGGATATTTACACCAAAGTAGTTGATGAACTTGGTGTTCCAAGACCAACTGTAAGAAGAGTTGCAAGAGATCTAAGAACTGAACTATTGCAAAAAATCCAAATCTTACAATCAGACATGCCAAAAGCAACTGCTACCCCTGAAGAAGACGAATAAACTCGGCTCTTTTTTCTTTTTAATTATATTATTTTGTGATTTTTAGCATTACTGTTATAAACAATGAAATTTTCAAATATTCTATGGGATATTTAGGCAATCATTTGGCAACAGTTGTTTGTGCAGTATTTGCTGCAATTCTTACTGGACTTTGGCCATACTTTGTAGATTTTGCCCCAATTCTGAACTTTGTTTTCATTATAACAGTCCCAATCATGTGGTTTCTAACATTTACGTGCTGGATTTCTCAGAAAAGTACTGACTATATGCACAAGCATGTATCACATGGCGAAAAAAAAAGCTTGAGTAATACGCAAACTATCCAAACTACAACAACTGGAACACAAGTTGGTCTATCAGAAATTAAGCAAATTCAAAATGAATTATCTTCAGAATTAAATGAATTAAAAGAATCTGTAAAACTAAAAGACAGTGAAATTGAAAGATTAAATCAAGAAATTTCTAATCTAGAAACTCGTGTACAGATTGAATCACTAAAAACTGAATTAGCTAATCTCAAAATGTTAGCTTCTCAAAGAAAAACTAAGAGTAAATAGATCTAATCTTTACAGTGACAACAAACTTCACCATGATTATCTTTACAACTAGGACAGCTAACAGCTCCGCCAAAATGGCATTTACATGAACATAATTCAGTGGGATCTTTCTTCAAATTCAATAGTATAATCTCTATGTAGTGTAAATATCTGACTTTAGCACTTTTGAACAAATTGAACATTTATTCAAAATTAAATGTTAAAATTCTCTTCAAAATTTACATTTTTTTAAGTAGGGGAAATATCGCTGTGAAATAAGGTACCTTTAACAAAATATCTATTAAATTCAAACTCATAAACTAAAAAAATTGTATTAATACATCATATTGAAAATAATTTCTTAACGAAAATATTTTAGGAAATAAAATCCATAATAATTAATCAATTAAATTTTGTAAAATCACAAAATAATGATTATTTTTAAATTAATGATATCTAACTTAACAAAAAATTAATTTTATCTAAAATGTAATTATGATGATAGTTTTTTTGATATGAATCTAAAACACTGGTTTTATCAAAAGGGCCTAATTGAGGCTAATTTTGATGCATTTTTGTAGCAATCTCTAATGTTTCATCGACCATTTCTTTTAATCTATTTTTAGCATCTTCATCAGTTACTACATTTTCAGAAATAGACTCCGTAGTTAAAACACTGCTTTTGGATTTGTAATGACTCTGAAATATGACATTAATTGAGTAATCAATGTCTGAACATTGATAAAACCAATATTTCCAGCAGCTAAGATCGTAATTCCAGCAACCTTTCCAGGAGTTTTTTTGTAATTTACATATTCAAACAGATTTTTTAATGCTGAACTAAAAAACGAATTATAAATTGGCGAACCAATTAACCATACATCTGCATCCATGATATCATTAGCAGCAGCTTTTGTTGTTTCATCATATTCAATATCTGGTCCTCTATAGTATTCTATTTGACCGTCAGATAGATTGATCAATTTTGTATCTTGATTTTTTGATTTTGCATATTCATAAACAAATTTCATTAAGACTTGTGTATTTGCATTTTTTCTTGGACTACCAGAAATTACAACAATTTTCATGTCTTCAGCCATTTGTCTTTGTATTTAAATTTCCATGAATTTTAAAATTAAACGGGCTTGGAGGGCTTCGATCCCTCGACCTGTAACTTAGGAGGCTACTGCGCTATCCATGTTGCGCGTCAAATTGACTCTGCGCTACAAGCCCAGCAAAAAAAACATTCTTAATTATT